>Ga0307378_10003500_pt1 | contig 23000 bp, 39 predicted proteins | sample UN1MG_FD_202238 | JGI IMG/M metagenome (GOLD analysis project Ga0307378, IMG submission 202238) | Soil microbial communities from Risofladan, Vaasa, Finland - UN-1 | ecosystem: Environmental > Terrestrial > Soil > Coastal area > Acid sulfate soil | place: Finland: Risofladan, Vaasa | collected...
GAAGAAATAATTAATTGTTGGAAAAAGAAATATTTATTTAAATTTTTAAATAAATTTAAATATTTTTATTGTAATGATAAAGGCAAATTACAAGGCAATACTGTTTATATTGATGATTCTAAATATACAAGTAATATTATTTGGTGTTTAGGTGATTTTGATATTGATGATTGTAATAGATATATTATATCAAAAATAATGGAAAAAGTTTGTTTTTTGTTTGATAATGAGGAAGATTTTAATAAAAATGACAGAATTTGTTATATTAATGGTTATAACATTAATATTGTAAAAAAGCCCATACCTTCTGTTGAAAATATTAAAAAATATACTCTTGCAGGTATAGAATATATTTTTTATAAAAGATTTAAATGATGAAAATATAATATATGTTATATATTAAATTTAGGACATTTAATGCGTTTAAAATCAACTATAAAAAATGGTAGGGTTGTACATTCGGAACTTCGTAATAATTTTGGTATTTTAAGTTGGAGTTATAAATTTTATAATGATGGTTTTTATGCTAATATAATTGAGACTATATTTGATGGGGAATGCTTTAAAAAAAGCATTTATCAAATTATTAATGGTAAAAAGGTTCTTTATTTAAAAGAATATAAAACAAAAATTGGCACTGTAGAAGAAAGTTATTATAAAAATGGAAATATTGCTACTAAGGTATATCGCAATTATTTAGGATATATTCATAATATAGGGAAATCCGCTTATAATGAATGGTATGAAAATGGTTTGCGAAAACTTGAAATATATTATACAATGAATAAGTTTAATAATCCAATAGGACCTGCTGTTTCTAAATGGAAAGAAACGGGTTATTTATTAAGACATAAATATTATTCTCATGGTAATAAAATTCATAGAGATGTTTTAGCAGATAGAATTGAAGAAAGCTTTAATAATAAATAGTAATGAAAGAATATTTTATGAATTTTTATTTTAGATGTTGAAAGGAATTGTTTAGTATGAGCGATTTGAAAGTAACTAAAGCTATTCTTAATAAAATTAAGCAATATGGTAAAAATGAAGAAGTAAAAAGAGTTTTAAATGAGTTGTATGATGAATTATTTAATGATTATCATGGGTTAAGTGTGGAAGATCTTTGTAAAGAAAAATTTTATGATATATCTGTTAGAACAAAAGACTTAACTGATCATCAAAAAGTATTCATTGCAACTTTATTAAGGAAGAAAATGTCATATACTGATGCTTATAATAAAATGAACAAAAATGATGAAATTTTAGTTATAGAGATAATAGACTTTAATTCTCTTATTATGTATAAAGATTTACTTGAAAGTAAAAAAATACAATATGAAGTAATAAAATTATGAAAAAAAGCACAGCAATATATAAAAATCGTATTTTAGACAAGCAAAGATTAGAATTTGATACAAGTTTACAAGAGTTTGGGTCAAGTAAAACACATTTTTTATTACCTTCGGGCAATTTGTTTGCTGTTGGATATGAAAGAGTTGTATATGGAGACCATGGTCCTTATATAGAGTTTACAAAAAAACAAATTCTTTCAAAGTTAAAGGGTAAATATAATGAGGTTGATGAATTTAATCTACCTAAAATCCCTAAATTTTATTATTTTTGGATGTTTCCTATAACAGACCCTACAGTTAAAGTATATTTACAGTTAAAAACTGTCAGTGATTTGCCAAATGCGCCTAAAAGAAGTGATGGTAGACCATATAATTTCGATAGAAAAGAAGGATATGCAGATTATAAAATTGGTTTTTACTATGTAGATCCTTATTCTTTTAACCAAGCAGGCAATATTTAGAGGTAAAAAATGGATCCTGTAATTCTTTTTAGAGATGCTAATGATTATCCTGGTGAACTTGAAGAAGTTAAAAAATGGTTTAATGTTATTAGCAACAGATCAAAAATTAAAAACAACAGTCTTGTTATAGGTAGATATAGCGTTCTTCCATATTATAAAGAATTAGAAGAAGATGTTTTATATTTGGGATCTAAACTTATTAATTCATATAGACAACATAGATATGTTGCAGATTTAGGTAATTATGTTCATCATTTAGAAGGATTAACTCCTAAAACGTGGAATCATGTAGATCAAATACCTTTTGAAGGTCCATTTGTTGTTAAAGGAGAAACAAATTCTAAGAAGTTTGAATGGAATACAAAGATGTTTGCTAAAAACAAAGATGATGTTATAAGAATTTATTGTGATCTTCAAAATGATGGACTTATTGGTTATCAATCAATTTATATTAGAGAATATGTTCCTCTTAAAACTTTTATGATTGGTATAGGAGGAATACCTATAACAGAAGAATATAGATTTTTTATATATAAAAATATTATTGTTTGTGGAGCATATTATTGGAGTTCTCATGTAGATGAGATAGAAGAGCCTTTAGACTCTTCTAATGTGCCTTTAGATTTTATGAAAACAGTAATAAATCGTATTGGTAATAATTGTAATTTCTATGTTGTTGATGTTGCTAGAAAAGAAGATGGAAATTGGATGGTTGTAGAGTTAAATGATGCACAATGTTCTGGATTGTCAGAAAACAAACCAGAATCTCTTTATAAAAATCTTTCTTATATAATAAAAAATGAAAATAAATAATAAAGTTCCATATGTTAAATGGTTAACATTAAAAGATGGTTTAGAGGAGATATTCCTTTAGTTTGTAATCAAAGATACAAATTATCTGATGAATTAATAAAACAAGTTTTGTCATGTGATCTTGATTTTATTCCATTTGCTTTGTCTAAAAGACCAGATTTTGATTCAGATATAATGGTTGGATCTATGTTTGTCTTTGACGAGTCTTCTATTTTATATAGATGCAGATATGATGGTTGGGAATTATGGAGATTTTTAGATAAAGATAGTTTTAAATTTATTAAAGGATGGTTTTATAGACCTTTAAAAAGAGAAGAAGATTCTATAAAGCCAATATGGCTTTTAAATATTTGTTTGGATTTTAAAAAGGTGTAAATTATGTCAATTATTTCTTATATATTTTTTAGTTTCATCGTTTCTGCTGCTTTGTTAGTGCTATTAAAATAATCGAATAATATTGTATATGTTTATGACAAGCGATTATTGGAAGAATTGGTATAAAAAGAATCGTAAAAGATTTAATGAAGTAGCCAATAGACATAAGCGTAAGAGAAGAAAAGAAATAAGAGCTTTTGTTAATGAAAGAAAGAACGCTCCGTGTTCTATATGTTCTAAAAATTATCATCCAGAGGCTATGGATTTTTATAGAGAGGATGATGAAAAGAGATTTAGAATAGCAGATGCTGGAAAAAAAATATATAGTTTAAAAAGTCTTGAAGAAGAAATAAATAAATGTATTTTGATGTGTGCGGCTTGTGCTCGTATTACCAGAAATGAAACTTTTTTGGATGATGAGCCTTTAGGGTCTTTAGGAATAAGAAGAAAGAAGTTAAAAGATTTAATTCATTCTTTAAAAAGTGAACCATGTGCTGATTGTGGAGAAATTTTTCCACCATATGTTTTTGATTTTCATCATTTACATGAAGTTCCTAAAGAAGGAACTATAGCTACAATGGTAGGACAAGGTCTTTCAAATGAAAAAATATTAAAAGAAATAGATAAAACTTTAGTGCTTTGTGTTAATTGTCATAGAGTTAGAACGGCAAACGAAAGAGAAGTAAAAAAAATAGAAGAATGGATAGATAAGAATGTAAAAAAGAAAATGGGTTTTAGTAAAGAAAATACTAATCCTTGTTTTTTTTATTCTGCCATGGTAGTTGCCCTATTCCCTAATTTGAAATTGATGAAGGGCAAGCAGAAGCCAGCAAGAGAGGGAGATTCGGTACATTTTTGGGTTGAAGGTGTTGAGGGAAAACAAATTGATCCTACATCTTTTATAAATCCTGGTGCTAAAAATATAAATGGTAAAGAAATATCATTAATAAAAAATTTACAAACAGTTATTGATGATCCTTTATTTAAGAAAATAAATAAAGAAGAACAAGAAGAAGTGAGAGAATTGTTAGAAAATGGTTAATTTAGGATAAGATGCAAAAATTTGTTCCACTTTTTATGGCTGTTGGGACTATAATAACTCAAAAACATGTAGAAGCTACAAAAAGAGAGGCAAAAGCTTATCCTGTAGGTTCTAAACAATGGTTGTTATTAATGAGTTATGCAGAACGTTTAGAAGAAAAGATGAAAAAACAAGACAATTTAGATTTTAAATAATATTATAAAAAAATAAGATTGTTCTTGACAAGGGTTGGTGTTGTGTGATACAATGATGTTGTAGAATGATTGTCATTCAATAAATTTATTCTTATAGAAAGGAAGTGTGGTATGGCTAGAAAAAATAAAACAATTAGAAGAGAAGTGGATGTTAGAATTCAGAAGACAGATAGTGGTAAATGGTGTGTTATGAAGAGTTGTAATAAGAATCCTTCATTTGTATCTACAACTCAAAAAGAGGCAATTTCTTATGGTAGAGATGCTGCTAAAAAGATTGGAGCTGTTATGATTATTCACAATGAAAATGGTGATGAGCGTAGACGCTATTATTCTAATAGCAAGTAAATACTTTTCAAGATTAAATCATTAATATAAAGTAAAAAAAGATAAAAACATATAGATTTTTATAGATGAATTTTCATTATATAATATAAAAAAATACAGATCTTTTTATATTACTTTTATTAATGATTTTTTTTTTATTATTTTTTTAGGAGAAGAAGATGAATATAACATTATATATTGGTTTTTTGGTATTAGCACTTATTTCCGGTTATGTTTTATATCCTTTTACATTTCAATATTTAAAAAAGCTATATTTATATTTAGCAGATGAGGCTGAAGAGATTGTAGAAGATACTGAAGATAAATTAAAAGAAATTGAGAATAAGATAATACAACAAGTTGAAGTGGTTGAAGAAAAAGGAGAAGATATTTCTAAAGAGGTTAAAGATTTAGTTGATAATCTTAAAGATATTCTTAGTATTATTAAAAGATAAAAGGATTAAATTATGAATTATTATGTGAAATATATTGAAAAGTTATGCAAAGAAAATGGTTTTTCAGATTTGCCAGCATTGTATCAATTAAGAAAAGCATTTGAGCTTAAAAATGAAGAAGATGTAAATAGAATTTCACAAAATATTCTATTTTTTATAGAAAGTAAAAATAAAAAAACAATTCCATATATGAAAACAGTAAAAACTTAGGTAAATAGAAATGTTTTTCTTTCTACCTTTTAAAAAAAAGGAGATAGAAATGAATAAAGATATTAAAGTTATTTTTAATATAGCTCCTCATGCTACATCTAAAGAAATTACAATTGATTTGATGTTGGCTAGAGGTTATGAGAAGAAAAAGGCTTTAGACCTTTTTATAAAACTTCAAGAAGAGGGATTTGGAATCTTTGATAAAGGGAAACAGGGTCGTGGTAAGGTTGCTAAATTTATACCAAATGATAAATGCCCAACAGAATATACAATGATATTTGTATTAAAAAAAAGAGGGCGTCCAAAAAAAAAGTTGGAGGAGTAATGGTTTATATAGATAATAAATTTTCTGGTAGGTTAATAGTTTGTGGATTGAATGATAACAATATACGTCAATTTATGCGTAATTTTATTAAAAATGTTTGGTTAGAGCATAAAATTCCGGATGGAATGAGAATGGTTGGAAGTGGTACTAAACTAACTTTAGATATGCTTCCAAAGAATATTGATTTAAATCAAATAGCAGATAGAGCTGTTGATAAAGGTATTTTGATGATGGAAAGAATTGGTGGGGTAAATATATGGTTAAATCTTTGGGTTACAAAATCTGAAGGTTCTAATTCACAAATTAAAGTAGATATAGATAAATATAAATATGAAAAAGATGGCGATGTTTTATTATCAGTTGTAAACAATTCTATAAAAGAATTATAATATATATTAAAACTATTAATAATGATAATTTTTTGTCATTATTAATATGTTTACATATGATGATGATGATGATTTGCAGAGTTATTTTACTTTTAATAATTCAGTAAATTATGAAGAAGATTTTGAAAGAAAAAACACGGCAATATCTACAAAAGAAGAGATGGGAGTTTGTTGTAGAGCTTGCTCAGAATTCAATAAATATGCTTCACCAGATTACATTATTAATGACAGAAAATTTACTTGTTGGTCTTGTGCTACTCATCCAGAAAGAAAAAGAATTGGATTATCTTTAGATAAAGTAAAAGATTTAGAAGAATATTATAAAAAAAATTATATAACATATAGATAAAAAAAATACATAATGTGCTTGACACTAATCTTTGTGTGGTTATCTTTAAATTGTAGACACAATAAACAATAACATAAACCATAAGGAGGTGACATGTTTAGTAGATTATATTTTCTCAATAGTGATATTCTTAGTGATTTATTTTTAAATGGTTTGGATGAAACTTATGTTAATAATACGGAAACAATTTATCCAACTAAAAAAGAAGATTATTATCAATATGAAGTTGATTTACCTGGTGTTAAAAAAGAAGATATTTCAATAAAAGTTGAAAAGAGTTTATGTACTATAACAGCAAGACGTAAAAGAAAAAACGAGACTTACAATATCAGCAGATATTTTTATTTGCCGAAACATGTTGACAAGGAAGGAATTTCTGCTACAATGGTAGATGGAGTACTGAAATTGATTGTTAAGGAAAAAGTTCCTGAAAATGAAAAGCCTATGATTGTTAAATTGGAATAATTCTTTTATTTTTATTAAATAATAGAAGGTCCCTTTTTGGGGCTTTCTTTTTTTAAAGGCGTTAATAATATGATACATATAATGACTGATGAACATATGAATAAATTAAGAGAAATAGATTTTATACCTTATGTGCAAGTTGCTTTTGCTTTAATAGATAAACCTAGAAAATGTGGTGGTAATGCTTTACGTCATTCAATGAATACGTTTAATATACTTATTGATTATGGGTATTGTGATCCTATAATTTTAAAAGCAGCAATTGTTCATGATGTTTTAGAAGATTATGATGATTTTGATGAGAATTTGATATTAAGATTAGAAAATGGTAAAGATGTTTTATCTTTAGTTAAAGAAGTTTCTAGAATTAAAGGAGAAAGCAAACCAAATTTTTTAAATAGAATAAAAAATAAAGGAAGTAATGAATCTAAAATAATAAAAGTAGCAGATAGAATAGATAATATAACTTCTTTAGGACAAGTAAATAATATGTCTTTTGTGGTTAAATATATTAAAGAAACAGAAAAATTTGTATATCCAATAGCTGAAGAGATAAATAAATATATGCTACAGGAACTTCAAGATATGATTTTTGCTAGAAGAAAAATTTTACATAAATTTATAGGAGAGTAAGTTGGATTTAAGAACAATAATTATTTTTATAATAACTGTTATATTTATATATTTAGTTTTTATAAATATTGTTTTATATATATATGATTATATAAGTGAAAGAAAAAAAATATTATTTTATATAAATTCTATGAAAATAAATAATTTTTATAGAAAATATTTATTTACAAATAGTTTTTTAAAAGAAGTTATTTGTAATAAAATGTTTACATCTGATAACAAAAATTATATATTTTTAAGTAGATTTATATTTGCTGCAATTAAATATAGTAAGTTATTAGAAAAAATAAAAACATATCATATAAAAACATCTTATTTAAAGTTTGAAAAAGTTTATACTATAAGATGTTTTTTAGTTTTAAATCCTGTATCTTGTAAAAATTTTGAAAAAAATTTAGTTATATTTAAACAAGAGTTTTATAATATAACTAAATTTAATACTAATGCTATTATTTTTAATGTTGATGTTCTTGAATGAAAGGAAATAAAATGAATAAATATAATTTTTTTATTGATGTTGCTAATATGTTTAATTTAAAGGTAGTTATTTCTGCAGAAACACAAGAAAAGGCAAATTATATTTTTCAAAGAGCTTTGAGTAATATAAAGGTTATAACGAATATAGAAGAAGGTGTTTCTGTTACTTGTGAATTTAAAGAAAATTTATCTAATTTTAGGAATTGTTTTGTTGTAGAACAATTTTTTACAAAAAAAGCAATTAAGATTAACAGTTTAGATGGTAGATATAGTTTAATTGATTCTTCTGTTGAAAATAAAAAAGTAAACATTTTTTAAATAAAGTTGAAATACTTAATTCTTTAAAAATTACAATTAAACAAGGTAAAGTTTAGACAAGAATATATTATTAATTAGGATACATTAACAATGACTTATGAATATGAATGTACACAATGTAAGCATACTTGGGAAATAGATCAAAATATTAAAGATGATCCAATAAAGATTTGTCCTAAGTGTAAAAAGAAAACAGCAAAAAGAATGATATCTGGAGGGACTGGTTTTTTATTAAAAGGAAATTGGTTTAAACAAGGATATTAAGATATTTTTCACTTAGGAGAAAAAAATGCATTTATTAGCATTATCTAATGATAATAATGAAATGTTTGATCTTTCATTAGAAAGAGATAATTGGCATCATACAATGGAAAAATTAAATCTTTTCCCTAGTAGTAAAAATAAAAATACTCTTACAAGATATAAGTTTGATGAAGAGATAGATGGTGTTTTATATTTTGCAAAAAATAAAGAATTTTTTTTAAAAACAGAAAAATATATAAGAAGTACGGGGGTTGTTTGTTATCCTTCAATTTCAAAACTTTCAAAAGTTTTAAATAAACATCTTTTACTTGGTAGTGTTTTAAATTCATTGTATCAAAATAATGAAAAATGTGCTGATTATACTTGGTACTGTCAAAGTAAATATGAAAACTATTCATCTGTAGAAAAAAAAATTCATTTATTTATAAAAAATGAAAAATATAAAAATAAAAGATATACGATTTGTAAATCGTATAATGATTTGTTTATTTGTAATTCTTATAATCTTCAAGATATAGATTATTATAACACTATGGGATTAACTATAAAAGAATTATTTAATAGTGAAACTTTTATAGATGTTATTTTTATAGGACATAAAGTTTTTGCTAAAAAATATTATAAAGAAAAAGGATGTTATCTTGATTATGTTTTGTCTGAAAAAATGTTAAATTTGTGTAAAAGGATAAAGAAGTTATCTGGAGTGACTTTATTACAAATTGTTTTTATTGTTAAAAATGATAATTATTATCTTATAAGATTAGATCCTTTTCCTATAATACCTAAAATAGCTAAAAGAGAATATTGTAAATATATTACAGATAAAATGAAATTTGTTGAAAAAAAAGTTAAATTAAATAAAGGAAAAAAATGAAAGTAGCTTTTGGGACAGATTGGCATCTTGATTTTTTAAGTTTTAATGATCGTAGAATTTTTTTAAAAGAGATGAATAATTTTGATGTTGATGCTTTTATAATATCTGGAGATATAAGTGTTAGTCATTATTTAGAAGAACATTTAACTGAAATTAATAATTTAATAGATAAACCTTTTTATTTTGTTAACGGCAATCATGATTTTTTTGGATCTTCTTTTTGGGACGTTAGGGATAAAGTTAGGAAATTAAGTATAGATTTAAAAAATGTTCATTGGTTAGAATATAAATCAGTACAATTAACAAACAAAACTGCTATGTTGGGTGTTGATGGATGGTATGATTGTGGTTATGGCGATTATTTTTTTAGTGGTTTTGAAATGATGGATTTTAATCATATAAAAGAATTTAAATTTAAAAATAAAGAAGAAAGATTAAAAGTTTTTCAATTTTTTGCTGAAGTAGGGTCTTCTAATATTAGAAGAGATCTTCCAAAAATTTTAGAAAATAATGATTTTACTATATTAGTAACACATGTTCCACCATTTAAAAGATTGTGTAAGTATAATGGAAAACAAACTAATAACAAAGCTATACCTTATTTTTGTTCAAAAATAATAGGAGATGCTATTATTGAAGTAAAAGACAAATATCCTAATAAAGAATTGCTTGTTTTATGTGGTCATACTCATAATGAAGCTACTTTTTCTATAAATAATATGAATTGCATTTGTGCTTCAGCTAAATATGGTAATCCAGGTATCTATTCTATAATAGAAATTTTTTAAAATAAAAAATAAATATTGACAAATATAACAATTTATGTTATAATCATATTATAAATTTGTTCACAAGGAGAGTGGAATGGTTAATAATAAATTATTTAGATCAAAAGATACAGCTGTAACTGTAAATGAGGCAGGAGGTTTGGCTTTTAATCTTACTGAAAAACAAGCTTTAGCACAACTTGCAGTTACAGGTTGTTTAAACAACACATATTATTTTTCAGATAAAGATCAATTAAATCAAGTTAAGGAATTAGCTTATAAGGTTGATAATAAATTTTTAGCTAAAGTTGCAATTTATTCTAGAAAACATGGTTTCATGAAAGATATGCCTGCTTTATTAACTGCAATTCTTTCTGCTAAAGAAAAGAATTTAAATGGTAAAAAATATTTTCCTGTTGTTTTTAATCAGGTTTGTGATAATTCAAAAATGATTAGAAATTTTGTTCAGATTATAAGGTCTGGAGAAACTGGTAGAAAGTCTTTTGGAACACAACCAAAACGTTTGATATCAAATTGGTTTAATGATACTTCTGAAGAAGTTGTTTTTCGTTCTTCAATTGGAAAAAATCCAACTATCGGTGATGTAATTAAAATGGTTCATCCAAAACCAAAAGATAAACAAAAAGAAGCTTTGTTTGGTTATTTAACTAAACGTGATTATAATTTTGATAATTTACCTGATATTGTTAAGAATTATGAGGCTTTTAAAAAAGATCCTGTAAATGTAGAAATTCCTAATCTTTCTTTTGAAATGTTAGCAGGACTTGGTTTATCTAAAAAGCAATGGATTGAAGTTGCTAGAAAATGTACTTGGACTCAAGCTAGAATGAATTTAAATACTTTTAAACGTCATAATGTTTTTGATGATAAAGAAACTGTAGATATATTAGCAAAACGTATAGCAAATTCTGAGTTAATTAAAAGAGCCAAAGTTTTTCCTTATCAACTTATGATAGCATATTTTAATGCTAAAGATATGCCAGAAAAAATCAAGTGTGCTTTAAGAGAAGCTCTTGATATTTCTTGTAGTAATGTTCCTGTTATTGAAGGTCAAACTTATGTAATGCTTGATGTTTCTGGTTCTATGCAATCAAGTATAACAGGTAATACTAATGGCTATGGAAAACAATCTGTTGCTTCTTGTGTTGATGTTGCGGCTTTAATGGCTTCAGCAATTTTTAAGAAAAACCCTGATACTGTTATTTTACCTTTTGATACTGATGTGCATGTTAAACCAAACAGCTTTTATGATAAAAGTGTTTTGGAAAATGCTGAAACTTTAGCTAAGTTTGGTGGTGGTGGAACTTATTGTCATTTACCATTAAAATATCTTAATGATAATAATATGAAGGGTTCTACTGTAATTTATGTTTCAGATAATCAAAGTTTTATTGATGTTAAATATAATAATTTATATAATTATCGTGCAAAAGATAGTTTAAAAACTATTTATCAATGGGATAAGTTTAAGAAAAATAATCCAGAAGCAAAATTAATTTGTATTGATATTCAACCATATACAACAGTTCAAGCACAAAACAGATCTGATATTTTAAATGTAGGTGGCTTTTCTGATAGAGTTTTTGATATCATTTCAATCTTCTTAAATTCTACATATGGAGATGATCATTTTGTAAATATTATTGAAGAAAATATTAACATTTAATTTATTAAGAGGTTTATTTTGATTACAGAAAAAGATCTTTCTAAAGATCAAAAAATTGTATATAATAAAGTTTTAAAATGGTATAAAGATAAAAATGATTTATTATTAAGGTTTGGTGGTTTTGCTGGCACTGGTAAAACATTTTTATTATCAATTTTAGCTAAAAAATTTGGAGAGAATACAGCTTTTTGTTGCTTTACAGGTAAAGCTGCTAATGTACTTAGAACAAAATTAAACGAAGCAAATGTGCAATATTCATATTGTGGTACTATTCATGGATTAATTTACAATCCTATAGTAGATAAAAGATCTTTAGAAGTTATTGGTTGGATTAGAAAACCTGATATTGAAGAAAATTTGATAGTTATAGATGAAGCTTCTATGGTTGGGAGTAGAATATGGGGGGATTTAACTAAATTTGGTGTAAAAATTCTTGTTGTTGGAGATCATTTTCAATTACCTCCAATAAATTCTTTTATAAATCTAATGGATAAACCAGATATAACTTTAGAAAAAATTCATAGACAGGCTGAGGATAATCCTATAATAAGATTATCTATGTTTGTTAGAGAAGGAAAAGATATAAAAAACTTTAATGTGAATGATGAAAGAATAGCTTATGTTTCTAGAAATGATTATAATAAAATAGAAGTTTTTTTTAATGAAATGTTTAATAATAGAGATCCTTTAGAGGCTGCTGTTCTTAGTTTATTTAATAATACTAGAAATAAAAACAACAAGATAATAAGAGAATTGTGTGGTAGAAAGAATCAACCTGAAGAAGATGAATTGGTTATTTGTTTGAGAAATATACATGAAACAGATTTTTCTGTTTTTAATGGTATGAGGGGTGTTATTAAAAACTCTGTTAAAATTAATAAAAATATATATAATATGGAAATAAATTTTCCTTATGATGATTTAAATATAATAAGTGATGTATCTGTTCATCAATTTAATCAACCATATACTTTTAGTAATATATTAGATCTTAAAAATTTTGGAATGAAAATAAAAAAATGGTCAGATGTTGGGCTGTTGTTTGATTACGGTTATGCGTTGACAACGCATAAGAGTCAAGGTTCTCAATTTGAGAATGTTATGGTGTTTGTTGAAAAATTAAAAGGAAAAGATGATGAATATTTTAACAGATGGCTTTACACTTCAATAACTAGAAGTTCAATTAATTTAGCTTTGGTGTTATAGTTGTGTTAAAATTTAAAAATTTTTTAGATTTTGAAGATTTTGCTTTAGATTTATTAAAAGCTAAAGATTATAAAAAATTTTATTCAATAAATTCATCAAAAGGTAATGTAGAAAAAGAAAGATTTGTTCTTATAAATAAAGAAAATTTAAGGATAGGTGTTGTTATAAGTGAACGTTATTATTCTTTTTGTTATGATAATGATATAGATGTTCCAGCTTCAATTTCTTTATATCATAATACAGATTTTTATTATATTAATTCTATTAATTATATTGTAAAAGGTAACTATCATAGACCTTTTCAACCTGCTAATTTAGTATTTGATGAAAAATATTTGATTTTAGAAAAATATTATATGTTTAATAAATTACACAATACTATTGGACCAGCTTATAGATATAAAGATAATAATAATGTTTGGAATTCTTTATTTTATTTAAATGGAAAACTTTTATCAAGAGATACTTTTTTTAAAAATATAAAAAATATAACATAGGAACTTTAGATAATTTGATGTTAAAATTTAATAATATTTCAGATTTTGAAGATTATGCTTTAGATTTGTTAAAAGCTAAAAAATATAAAACATTCTCTTCATTAGATTCTTTACAAAATAATATAAATTATGAAAAAAATGAAAAATATGTTGTTATAAATAAAAATAGAACTAATTTAAGTATATCTGTTTATTCAAAACAAAATTGTACATTTGTTTATTGTGATAATAATATAAATGTTCCTTCTTATATTTCTTTATATTATTATTTAGGATATTATTATATTAATAGTATTTTTTATATGGTAAAAGGTAAATATCATAGACCATTTCAGCCTGCTATTTTAACGTTTAATAATCAAGGATTAAAATCAGAAAGTTATTATCTTAATGGTCGTTTACATAATAGCGTTGCTCCAGCTTATAGAAATAAAGAAAATAACATTTGGTCATATTGTTTTTATTTAAATGGAAAGTATTTTTCAAAAAATGAATTTTTTAGAAATAGAAAAGATATTAACTTCTAATAGATATAAAGATAATAATAATGTTTGGAAGTCTTTATTTTATTTAAATGGAAAACTTTTATCAAGAGATAATTTTTTTAAGGATAGGTAATAAATGAAGTATGATGTTGATATGGATTTTTTTAGAGAAACTAATTTAAAATGGCTTGGAAGGAATACTATATTTCTTTGTGTTCATGGTTCTAATGCTTATGGTAGTAATACTGAAGAAAGTGATATAGATTTACGAGGCATTGCTATTCCGCCAAAAGATTATTTTTTTGGATTTGTTAAAAATTTTGAGCAAGCGACATTTGAATCAAATGATATAACTATATTTGGATTAAGAAAATTTTTTCAATTAGCTGCTGCTGGTAATCCAAATGTTTTAGAATTGCTTTTTGTAGATAAAGGTGAAATAATAAAAACAAGTAAATATGCTGAGATTTTAATAGAGAATAGAGATTTATTTTTATCCAAGAAAATAAGATATTCTATGGAAGGTTATGCCCATGCTCAACTTAAAAGATTAAAAGGTCATTATGAAAGATTTAAAAACCCTATAACAGAAAAACCAAAAAGAGAAGACTTTGGTTTAAAAGAAAATCCTGAAATAAAAGGAGACCAATTTAAAGCTTTCGATTCAATGATAAGAAAAAAATTAGATCAATGGAATCTTGGATTCGAAGATATTGATAATGCTGCTATAATAAGAATTAAAGAAGATGTTAATGATTTAATGAATGAAATAGCTGGAGCTTCTATATATTTAGAAAAAGAAAATTTGTGGAAGCATGCTGCTGTATCTTTAGGTGCAGATTTTAATTTTATAAAAATTATACAAAAAGAAAAAGAATATAAATTAAAAGTTAGAGAATATGAACAGTATCAAGATTGGTTAAAAAATAGAAATCCTAAACGTGCTGCATTAGAAGCTAAATGTTTATATGATACAAAACATGCATCACATTTATATAGATTATATTCTCAATGTGAAGAAATTTTAACAACAGGAACTTTAAAATTAAAAAATCCTATAAGATCTAATATGATGAAAGATATTAGAAATGGTAAATGGTCATATGAAGAATTGATGGATTTTGTAGAAGAAAAGAAAAAAGAAATAGATGTTTTATATAAAAAATCAGATCTTAGATATACTCCTGATTATGATAAATTAAATAAACTTCATGAAGAAATAGTTAATGATTTTATATATTATATGAGGTAAAATGAAAATAATTGCAAAGCTATTAAAATTTATCAAAGATATTATTCGTAAAATTCAAAAATTCACTGAGACAAAAACTATAAAAGAAGAAATACCTCAAGAATTATATGAACGATGGAAAAATCAACTTGATAATGGAAAAAGTTTTAAAAAAGAAAATAAAACAAAAAAACTTTCTTTACAAGAACTTTGGGAAGATTATAGGAAATAATGAAAGGTTTATCTATAATAACAAATTTTGAGAACTCGACACCAATGTTTGGTTTTTCAAATAGTAATGTAGCATCAATTAAATCTGATATTGATTTTGATTATATTGAATTTCTTTTAATGAAATATAAATTTTCAAAATTATCTGTTTCTGGAGGCACAGATCCTTTATCTAATCTTAATAAGAAAATGAATATAGAAATTTTAAGAAAGTTAGCTTTTGATAATAAAATAAGATTTTTTATTTATACAAAAGATAAACTTTTAGATAAATTATTATTTATAAAATATATATGTCCATCTAAAATTGTATTTTATAATCATTTGATGGCAGATAGAAATTTAGACGAGGTTATTGCTGTCTCTAATTTATGTCCAATTAGATTGTATATAGATTATAATAATCAACATCCAGCATATATAAATCTTTGGTGTAAATATTTTAACAAATCTAAAAAAATACAATTTTGTATAAAACAAAATAAAAAAAATATTTCTTCAAAAGAAATGGGAATGTTAAATAAAAATATTTATGTGATTGCTCCTGGAGATTATAATTTTTATTTAATGCCAAACAATTTAATGTATGAAAATTATGATTCTAAATTATTTTTTACAACTGGATATACAAGAGGTAAAATTTCTAAATGAATTATTTTTCACATTTGTAATTATTGCAAAATTGAATCATATCCCATTTAGTTAATTCTAGAAACCCTAAATTTGAATTCATTATTGCAGGATATTTATTTTGGATATGCTTCATTGATATTTGATGTCCTATTTCATGTATCATTATTGCTTTTAATCTATCATCAGTTTCAGCATAATCCATTACAACTAAAATTGAATTTCCATACGATAATCCAGAAAAACCTACATCTTTGCGTTTTTTAAACATATCAATTATAATTGGATCTTTTTTATTAAGTTTCCATATAGTTTTTATATAATATTTTGTATAAATTTTTGGAATATAAGGTGTGGGAGGAATAAATCTTTTAAGGTTTATTTTTACTATTCCTTTCGTTTTCTCTTCCCATTCATCAATTCCGCTTTTAATAACATTAAATTCATGTTGAGTAAAATTAGAATCAACATAATATGTTGTAGGAAATTTTATTGGAGGACCAACATTTGTAGGAATTATTATATCTTTTACAAATATTGGTTTTGTTTTAACGCATGATTCTTGTAATCCAAAAAGAATTATCAAAAAAAACATTAAGGCTAAAATTTTACCCACTATAATATATATTTTAATATTCTTATTAAAAAAAAAGATTTGACTTTATAAATATATTATGCTATACTTAGCAGAACAATAGGAGGTAAAATTATGAAATATTTGGTTTTTTATATTATTATATTTGTTTTATTTAATTTTATTACACCTGCACATGCTAAGTTAAATGATAATTTAACTTATAAATTTAATTTAACAAAAGAGTCAACAGAAATTTGTAAAAAAATTGAAGATGATATATTTAAAATTTCTTATAATTCATGTATAAAAACTGGATATTTAAAAGGTATATTAACTATTGCCGATTGTCGTCTTTGGTCAATTTTAGATGCTAAAGAAGAACATGATAAATGTATTATCACGATCAGATAATTAATATAAAATTCTTTCAAAAAGAATGGGCTTTCAACTATGATTCAATTATATGATGTTGAAAAGTTTAATGATTTAATATTTAAACATTTTAGAATCACTCCAAGAATGTTTGGTTTTAATGTTGATAATTTTATTGATATCTTACAAAATGATTGTAAAATACAAAAAATACATTTATATCGTACTAAATTTCTTGATAAATGTTCTTTATTTTTTGTTCATGTAGATTTGATTAATTGTAATAAAAATATTATTGAGTTAAGTTATAATAAAATTTTGATTAAATATTTAAATAAATATAGGGCTCTTCATAGATTTAATGATTGGGCTTATAAACATATTACTTTATATGAAACAAAAAAAATTATGTGTTCCTCTGAAGAATATAGACTTTTTGGTAACCTTCATAATTTAAAAGGTCCAGCTGTAAAATATTGTGAAAATATATGGTATAATAAAGAAAAACATATAGATTTTTTTTATTATATAAATGGAAAACAATATAATTTAGATAATTATTGTAAAATTCTTTCAAAAAGAATGGGCTTTCAACCATGATTCAATTATATGATGTTAAAGAATTTAATGATTTAATATTTAAACATTTTAGAATCACTCCAAGAATGTTTGGTTTTAATGTTGATAATTTTATTGATATCTTACAAAATGATTGTAAAATACAAAGTATACATTTATATCGTAGTAAAATTATTAATATTTATTCTTTATTTTATATTGATGTAAATTTAATTAATAATAATAAAAATATTATTTATTTAAGTTATAACAATATTTTGATTAAATATTTAAATAAATATGGTGAGCTTCATAGATTTAATGATTGGGCTTATAAAAATATTACTTTATATGAAACAAAAAAAATTATGTGTTCCTCTGAAGAATATAGACTTTTTGGTAACCTTCATAATTTAAAAGGTCCAGCTATAAAATATTATGAAAATAAATCGTTCACTGGTGAAAAATATACAAAATATTCATATTATATAAATGGAAAAGTATATAATTTAGATAATTATTGTAAAATGCTTTCAAAAAGAATTAATAATACATAATATGTATTTTATTCTTGACAAAAGAAAGTTTTTATGTTATAGTTATGACAAGAAAATTTGCAATATGTTTATTGTAAAATAAGGAGAAATGATGTCATCGCCGTTTAAAAATGATAGTAAAAATGATAATAAAAATGATAATGATTTTATAAGAGCTATAGATGAAAACTCTGCTTTTGGAAAATATTATATTAGCGTTTGTGAGATAATGAGAGATAATAATGTTCCAAGAGATAGAATTCCTTCTCTTGTTCATTTTATGTCAAAAGCTTTTTATTGTTTAAATACAGATAAAATGGAAAATTGGGTTAATAAATATATCGAAAATGAAAAAATTGATGTAATTGATGATTAATTGTTCTTAACAATATAACATGTGAGGTGAAATATGTCTGATATTAAAAAACGTTTAAATATTACTGGTCGATGTTATTATAAACAAAACAACGCTGATGGTGCTATTCTTAGCTTTTTAACTAATGTTCCAGTTCAAGCTGATGCTGCCGATCTACTGTTTATCTTTACTGTTCCAAGTGATGACCAGAAATATGCACCAGCATATTGCAGATTGCAAGATCGTTCTAAATTAGAAGAAGATGCTGTAGTTTTTGATGATTTAGAAGACCTTGAAGAGATTCGCTCTGTAGGTCACCTAAAAGAAACAAAAAAAGGTAAGATAATTGTTTGTGCTCCAAAAGAACATAGAAGAGTAGAACTTGATAAACTTGTTGTAATTGCTACAATTCCAGCAGAAGATAAAAAATCTGCACCTTGTTATATTCGAAGAAAGACTTATGAAAAAAATAAGGAAGAACTAACGGATGTTCAAACCAAAACTATTGGTGAAGTTGTTATGGAAGTTGATGAACAACCTCAAAAGATTAGGTTAGATTTATTTGAAGATAATAGAGCTGTAGAAAATAATATTTATAAATATTAAAAATTTCTATTATTTATCTTCTTATTAAAAGTCCTCTCAATATAATAATACGCGCAAAAACAAAAAAAAATAAATTGCAAAGTTCTTGTACAAATAAGAGATTAATTAAAACAAAATTATTTTATATAGGTTTTGAATTATGCATGATTTCAATTCATTAAAAGAAATTGTAAAAAAAGAAGACCCTATTATTATGTATTTAATTGTTAGAAAATCTCTCAATATGAGCATAGGCAAAACAGCTGCTCAATGTGCCCATGCTTCTCAAAAACTAACGCTTAACTATTTTAATTTAAAGAAAATAGATAAGGATAACAAAATATTAAAAACATTTGATGAATGGCTAAAAGGAGCTTTTCGTAAAGTAGTTTTAAAAGCAAACGAAACTCAATGGGAAAAACTTAAAGAGCATTTTCCTGAAAATCATAGAGTTGTAATTGTTGATGCTGGGCTAACTGAACTAAAATTTAATACTGAAACAGTTATAGGTCTAATGCCTATGAAAAAAAGTAAAGCTCCAAAATTAGTTCAAAAATTAAGAGCGTTGTAAATAAAAAGTATATAAAAATTATTAAATATTTTAAAGAAAATTATCTTAATTAATAAAAATAGTTTGACAAATTCATCGAATAATGATAGGCTCTATATAGAAAGTTAGGGAGATGATAATAAGAAAATTTAGATGTAAAATAAAAAAAAATTCTTGATAAGAAAAATTGTTGATAATTACTTGTAATTATAGATAATATTTAAACAATAATCATTCACATTTTTCAGGTATTTCGGTGCAACTATTTATATTTTCATAGATGCATTGAGGGTTTAGTTGTACAGAGTTATTCATTTCGAATTCACAAAATTGAATACAATTCATAATTTTTCCATCAACTTCTATATCTTCTATATAGAAGCCACATTCTATATCTCCTTCATTATATAATTTTGTCATTTTATCACAGGCAAGTTTGCAATACTCAATTCCAGGTTCTGTTCGAATATTAGGATTAGGATCCTTTGGAGCACAACAAAATATAGTTAAGATAAATGATAATATGATTGATGTGTTAATTGTTTCTTTCATTTTTTTCCTTTAAAAACTATATGTTTAAATTCATTGAATTGTTTAATTGTTAAATTATCTTGTGATATAATCATGAATTATTATATTGTTCGCAATATATTTATGGCATTCATTAATTTTTAAATTAAATACTGTTCCATTATATTCTTCTTGTTTTATATCTTTTATTCTAGAAAAAATTTCGTCATTTATATAATATAAATGATCATTTGGTTTTTGTTTATTAAAATTAATATTCCAACCTCCTTTGCTATAATATTTTTTTTCATTTATTATAACATAATTTGGTTTTCTATATTGTATTCTATAAGTTAATTTATTTCTTTGTAAAATAAAAATTAATTCTTTAGCTAAATTTATTTCTGCTGTAAATATTTTAGAGGTTTCTAACCAATTACCACAGCCATCTGTTTTATGCCAGCCTTTTAGAAATTCTATTTGCTTTTGTAGGTCTAAGTATAATATTTCTTTGCATGTTTTATTTTTTGGACCACCACATAAATTTAAGATTTTTTTACCAAGATTTGTATTATAAAAACTAATTATATTAGTATTACTATTTTTTGTTTCATATATGTTATAATTTGTTCCAGGATATTCTATTTCGATTATATTTTTGATATCTTCAACTATATCCTTTTTATCAGTTCTGTGATATGTTAATCTAAATTGTATGCTTTTTATATTTTTATTTTTTGAATATTTTATTGAAAGATTTCCATCTCCAATATAATACCCAAGTAATCTTGCAAAATTATTGCTTATATTGTTATTATATATAATTGTATTATCTATTTTTGTTTTCACAAAATAACCTTCTTTAATATTTTTGGCTTTTATAAATTCCATTTTGTTTATATTTAATAATGAAATTTTTGTTTTTGAAGAACATTTTTTAACAAGTATAGGATGCTCTTCTGTAATTTTTAATGGGGATAATGATAATTGAGATGATATAGAATATATTTTTTCATTTATATTTTTTTCTATAATAGCATTTATAGGTTTATAACCTTCTTTTGTTAATATTAAATCTGAATAATTTATATTTTTTATTTCTTTTATACCAAAATTTGTTGTTATTTGAGTGTTTGGGACATAGCACATTGTATTATTATAATATATCATATTATTAATATTAAATAGTTTAAATTAAACTATAGAGATTTTTATGTTTTAGAAATTTTAAAATTAGATAGTGGCAGCCCATAAATCTTGTGTATAAGAACTTTTGATATACTCACTATTAAATCTCGTATATCCAGAGTCTCTCCAAGCTCCCGACCAACTGTTCCTTATTTTAAAGGCTTTTTCTTTATCTGACCAACCTGTAATAACCATAGCATGGCGACCTATATATTTATCATTTGTATTTAAATTTACAATACCTAAATATTTATCATTCCTGAAGCTTTCATAAATTTTTGTTCCAAATATGACTGGGCAACCAGCAGATAAAGCTTGTTTTACTTGTCTAATTCTTTCATCGCCTGTAGCATATATTCTATAGAAGTTTTTAAATCTATTTTGTAAAGCTTTTTTATAAGCAATCCACCCAGGTTTTTTGTTTACTTTATTTAAAGAATAAGGAACTAAAGATTCATTACAGCAACCTAGCTTATATACGCTGAACATAGCCAAACTTATTTTCGTTCCATCATCTCTGTTTGTAGCTGGAGGTCTTTCAAAGTTTCTAGCATTCCAATATATAAATAATCTAGATAGGTCTTCTACTTTTGAAGGATCTACTTTAAGTTTTTGAGCTGTTTGGGCTTCTAGGGTATCAGCGACAGCGTTTGCTACGCAGCTTGATAGATAGTATTGATCGCTGACTTCTTTGAAATATTTTTTTAAGCATATTTCTCCAACCATGGGAGCTGAAGCCATGGGGCTTGTTGAGAAGCGGTAATCTTTTTCTGAGGGAGTATCTTTGATACAGCCAAGGTTTACTGTATGTTTATTGATAAGAAATTTGGGAAGTAATTTTAAAGTTTTAGCTGAATTTATTTTTAGAATCATTTTGTAGCCTCCATCAATATGTTATTTTATTATAAAAAAAGTATATAAATTCCTTGACAATTGTTTGATTTTGTGGCATGATACTCTTAGTTCTAACTGAATTGATTTAAGGAGGTTCTAATGAATAATATTGAAGAGAATAAAATGTATGATGTTAGAAAGATGATTTCATCATTTGTTAAAAATGAGATAGGTATTAGTGATGTAGAGGATGGTAGTTATAAGAGGAAGACTGGAATAAATGTAATTAAGTCTGACAAGATATCTGCGATTGTTTCTAGGGGAATTGCAATTAAAAAGATTATAAATTCTATTAGTGCTGATTTAGCTAGTGTAGATTCTACTTTAAAGAAGTTTGGAGTTGAAAAGATTAGGGAGTTGAAAGAGAGTGGAGAGGATATTAAGTCAGTTAGGCTTGCATCTACTAATGCTGATTTATCTGTTTTGATTACGGAGAAGGCTCGATCTTTGGATGCAAAGGCAGTTAAGGGAGTTAAAGTTGAGATGGGGGATGATTTTTCTAAATTTTTTGAAGAGAAGGAATCTTGGACTATTAAGGATGAGTTTGTAGAGAAGTGTATTCTTACTTTGAGTGGAACATTTGGTCAGAGTTTTGTTAACAAGGCATTTACTAAAAAGTCTACATATTCTATTAAATCTAATGAAGAATTAGACAAGTTATTATCTAGTGAATTACCTGAGAGTTTGAAGAAGAAGTTGTCTTCATTTGTTAAGCCTAATGAAGTAAGTATTACTTATCCTAAGTAGGAGAATATATGAATCAGATAAATGAATTAAATGAAATTTTAGTTGGATATAAGATTAAGGCTAAGTGTGTTAAT
>Ga0307378_10003501_pt1 | contig 22999 bp, 20 predicted proteins | sample UN1MG_FD_202238 | JGI IMG/M metagenome (GOLD analysis project Ga0307378, IMG submission 202238) | Soil microbial communities from Risofladan, Vaasa, Finland - UN-1 | ecosystem: Environmental > Terrestrial > Soil > Coastal area > Acid sulfate soil | place: Finland: Risofladan, Vaasa | collected...
TCTTAAACCTGCAAACTGAACCTGCTGTCAGTGGCATTAGCCGTGAACTGCCGTAATTTCGGGCTAGGTGTTGGCAGTCCCGATTAGAGGAAACCCGAGATGTCTGTGGAAATCTGACCCGGCAGCACTTTTAACATAGGAGGGAAGTGTGGCAGAATTTTTAGCTTTATTTATTTTAGGTAGTTTCTGGTGGTATGCAGTTTCAGCAGTTTTTTTTATATGGGCTATAATACTGACAGAAAAAGAGTCCGTGAAATGGACATTGATCTCTTTAACCCTCTATCTCTGTTTCTTCTCATTCCTGGGAGGAATAAATGTCTTTAGCTTTTTACTCCTTCACCCAATAAAGGCTCTTCTATATGTCCTCGGTTATTTTCTTATCGGAGTTATTTGGTCATTTATTAAATGGTGGGTAAAGGTGAATAAGGCCACTCAAAAATATAAAAAGGAGTGGGATGATTTCATCAAAAATTATGAATCTAAAAAATCTTCAGTACCAAAAGAAAATATGAATCTAAAAAATCTTCAGTACCACCAGAATTATATAAAAAGACAAAAAGAGGAATGGGAATCAACCATAAGAAATCGAAGAGATACAAATAAGCCCTATGCCATCGAGTGTAAAGAAAAAATTAGTGTGTGGATCATATACTGGCCTTTTTCTCTCTTTTGGTCTTTCCTACATGATTTTGTTAAAGACATGGCAGAATTTTTTGTTTTAAAATTTCATCAATTCTATCAGAAAATATCTGACACAGCATATAAAAAGGTCGAAGTGAACTTTGTCAATCTAAAAGAAAACCCTAAATAATAAGTTGCTCTTTCGTAATAGGCACAAAATGCTAAATCAAGATAAAATCCAAGAGTTAATAGACAACATTCAGCCAGACACCGATCTGAATAAAAGCCGAAGATGGGTAAAACCTCTCGGACTTGATCAGTGGACAGACACCTCTTCCGAATGGCTCGGAAAAGAAGAGACACTCCCCTCCCTTGAAAACGAAGCCTTTGCATCTTACACCTTACAACAGGCTATTCTGGGTACAATAGGAAATTTCAATTTCTGGGAAGAAGAGGGTGTAATCAAATGGTCTGGTGTGGATTCTTCAGATTGGTTTAAAGTTGTTCGAATAGAAAAATCCATCTGGGATATGAATCTTCCTAAAATAAGAAAGATATTCTGGGACAGTGCTATTGAGAATATGCAGAAATTCCCGATCCATAAAATCTATGACGAGTCTTGGTGGAACAGACTCACAGAACTCTACGGCCACGACCCTCTTAAGAAACGAGAGACCTTATTATGGATAATATTAACTGATCTGGGTTTCCAGAATCTACCTATCCAGAATAAGGGGTGCATAGATTACAACATTATTCTCGCATTCAGATACCTGGGAATAGTTATAGGTTACAAAGGAAACATTTTCAATCTTAGAGAAGAAACTGAATTAAGGTTTGAATGTCTCCACGTTATAGAAAGTATTTTAAAAGCACGACCGGATCTTTCTATATCTGATCTCGATTCTCTCTTATACAGATTTGGTCGATATATACGATGTGTTGAACCCCCGGAACATTGGGACCAATTTTTCTGTTACCGCCATGGCTGCTACTTCTATTAAAAATAAAAGACCTAAGCCCCAGGCTTATTGTGGCAATACAGGCCATCCTATAACTGAGGATCATTTAAAATTGTGTATGTCGTGTAAACAGGGGCAACATCCTGTAAGAGATACCTTATATTTTATTATTTTTATAGCTACAATTTTTTGCTTAATTATATGGATATTCTAAAAGTAGAGAAACTGATGACTATTGATGATTACATCCCATTCATTGAGAAAAAGAATGCACCGGGTAAAAAATGTGAAATAGAAGGATTCACAATCGGTAGAGGGAAAAAGGTTTACTGGTATATTACACCGATGCCAAAAAGTGGCCGGTACCGGTGTCTCCCAATAGATAAAGACGGTAAACTAGGCTGGCCACGATTTGTGTCTCCAGGTCAGACAGTAAAAGTAGTAATGAAATGAATTCTATCCTCTTTGAGATCAAAAATAAGAAAGAGCCTGTAGAGATTACTTTCGAAGAAAAATGCGGGTTACTCCAACCCATCCTTAAAACTACCGAAAAAACCGATTCCATTCCTCTCCTTCTAGACTCTCACCAGGCTGAATCCACTTTAAAAAAGTTGCGGCACGTAAAGATCATCAAAGGCTCCTTAGGGAGTGTGGAGTTACTAAGAGACGTTGTTGCCGGAGCTGCATCAATGTCAATAAAAAAATTTTAACTTTATGTTTTTCCTATTTTCACGTATTATTATATATGAGCATATTAAATACATTAGATGATCTACAGAAGAGAGCAGTTTTAGCAAAGTCCCCTACCTTGATAAATGCTGCAGCTGGTTCAGGTAAGACCAGATGTCTAATTGCAAAAATAATCCACTTAACCGAACAGGGTGTTCCTCCTGGCCAGATATGTGCTATTACTTTCACCAACAAAGCAGCCAATGAGATGAAGGAGAGACTGAGGGGTAAAATCTCCTTAGAAGGCATGCAGGTGAGCACTATCCATAGTCTCTGTGTACGCATAATGAAAACTTTTATAAAGTACACACATCTCCGATTACCTTTCAGTATCTACGATGATAATGATCAGCTCTCCGTAATAAAAACTATCCTAAAGGCCAAAGACATTAATGAGGACCCCAAAGAAATCTTAATGGACATCAGCCGTGCTAAGACAGCATTAGCTACCGAGGAGTTAGAAGATGATCTTGAATTAGTCTATAAGAGATATCAGGAAATTCTCTTTAAGAATAATGCCTGTGATTTCGATGACCTTCTTATTAATGCTTACTATTGCCTGAGAAATAAGGACTGTTCCAATTATTATTCAGATTTATGGCCTCATATCTTAGTGGATGAATTTCAGGACACCTCAGTTATACAATACAATATAGTAGATTTGATGCATGACCGGGACAAAAGCCAAACATTGTTCGTGGTAGGTGATTATAACCAGTGTGTTACTGAGGATACTATAATATATGACACTCCTGTCAATCAACTAACAGATGGGGATGTAACTACAGTTGCCATAGGAAACAATAGAACAAGTAATCTTTTCATAGAGAATATCTACAAAAAGTACGTAGAGAATAAACCTGTTATAACTATTGTAACAGAATCAGGCAAGAGACTTACTACTACATATGAGCATACACATTTCGCAGGTTTTCATCCCGATTACCCTTCTGAAAAATATTTCACCTATTTAATGTATAAAGAGGAAATGGGTTATCGGATAGGCGTAACATCTATGACTCGAAGCATAGGGAACAAAGGTACTATGTTAGGCTTTAAAATGAGACTAGGCCAAGAAAGAGCTGATTATATGTGGTTACTTGGGTCTTATAATACAAAAGCAGAGGCAAAATATTACGAACAATATTATGCTATTGTATACGGCATCCCTCTATGGATTTTTTTCACAAAAGGCCGAGGAGTTAAATTAGACTATGATGATCATTACATTAAAAAATTATTCAAAGAAATAAACACCAAAAAAGCTGCAGAACATCTATTAAACGATTTAGGACTCTTTATCGAGAAGCCACACCACATTCCTAAATGTATGAATATAAAAAGAAGGAGAAACTTCTCCATCAGACTTTGTGGTCAGACTAACAGCCCTACAAGATTTTACCATAAATATGCTTTATCAGGATCTGACATTAATGACAAGGAACTTCTGATAGCACACGGTTTTAATGTAAGAAAAGCAAAAGACAGACGAGGTTACAGAATTGAAGGAGTCTCTACTGACTTATCTGAGATAAACGAGCTCTTTAATAAAATTAATAAAGTCCTGCCTTTAAACAGAATTGAATCTGCTAAATTCACAAACATATCTCTTCCAATGATACCAGCATCTCACATATTACCTGGAATGGTTTGTTTTGTAGAAAAAAACGGAAAAATAGAAAATGAAATTATAGTCTCTGCAGAAAAAAGCACACACACAGGTTATGTGCATGACTTAAACATAAACAAAGCCCACAATTATATAGCAAATGGTATTGTCACCCATAATTCAATCTATGGCTGGAGGGATGCAAATCCGGAGAATATTCAGAATTTCATAAAGAAATATAAACCCAGTGTCTGTTTCCTCCGATATAATTATCGGAGTTCTCAATTGATTATACAGCATGCGAATAATTGGGTACAATTTGGTAAGCCGATGATTGCGAAGCTTACCCATCCAGGAAGAGTTTCCTTCACAGAATTTTATGACCATGAAGAAGAGGCCACAAAAATAGCCATGGCCATCCAAAAAATAGGTGACTATGAAAACACTGCCGTAATAAGTCGAATAAATGCACGGTCATTAATTTTTGAGAGAGTGTTTAGTCAACACCGTATACCATACAAGGTACTTGGTGCTTTGCCTTATTACAAAAGAAAAGTATCGAAGGACCTTCTGTCATATTGCAAGGCCAGTCTTAACAGATCAGACCTGGAAAGTCTTATTCGGATTGTCAATGTTCCAAAGAGAGGCTTCGGTCCTAAAAAGAAAGAGCAGCTCTTATTAAGGGGTTGGCCTTACCTATTGGAGATGGCTCAGGAAATGAAACAGATAGATGTCCTTGTAACTTTGTTGGACAACATTAAAGATATGGAACCTTTAGATGCTATTGAAGAAATTTTAGCTTACACTGGTTATAGAGAGCAACTGAAAAAAGATAATGACCTGAACATGGTAAATTCCTTTCTCGATGTTACGGCCGGTTTTGACTCTTTAGATGAGCTTATTCTTGCCAGCACATTTCTGGAGGATGATTCAGGCCGTGGAGTGAAATTACTCACGGCACATTCCAGTAAAGGGTTGGAATTTGACAATGTGTTTGTCGTAGGAGTAGAAAACGGATTATGGCCTCATTCACGTTCAGAGGACATCAAGGAAGAAGCGAGGCTCTTCTATGTGGCATGCACCCGAGCAAAGAAGATTTTGAATGTAAGTTATTCTAGGACACGTTTACTCCGCGGTAGCAGAATAGACGTGAATCCTAGTGATTTATTTCTTGACAGTTACAAAAATTCTATGGCATAATAAAGGGGAGAAGTTTTACTCAAAACAGGAGATTCGTAAGGCTTTATTACAGTCTATGAAAGCTGTCTACAATAAACACCATTTAAAGGCTGGAAAAAAATGTATCTCTTTACACCATCAATAAAGGATATAGACATCATTAGAGATGTCCCTGTACGCATTATACCTGTTACTATTGTTATCATTATTCTGATTTTAGTTCTTAAACTTTTGTAAAAAAACCATCGCGTGGGTATATATACACAAACATCCGGCCAGTGAACGTAAAACTAGCATCATCATTGGTCACCTGAATATTAAGCCGATTTAGTGAGCCATTAGCAATCAAATTAACAGGCAAATTCCCACTACCTGCATCTATCATGGCAGTTGTCTTTGTTAGCACATTACTTTCGAGCCAAAAACCTTGGCATAATCTGTACTCCATCGGTCAAGTCGTACCACATGCAGTTTTACCACCTATAATCACATCTATGACTCCTCCATCAGAAGATGAATCACACTCAAAACTATAAGTAGCCACAGCCCCACCAGATGCTATGGAGAGAGCAACATCAAACATGTTTTCTTTGGTATCTTTAATTATACCCATTATTCCTCCATTATCAGTTTTTTACCTGACAATTCCTCAACAGTTCTCACTAATTCCATCATATTTATTTTTACTATTTTATTTGTTTTGATATTCTTACTAAAGAATTCCCAGTCACCTTCTCTATTATGAGGACTAAATTTGGTTTGGTTACCAGCACCATCTTGTACATAAGCTTCAGCAGTACCTCCATCATCCTGTGCCCATATAGCAATAGCATTTGATATTCCACTATTAGGTGCTGTTCCTTCATAAATGATCAGATTACTTTGACAGTCTGTGGCAAATACATTTGTACCTAAACAGACATTTGATCTTGAAGCATCCACATGGAAAGCATAAGCCTGATCTAATCCATCAACACTGAAATTATGATCAAGCCTATTTGGATTAAAAAGAACATCACCATTACTCGCATAACTACTAAAGTGCCTATAAACACCGCCCGTTGAATCCAATGATACTGTCTGAAGAGATTCCCACACTCTAAAGGCATAGATATCATTAGTAGACCTCTGTGCCAAAGCCAGATGCGGCCCAGGAGCACCAGAACCGTTTCCAGCTGTTCCTTGCCCCTCAATAATTACATAAGCCCTATCACCACTAGTCGTACCTGATTTAATATGAAGACCTTTTTCACCCGCAATACTCCATGTGCCGTTAATACTTTGAAAAGGTAAATTAGTGTTAATACCCACATGACCCGTAGTATCAAAAACAGCTCTCATGGTGTTCTGAGTGCTTATTGTTAAATCATAGGCATTATAGGTACCAATGGCAAGAGCATTGTCAGCATACATCACTTGATTATTGTTATTTAGCTGACCAAGAGTGGTCCCTCCTATAGCCGATCCATAACTATTCATGTTGATTGTGTAGCCATTATTATTTTGCATATAGACTGCGGCATACTGGGTGGACAGTGAACAGTAGTTCTTGATCCTTGATAATCCAGGAGTTATAATTTCAATCTTTTCAGAAGGATTAGGGTCTCCAATACCTATATTATCAAAAGAAACTATACTATCAGTCGTTGTAACAGGATATAAAACACCATTAGTAGCATCCCGCATCCAGTAGTCCATTGCTACACCAGTAGCTCCCTGATCACCTGTGGCACCGGAGGCTCCAGTTTCTCCTTGAATACCTTGAATACCTTGAATACCTTGGATTCCTTGAATACCTTGGATTCCTTGAATACCCGTATCACCTTGAATACCCTGAATACCTTGAATACCTTGAATACCTGTATCACCTTGATCACCTTGAATACCCGTATCACCTTGAATACCCTGAATACCGGTTTCTCCAGCCACTCCTGTATCACCCTGGACACCCTGAACACCTGTATCACCTTGGACACCCTGAATACCTGTTTCTCCAGCTACTCCTGTATCCCCTTGAATACCTGTATCACCCTGGATACCTTGAACACCTGTATCCCCTTGAACACCCTGGACACCCGTTTCTCCAGCTACTCCTGTATCCCCTTGAACACCTTGGACACCCGTTTCTCCAGCTACTCCGGTTTCTCCGGCTACCCCGGTTTCACCTTGAACACCTGTGTTTCCTTGTATGCCTTGAACACCCGTATCACCCTGGACACCCTGAACACCTGTTTCTCCAGCTACTCCAGTTTCACCCTGAACACCAGTCTGACCAAATAAACCCGTAAAGCCTCTAAGACCTGTTATACCCTGAAGCCCCGTTTCACCTTGAATGCCTGCTCCAGTATCACCCTGTATTCCGGTCTCTCCTTGGACACCGTCAACACCTGTTTCACCCTGAAGACCTGCTCCGGTTTCTCCTTGGACACCATCAACACCAGTCTCACCTGTAGGTCCTGTGGCTCCTGTAGAACCCACACCAGCTACTCCAGTTTCACCCTGAGCACCTGTAGGTCCTGTGGCTCCTGTAGAACCCCAACTCGGAATAGGAGGTGATGTGCCATCACTTATTCTCAAGAATCCTGATTCAATATATGCCTGACCTGGTATACCTGAATTAGATGAATCATAGTCTTCATAATCGACCCACAAGGAATCGGCTCGAATAAAATGAGTTGTATCAAAGACAAGTTTAGCTGAATAAACTGTCGAAGTGTTATCTGTTGTTATATCACCATGAGTAAAAAAATTTCCGGAATTATCAATGTACCAATTCCTCGAACTGGCATCCATTCCCATACTGGTGTTATCTATCCAAATAGCAATAGCTGAAGAATCAGTTCTGTCCTGACGAATATATAAGGAACTTCCATAACCCTGATTCCACACATCTATTACTTCACCTGTCTCATCATTTGATTTATTTATACGAAGCCCTGAGCCATTCTCCACACCTGCAATAAAAATGTCCAAAGCAGGGTGAGTAGAATCACCTACATGGGATATCAATTCACCTATACCGGTACCTGTATTATAGACTCCAAGACCCACACCATCGCCGCGATTATTTATCTCTAAAGCTCTACCCTGTCCTGTAGAATCCTTATTCAGAATCATGAGGGCTTCATTAGCTTCCTGAGTAATCTTTACAGCGTTCCCAGCATTATTAACTATCCGTAGGGCCTGTTCCATACTGGCGCTGGTAACATCAATGGCATTACCCATCGTTCCCTGATGATCAATATGGATATCATCCCCGGCGCCACCTGATGAAATATTAATACCGGTAGCATCATTGGGAGTAATCAGATCAATCATAGTACCATGGGTCTGATCAACTCTTATAGAAAAAGTATTACCTATTGATCTATTAAGTATATTAATTGTCGGATCATCACTATTTGTCCACAATCTTAAAACGGAACCTTTAGACCCTGGTGCCATTTTTGTGATATCAAAGGTGTTGTGACTTGCATCATCACGGGCTCTAAGAATACCACCTTCATAACCAGCATGCCATAAACAGAGATCATATCCGGTGCCGGCATTCGTAGAATCAATTAGACATCGACTTGAATCAGAATTTCTTTCAATATGAAAAATGGACCCGGTGCCATCAGAGACTATATTAAATACAGGATAATTTTCTGTCGTTGCAGCTACCTGCAGATTATAAGCAATATCAGGATAATTATGATTTTGAATGATTCGACCATTGATACCTACTGTATCATCATTAAGACTTGTTGAATCTCCTAATGTTGTCGATCCGAGAACAGTAAGATTATCCATAATAGTACTGGTCCGGATATCTTCAACTCTTATAGTACCTTCAACTACAAGGTCACCACCAATCGTAGTGTCACCCAGGACATGCAGAGACCCCATAGTAAAATCACCTGTAGAATCCAACTTATCAGGTGTTATGGCTCCGTCAACTATTGAAGATGTTCCTATACTACCATCTTTCAAAGCTGAATCAAGTTCTGATATTGTCCTGACAACATGTCTCAAATCTGTGATATTACTATTGTATATATTAGATACAGCAACTGTTCTTTCTATCTTAGCAAGAGGATAAGTATAATGCTGAACAGTACCATCAGCAGTTGTATAGTCGCTCGGTACTGGCCAGCCCTCAGACACTTTAATATCATCAACGACTCTCAAACGATTAGCATTCGGGAGTCCTACCAAAGAATCTGCTATACCGGTATCGATATATTCACTACCACTTGTTGTATCTCCGGAAGTCTCAGCAAGATGGAAATCTATATAAGCATAGTCAGTACGGTATTTTTCCCAGGTTGTACCATCAAGAGTACGAAGAACTAATCCACCATCTCCAACAACGAATCCCGTGGAGTCTTTAAAAGATACACCATTTAAATCTATTCCATCAGCGATTACAGTTGAATCCCAGGAAGTGCCCCCATTATCAGTAACGGTGATTACACCACCAGATCCTACAGCATATCCAAGAGATCTATTCAGGAAATGAAGATCATTAAGATTTTCTGTTGTATCAGAAGTCTGATTACTCCATAATAATCCACCATTAATTGTTTTTATTACAGTACCATCACTTCCTACTGCATAGATCACTGTTGAATCAACAGCATAAACGCCAAATAAATTCTGTGTCACTCCACTGGACTGATCTGCCCAGTTGAGACCATCGGGCGTATTTAAAACAGTGCCAACATTTCCTACAGCCCAAACATTTAAAGTGTCCGCAGCAGAAACACCATTTAAATTAAGGGTAGTCCCAGAACTTTGAGGTGACCAAGTTGCTCCATCAGTAGTCCTTTGAATCGTCCCATTCTCACCAACGATCCATCCAAGGTTCTGATTAACAAAAGAAACACCATAATAATGGGTATTATCTGTAGGACTCACATCTGCCCAGCTGTCACCTCCATTAATAGTTTTTACAACAGTACCATTATTACCTGCAGAATAACCTGTACTCGCATCACCAAAAGAAATTGCATTCAAATTGTAACTTGTAGCTGGATTACGATCAACCCAGTTAATACCATAATCGGCAGTGTTTATTATTGTAGTAGAAGAATCACCACAGGCAGCTATAGAAGGATCATAAATATCAATATCATTTAAATCATTTAATGTACCGGTCGGAGTCGTGAGAGCTGGTAGGGCTGTCTCTGTATACCCATCATCTGTTATACTACCAGTATTTGTCTGATCTTTATAGGTAATGTCATCTGTAAGAAAAAGACGATAGCCTTTTAGATAGAACTCTCCCGGATTCTCAAGAGTCCCATTTCCTCCAGTAATGAGAAAATTATTCGATCTATCAGCTACATTTTCAGCAATCAAAAAGCCATTATTGATTGCTGTATCACCTATCTGTGATTGAATAAATCGCCTATTTTGAGTATTAGAAATATTATGAAGATCCCTAAGCTCAGCATCTGTAAGATTAGCTTGTTGCTGAGCCTGAAGGGTATAATAACGCTTTCTCTCATTATACAAATTCGGAGCATAATTTCCCGTATAGGATTCCGACATTTTCTCTTACCTCCCAGACCTTCCACGTATAGGCGTACCAAGTCGTCCATAAGAACCAGCTGCCATATGCCTATCTCTAGACATTTCCATCTGAAGCCCCTGAGAAGGACGATTAGTGTAAACTGCAGATCTTTTGTTTTTCATGTAATATTTCTTATAACTATTCCCGGAGCCGGCTGTTGTATCAACAATTTTATTTGAAGAACCTCCCCCACCTGACAGGTATTCAGTCGCTAGAAAAACGGATCGTGCATAAGCGTCTGAGAGATCATCATGGGCATCTTTAATATCAGGAGCGGCTACAGAAATGATGTATTTTGAAAAAGAATGAGCTTTTAATTTCAGCATCTCTAAAATAAGGTCTATATCTTTTGTCTTTTTTCCATCTACCACACGCTCAGGACCTTCTGGTATTCTTAAAGAAGCATCAAGCATTTTTGCCATCAAATTCTGATACACTCTAGAATTAAAATCACGACTGCATTGACGAACATCAATTTGTTTATGGCCTTTCTTATGAAGGACAGGGAGCATAGCTAAGCCATAATATTGGTCCATCATACCTTTTACAATAAAAAACTTCTTCATAAAAGAAGCTATCCACTCTGCCATTTCATCAGGATTAAAAAATTCCTTTCCTTCATCCTTAGCATAACGGACTTCTATACAATCAAGTTCAATGACATTCTTCATTTCACCACCACGCTCTTCTTTAACTATATGCGTAATGGCTATAGCTGTTCCATCATTCTTTAATCCTACGTCAATACCAAGAAAGTGAGGAGTACGTTCATATGTCATCTCTTTGAATTTCATTCCAGGAATGATATTTATTCTCAGTATTTGTTCATTATCTATCCAGGCAGAGACTCTATCACTAAATTGGCCACCAAACTCACTGTTATAGGAAATAGCATTTTCAATGTATTTATTTCTTAGATATTTTGGTGATAAGGTATAGTCAACTTCCCAGGAAGGGGCATTAACCATTAACCAATCATTACAATCTTTCTCCATTGACCTTTGATAAATCTCATGGAATTTTCCTGTTCTATCAGCCGGAGAAGATATACAAATCACTTTACCATGAGGTTCTCCATCGTCTGCATTGAATTTAGCAACAGAAGGAGTAACAGATTCATAAACAGCTCTATCAGATTTATCAGAACCCTTCTCAGATTCAAAAAAATGAGCCATCTCATCCAATACTACTATAATGTTATTTTTACTACGAAGACCACGAGCACTACAAGGAGAAGCTACAACACGGAGGGATGGCCTTTGTCTAGACCCATAATGTTCAATATCCCTCTGTGTATCCAATCGCATATAATACTGTGTCGGTTTACTACGATATTTTTTAAAATACTCAGAACGCTCTATATGGCCACCAATCCTACGGAAAAGTTCTGATGCCTGTTCCTTATCAGTAGCAATACATGAAAATTGAATTTCATCATCAGGCATTATTCGATAAAATTCCTGGGGAGATGTATGTTTTAGTAATTTATAAATCTCAAAAGATATAAGAACAGCTATGGTACTTGTTTTAAGACCTCGGCGCCCTATAACTAAACAAAGATTTTGTCGAGTATCTGATACATCACCCGTAACTTCTGATATATTTATTCGGCCCTCATCCTGTAGGAAAATCAGATACTCTATCTCTGTGAATCGAAATCTATCTTTTTCATTAAATCGATCTCTGATAATGATATCTCTTTTTGTATTATCAAGTTCAATATTATAATAGCACTTAAAGATAAACTTCTGAACAGGAAAAAGCGGAGGAACACCAGGAACTGAACCAAGTCCCAGACCCCAATAGGCCTCAGCGAACTCAATTATATTCCGTTCAGCATCATCCTTAAGCTTTGTGCTAGTTATAAAATTAGTACAGAGATCTGATATACTCATTTTTACTTCACTTTAGGTGTCATAGCTTTAATTATTCTCTCAGCCCGTTCTTCCCATCCATCTAAATTCTTAGATAAAGCATGGAAAAACATCTCTTTATATTCGGGGGGAGCTTTTATTTCATCGAAAGTTTCCGAAACAATATTCAATAGCATCTTAAATATCTCCCGGAATTTTGGACCCCGTAAATCAATCTCTCCCACAGAGCCCATAAGAGCTTGACGCTGAAGTAATGTCTCCGACATATATTTAAGGAGAGTACCACGCTTCAAAGAAATAGAAGAAGTGTCCTTATCGTCCTTGTATCTCTTTTCACGTAATTTACGTAAAGAGAATTGCTCCTCAGCAAGACCCAAGAGGACAGCCTTCAACACAGTATCAGGAGTATCATCATCTCTTATGGCAACACAAACTTCATCATCATGAAGCTCTTCAGGAGGAGACACGCTTACTTCAACAAGAGTTGGAACAGTGTCATCTACTGAAGGTCGAATAACATTATCGAGATCCAGATTATCTGTACCTACTTGAGTATTCATTTTTATTCCTTACTCCCACATTGTCATTTTTTAAGTGGCGTTGTAGGGTTACAATATTTGATCTAAACCTATTGTGCTAGATAAGCCTCCTATTTCTATTGTACTCTCATTATCAATTAACGGATCAATATTAATTTCACCCATATCACAACCGGCAAAGAAATCTACATATTCTTTTGTATTAGCCTCAATGGTACTAGGATCCGGAAGAGTCTCTTTCTCAGGCAAATCAGCCACAACCTTTTTCTTTGGTGCCGGTTGAAAAGTATTAGCCTTTATACCCACCGGAGCAACATTATAGTCATTAACGGCACTTGCAAGAACCTGGTCAGCTTTATCACTGGCCAGTTCTTTCATAAGGGCACCCTTAACCTGCTCAAGAGTTTTACCTTTTCTCAATAATCCGAGAGCTGCTTCTCTGTGCTCACTCATACCTTCAACATTTTTCTCACCCGTCAAAACATGGAAATAACCTGGGGTACCCACGGCAGAGTTGGACACCCTTGTATCCTCAAACTTAGCTTCTCTTATAGGAAATTCCTTAAGAATCTTTTTCAGATCAAGGCCTATTTTCCTGGGGATCCTTTTTGCGGCAATCAGTTTATCAACTTCACCACTCATATCCTGACTGGGAAGAACAACAGCCAGATATTTCACAGCTTTCTTCAAATCACCAGAAGCATATTTCTTTTTAAGAACTTCTTTAAGATTATTCCCGGTTTTTCCTTTATAAAGTTGTTCTCGGGCGAAGACTATAATAGGGCGTACTTCACGAAAAAGCATTTCCTCATTAGCAAGTCTATCCTCAATCTCCTGCTCTTTAGCATTCTTAATAAGCTCCTCAGAAATTTTCTCTTCAGAAATTTCTTTTATTTTCTTGGCCATCACAGGTTGATCTGTAAGAGGTTCTGCAAGAAAGGCCTGGCGTAAAGCTTCTTTGGAATCAATGACATACTCATGATCGATACTTCCGAGATCCACAAGATGAGCCTTATATTTATTAAAAAGAGATTCATTATAATTAATATTAGCAACAACATTCTTATGAAATTTATTCGCCAAAAAAGCAACAACATCTGCACTCAAACAGCTTTCATTAACAATAATATCTCTGGCAAGACGGTTACGATGTTGAATCAGAAAGCGTTCTGCATCAGTAGCAGATGAAAAAGCAGAAGCATCAATATAAACATTCCCGAGAAGACCTTGTTCCTCAGAGATCTTCTGCAGCGCTTCTTTAGCAGTTTCAATTTGATCAGAGGCAAAACGAGCTCTAATATGGGCTGTTAAGGCTCTCCCTTTTAACCCCATCATCATAGCTTTTTTAGCCTCACGAACAACTTCGTTTCCATCAACTTCTTCTCCGGCATTTCTTTGTCCCAGAGATTGAACGGTCAGATTCGGCACCAAATTAATTCCAGTAGATTCATCCTGTCCCCATAATTCTGCCAACTTCGGCAAAATACGTACAGAGTTATTATCCGAAGGATAATTATCATAGGCTTCAGGCGTAAGCCAGCTATGATCAACTATTGGAAGATATTTAGGGTTAGTGCCAATAATGTCTTGGGAAAGGTCACCTAACATTTGTTATCTCCTTTTATTAACATGAAAGTAATTTACAAGATTTTCTGTAACAGCTTTCTTAAGCATCTTCTCAGCTTTCTCACTTATATATTCTTCAGCTGTTATTAATTCTTCTGGATTGATATCATTATCATCATCTTTTACACCAAAATCCTCTTCGGTTCCCATATCCTCTTGAACCTTTTCGACTTTTTCCTCGACTTCTTCTTTCTCTTTGATAAGCTCATCAACTTCCTTATCCTTGATATTCCATTTCGGATTCTCAAGCTCATCTGCAATACTATCCGCAACATTGCCCAGACTGTGGACAGTATTATAAATAGTCTCCTTCATCTCTTTTAGAGGCATGATAAAACCTCTTCCTCCTAAAAGACCATCAGGACTTACATCAGGACCTTTTACTTTAGACATTTCACTAAGACAGGAAGTAAGGGTGCCAAGAGCTACCGTTACATTATGAAGAATGTGCTTAAGATGTTTCAACTTCTTAGGGTTGTATTTGAAGTCCTCAGGAATTTCTCTCCGGACACCTCCACCACCACTTCCAGCTATCCTCATCATTTCTGGATTATCTGTAAGTCTTTTTCTCATAATATCCCCTTACACCTTAATAGGTTCTTTAGTCTCGGGATCAAAAAGGCGCTCAATAATTACTTCACCTTTTTTAGTCTCATTAATACGCCATAGGTCTCTTTTCGATTTATGAACCAGACTATCCTGAGATATTCTGAAAAAACTTGAAAGATCAGAAAGGGAAGCTACCTTCACCTTGTCTTCACTCAAAAAATTGTCAAGACCTAGAGGATCCGCTTCTTCTGCATTTCTCAATGAAGCCCTATCTCTTAAAAGTGTCTCATAAATATCCATTTCTACCTCCATAAATATCTGTTAAATGGCATCCGGCCATGGGTCCATATTTCCGCCAGTAGCAGGTTCAACTGTTTCCATACCTTCAGGATCAGCTCCATCACCTTTTGTTTTCACTGCATTATCAAATACAGGATCCTTAGGTGTCAGAAAATCCCCCTTATTTATATCCACTTCCGGACGCTCACCTTGTCTTTCAATATCAAATTGAACATTATCATCATTATCATGGATGTTACGTAAACTGTCCATAATACTCTCAAAGCCCTCCGGTACCTCAGCATCGTTATAATAGGGTATATTTCTCGGATGGGGACCAGTCACTTCAGCCATACGAAAAAGCATTTCCGCAAGGGACCTCAATGAAGCAGTAACACTTTTCCACGGAAAACCAGGATAAACATAAATACGCTCCCACTGTTTCAGAGCTTTCTTCATCATAATCAGCTTTAACTCATCCTTTTCACTTTCTATCAATTTCCGAAGATCATTCGGAGGATAAAAAATATAAGGATTTGCATCCGGTGAACCTGGCAAGCTACTACCTGAAGGTGGATGAAATACATAATCTGATTTTTTATTTAACAAATTCTCTCCTAAGACTGTTAAACAGTTAGATTATAGATGTTAGAGTATTAACAGATAATTAAGCCGTGAACTCAGATGAAAAAAAAAGCCCTGTGGAGTACAGGGCTTGAAAAGACACTAATAAAAAGATGGCTATCTATCCAACCGGAGTGTTACTCAACATACCTTCTTTTTTACCGGTCATATCACGCATGCCTTGAGCTTTTATCTTCTCGAATTCATCTTGAAAGACAAAATAGAGTGTCATAACAGCATCAGGTTTTTCCTTCCAGGAATCCAGAGGATATGTATCCCGATTCAAATCTTGTTTTATTTTCGCTCCGGCGCCAATAGAAACTTCAACATTCTTCTTTGGTTCAGGAATCGATACACTACGGATAGAATTAAAAGCTACTGATTTTTTGAGACCCCTATTCTTTAAATTCTGTACAAATTTTTCTTTTTTCTCAACACTCACATCTACACTAATATTACAGTCGTAAAAAGCCGCCGCTATAGGAAGGTGCGTATTTTCAAGAGCACCTGAAGAATTACCAACTAAGTAATTTACCGCTTCATTAGTATTACAGTGGTAAATAGCACTATCACTACTAAAAGTTTTGCTACTCAAGCCTTTTACATAATTACAACCAAGTTCTCCTGATCCTATTAGATTAAATGAATCCGGAATTATAGAATTATTAAACATGTTTTTACTTACACCTCTACTCACAGTCTCTACTTCCGGACGCATTTCCTTCGATGAAAAAAAAGCGAAACCATAAGCCGGCACTGTATTCTTCTTCCCGATAAGGCTGGAAGCTACATCCCGTAATTCATCCTCACTGAAAAAAAACTGCCTTACAAAACCATCAGCCCGAAAACCATCCCACCATAAAGGATGCATGGATTGATAGTTCCTATCCGGCCATTTAAAATCACATTTCGAACAATACCTATCAGCCATAAAATCACATTTATGCTTAGGGCATTTATCAGCAAAACTTTCAAGAAAAAAACCTTCCGTTTTTAATCCCGTGATAGGATTACAACCTTTTATCGTAGGAACAACTGCAGTGTTAATTTCTGAATTTCCTCTCCAATCAAACCACAAACCTTTTTCAGGCCTCACCGGTACAACAAATGATCCCGGACCTGTCATCCATTCATCTTTAGGATGAAGGAATTCATCCACATAATAAACGGGAAGAGGTGTTCCAGGAGGCAATCCAAAAGTATGTTCCCCTATGAGACGCTGAGCTTCCATAACCTGTGCAGTAAAACCTTTATATTTCATTTCTAACATTTTTTCATCTCCTTAAAATGTAGGGGGCATTACACCGTTCCTTGAAAACTATGAAAAACTAAACATAGTCTCATATGGTTTGTAACGGGCACCATAAACTCCCGTAAGAAATCTAGTCAATATGTTCCTGGCTGCAACTATATCTGCGTTACCTGCGTGACCACATTTCAGGCACCGGAACACTTGTCCTACTCGATTTCCCCTATCGACATGACCACAGCTCGGACATTTTTGGCTGGTATAAAAAGGAGCCACAGTACGAAAACTAATACGATTAGTTTCGCAGGCCTGCTCAAGCCTTTTTAACCAGTACCTATATGCCCAAGTGCCGATAGAACGTCGCATATTTTTACTCAAGCGACGTTTGAGTTTTGATTTATAGTTCATGTTTTTGAGCTTTTCAACCACTACTAAATCAATTTGCTTAAAGTGACCTATAAGCTCTTTCACGATTTCGTCTATTCTCTGTCTCATAGCTCTACGAGCCTGCTTCTGTCCGTTAGAGCCGTGCCCACATCTTTTGATTCTCTCTATTAAAGATTCAGTATCTAAACCGAACTGAGATCCGTTATTGAGAGACGCAAGAGCTTTGATACCTGTGTCTATACCTACGGCATTCTTACCTGACTTCTTAGGTCCTGTATCTATTTCAAAAGAGAGTTGTACATATTTCTCGGTAAGAATGTAGGAGTTTAGCCGCTTACCTTGAGCGAAGAGTTTATTGATATGCTTGTGAAACTTTATAGGGATATCCAGAATAACTTTTTCTCCTATAGAAGCCATGTGTAACCATGCATCAAAAGAGCTATTCTTGGAGTCCTGAAGTTCCGCTATGGTGCATGATACATAAGCTCTACATCCTTTGTGAACGGGCATCGATATCTTCCAGGGTTTATCCTTCCATCTTTCCTTTACCGCTGTGATCATATCTACGGCTTCCCGGGCGGCTACTTTTCTTAATCGGGCACTGAGCCAGGTATCTTGTGGTAGGTCTACAGTATCTTTGAGCAGTATAGATTTAGAGGGAGTACCATTATTCCAGAAATGATTTATGAAAAAGTTACAGACCAGCCCATATTCATTGAGGACTCTTTTAAGTTCTGAGCGTTTAAAGTCTGTAGCGAATTTCAGGCTACATTTGGAGGAACGGATAAGTTTCATAATTATTTTTCTTATTAGACAATTAGGATTTCATAGTTTTCAGTGTTTTTTCATAGTTTTATGCTCAACTGTTATAACCCCTTTATTTACGATTGCTTGTGACCGAAAACTCTGCTTCCATTCTGAAAGAAAGGATCAGCTTTTGAAGGTCTGTTAGCTATGATTCTCAGCTTAGGTAAATCACCTGTAAGCTTCAGTTCATCAAACACCTGAACCAATGAAGGCCATGTAGTTTTCAGGTCCTCCAACCCTTTTGTAGCACTGGTAACAACAGCTTTCTTATCTGAATGACCAGTTGGATTGAAATTATCTGATTTAGAAATCAAAGCCACATACGCTCTCTCGTCGTCCCCAATACCTTCGAAACTAACAGTACACTGCTCACAGTAGCCTCTATAAAGGGATTCACCACAAATGGGACAAAGATCAAGTATACGATCTTCAAGATTCAATTCAGTTATTTTGTAAATAGGCAGGACTTTTCCATCTATAGAAGTTATAGTTGGATTAGTTCTTTTCCGAGCCAGCTTCAGAAGATCAAGACTATTCTCAATATCTATCTCTTCTTTTCCAGGTTCGAATTTACCGGGTTTAAGTAAGATGAAATTCTGCTGTCGGGCACGTTTGTTCAACTCCTGCTCGACTTGATGATCCCTGTCTACAGCATATCTCTCCAGAAGTTCCCGATCATTCCACTGCTCAAGAGGGCGAGTAGACTTTACAATATCAGCTATTGCCTGCACATTAGGCATCTCAGAGGACTTCTCCGGTTTCACTTCTTCCTCTTTCTTAAAAGGGTTTTCTCCTTTAAGAATGGAAGCCGCAGCCTTAAGCTGTAGCTGTTTCTTCTCCATACTTTGATTATCAACGAGATATATAATACCTATAATATCTCCAAGACTAGTTGAAGAAGCCTCCATAAGGGCTACACCGGTAGAATCATTTTTGATTCCGTTACTTTCCAGAGTTTTTGTGAGGGAATTGGATTTTACTCCAAGAAGTTCTGAAGCTCTTTCAATACGATCAGTTAAATCAGAAGCCATAATGCTTCTCCTTTCGGTTGACAGCTTTTCTACAGCCATCTGTGTTGAGCATCTCGATTACGGCGGCTCACCCTGCATGCGCTTAAACCTGCATGCTCGGTTTACAATTAACTAACTATCTATTAATATAAAATTAAAATTAATTTCTGTCAAGATATATTTATACAATCATAGAGAAGACTGCATACAATCCCCGGTCAAAATGTGGCAATTTTACTTCGTGGAGTTTATAAAGATTCTCTTTTATATATTTCAGGAGCATATAAAACTTTCTCAAGTCTTTATGATCCTCCATTTCCAATCTAAGCTTTATAAGGCATTTCTCAAAACGATGCCTAACCTTTACCTGAGTCATTCTTTTCTTTTCATCAACAAGTTCATACTTCTCATTGATCAATTGAGCTGTCCGACTCTGACAGGTGGTTTTTATCATAAACTTTATTATTTCAAGTTCCATATTATCAAAGTAAACAATCAAACGAGCATCAATTTCATCATCTGTAATCTTAGGTAGGTCCCGTAGAAATCTGAGGCGCTTCTTAGCACGGGATAACCGACTTGATACGGCTCCTTGAGTAACACCAAATATTTTAGCAATGTCTTTTTGATTCTTATGCTCATTGTAATACAATTCAATAAGATCTATCTCACGTTCAGGCAACCGAAACAAAAAGGGTTTTATCTCATCATATGTGATAGAGCTTTCTCTAACATCATCATATTTTATAGCATGCTCATTAGAAAAACGAGCATCCATTTCAGTGTAATCCATCCTTTTTAGAAACGAAGAATTTTTCATGCCCATATTTATTCCCTTAGTCAAATAAAGAATAACTTTCCACTGCCGGTGCCTTTTTAAAATTCATCGTGACATCTCTGAAAAGACCAACAAAGGTATTAGAGTTGAGTGATTTTATCTGATATTTATCTAAAAAAGTTTGTACAAGATCCGGATCACCCTTACCATCTATGACCTTCAAATCCAGATCCTCACGTAATTTCACTAGTTTCAGATTAAGAATAACCTGGGATTCACACAAACCAAAAGCTTTTCTTTCATAATCCGTGAGCTCTTCCCCTTCAAGATTAGCATAGACATTCTGAGGAGTCTCATATTTATTAATCAAACGAGCAATAACCGTTGATCTCACACTAGGCACTCCAGGAATATTATCAATACCATCACCCCGGAAACATTGAAAGTCAGCAAACTTATTAGGTGCCACACCAAACTTCTCAATCACAGCTTCTTCATCAAACACCTTCTCAGGATGTTTTCCCCATTTAGGTTTTACAACTATGACATGACCATCCTTTACCAACTGCAGCATATCTTTATCATTACTGTAGATATAAATTTGATTATCTTCAGTCTTGTATCTTTTTACCAGGGAAGCGATAACATCATCCGCTTCCTCACCCTCATGCTCGGACTGAGAAATATTTAAACGATAAAAGACTTTCTTGAGATCTTTTATTTGTGAAAAAAATATGATCTCTGATCGATCAGCTTTATATTTAGCATATAAAGCTTTTTTACGTACAGCCTCTCTATCCCATGCGACTGTTATATGACAATCAGGAAATCTCTTTTTAATAGCTCTCATACCAACCATAGTACCGTAGAAACATCCTGAAAGGAATCCTGTTGTTGTTTTTAATTCCATAAAGGCATAATGTGATCTAAAAGCAAGATTATAGCCGTCTACAATTACATGATTCATTCTTCTGTCACCTCTTCAAGAAGTGTTGCCGGGATAGGAGCTATTATCTCCCTAGAAATCCGCTTTATTCTTATTATTACCCTTTTACCACCATCTTCAGAATTGATAACCACACCGCGTAGATTTTTAAAAATGCCTCCCAGGACTCTAATCTGTGTACCATCATTAAATTTTCTACACATTGACCTTTTTAATTTTCTCTTAAGATCATTTATTTCTTTAATAGTTACCGTCTGATATTTACCTCCATAATAAAGAAACCCCGAAAAAATTCTTTGATTCCTCAAATGCGCCATGCTATTTCTTGTCTCAGGACAGTCCCTGACAAATGCATAGCCTTCCATAAGAACACTAGTGCTTATATAAGAACCCATTCTTTCGTGATGTATAGGAATGAAGTATTCCACATCACCAAAGATATTAAGAATAGCACTTTCTATTTCCCGATATGTTACATTCTCAATATTTTCATTAAGTTCCAGGATTAACCATTGATTTAACATTCCGTTCCAGGCCTCCTACAAGTCGCCGAGAGAATTCCTCAGGTGAATAAACATCATCGTCTATAACATTATCCCCTGGCCTATCTTCTTTGACTAGTGGCCAATTTTCGGTAACGGTTTGTGATTCTTCATCTGACTCAACATTTTTGATCTTCCTTCGTTCCCGAAGATAAACACATCGGTCACTGATACTCATTCTTTGAATTTCTGAATACGTTAAGGAAGGTTTTTCAGGTGATTTTTGTGAGGAGCCATTTTCTGCTTCAACTACCTGGGGTACATCCTGTCCTCGTACTTCTTGACGAGGCACAAAATTATTTGCACCAAATTTATAGTGCAGTATAATTAAATCACTTTGAAGCCCAGTCTTGTCCACAAACTTATCACGAGTTATCAGATACTTCAAAAATTCTGACAAAGCGTGTCCGTGAACTTCCTGAACTTTCATAAGCATCATTTTTCGTCTTTCTGTAAATTTATCGTATCCATGCAATAATTTTACTGCATCATTAACTATTGATAAGAGGATACTATAGAACTTCGTTTCTGATAAATACGGTGAGATAGCATCATATATTTCAATAATTTTAGGCAGATTTTTACCCATATTAACCAGTATAGTACTTATCTCTTCGTCATAATCATGGGAAATCTCTTTCAAATTATCTACTGTAATATCTCCCATATAGGCTACTTCTTCCAGTATACCTATAGCATTACGTACATGACCATTTGATTTCTCAGCGATCATCTGTAAAGCTTCCTCTTCATATTTAAAGCCCTCTTGTCCACAGATATATTTTAAACGTTCTTCCAGAAGAGAAAATTCAACCCTAGAAATCTGGAATTCCATACATCGATCTCGAAGGGTATTATTCATTTTGTCAGGTTCAGTTGTACAAAAAATATAGATGAGGTGATCTGGACACTCTTCAGTCTGTTTTAATAAAGCGTCTTGGCCAGCTTTACTTATATCATGGGACTCATCAAGAAGTATGATCTTCTTTTTTGAAAGAGATAAAAAAGCTGCATCATCTCTCAACTTCATCATATCTTCTTTACCACCATATGAGGCGGCATCTAATTCACGGTAACTAAAATGTTGCTCTTTTTCAAATAAAATGCAGGATTCACATGTCCCGCAAGGATC
>Ga0307378_10003503_pt1 | contig 22993 bp, 18 predicted proteins | sample UN1MG_FD_202238 | JGI IMG/M metagenome (GOLD analysis project Ga0307378, IMG submission 202238) | Soil microbial communities from Risofladan, Vaasa, Finland - UN-1 | ecosystem: Environmental > Terrestrial > Soil > Coastal area > Acid sulfate soil | place: Finland: Risofladan, Vaasa | collected...
TCCCAAAGCATCGCCGTGGGCTTTACTCCGCCACGCCCTGCGGGCGTTGGGTCAGCTGCGGGATTGGGGGTGCCCGCGATAGTATCGCGCAACTGGCTTTTCCGACCGAAGGAGATTACACGCACCCGGGCGGGGAGGGGAGTTGACTTTCGAGCGCGGCTGCCGTACAATCCCATTGGTGCGTTGAGTCTCCACTTGGATGGGGTAGCTATGGTTCAATGCGAGCTGGTGAAGATCATGATCACGGAGACGGCCGACCCGCAGGTGATCGTGCTGAAGGAGACCGCCGGGGAGCGGGCGTTTCCGATCCTGATCGGCATCTCCGAGGCGATCGCGATCGACCGGAAGGTCAAGGGCTACGAGCCTGTCCGGCCGCTGACGCACGACCTGCTGGCCAGCGTGCTGACGAGCCTGGGCGGACAGCTCGACCGCGTCGAGGTCTGTAGCCTCCAGGACAGCACGTTCTACGCCAGGCTGATCGTCACGCGCGACGGCGAGGTCGTGGAGGTGGATGCCCGGCCGAGCGATGCGATTGCCCTGGCCGTGCGGCTCGAGGCCCCGATCTTCGTGGCGGAGGAAGTGCTCAAGGAGGTGTGCCAGTAATCCGACTGCGGATTGCGGATTTCGGGTCTCGGGAATCGGCAATCCGAAATGCTCACGAGGCGGGTTGGCCGAGTGGTCTAAGGCGACGGTTTTGAAAACCGTTAGGGGCCACAAGTCCCTCGCGGGTTCGAATCCTGCACCCGCCGCCATCTTGCCTTGGTGCGACGACACTCCCCTCTGGCCTCAGCGGTAGTGCATGCCGCGGGGCACGACGACGATGCCCTTGGTGGTGATGGCGTAGAGCTTGGCGTCGGCCTCGGGGTCGAGGCCGATGGCCGTCCCGTCGGGAATGTGGACGTTTTTGTCAATGATGGCGCGATGGACGGTGCAGCCGCGGCCGATGGTCGAGTCGTCCATGATGATGGATTCGGTCACGCGAGCGGTCTCCTCGACGCGGACGTTGGGGGAGAGGATGGAGCGCTCGACGTGTCCGCCGCTGACGACGCAGCCGGGCGAGACGAGGGAGTTGATGAGCGTGCCGCGCCGGCCCCGCGGGCCTTCCTCGTTGAAAATGGTCTTCGCCGGGGGGAACTGGAGCGGGGCCGTGCGGATGGGCCAGTCGGAGTCGTAGAGGTTGAAGAGTGGGTCCACCTCCACGAGGTCCATGTTGGCTTCCCAGTAGGCGTCGCGGGTGCCGATGTCGCGCCAGTACTTCTGTGGCTTCTTGTTCTCGTCCTTGAAGTCGTGCGCGAAGACGGCTTTCTCCTTGATCATGGCCGGGATGATGTTCTTGCCGAAGTCGTGCTGGGAGTCGGTCTTGGAGTCGGCGATGACCTGGCGGACCAGCTCGGGGGTGTTGAAGAGGTAGACGCCCATCGAGGCGAGGCAGAGGTCAGGCGAGCCGGGGAGGGTGGGCGGGTCGTCGGCCTTCTCCTTGAAGTCCAGGATGCGGGAGTCGCGGTCCACGACGGCGACGCCGAGGCGCGTGGCCTCGTTCTTGGGGACGGGGATGCAGGCGATCGTGAGCTCGGCGCGCTTCTCGAGGTGGAAGTCGAGCATGGCGCGGTAGTTCATCTTGTAGACGTGGTCGCCGGACGCGATGAGGGTGAGGTGGGGGCGCTCCTGCTCGAGGGTGTAGATGTTCTGGTAGATGGCGTCGGCGGTGCCGAGGTACCAGGTGGTGCTCATGCGCTGCTGGGGCGGGATGCAGCGGATGAACTCGCCCAACTCGTCGCTGAGGATATTCCAGCCGAAGTGGACGTGGTAGTCGAGCGAGCTGCTCTTGTACTGGGTGAGGACAAAGACGCGGCGGACGCCGGAGTTGACGCAGTTGGAGAGGGTGAAGTCGATGATGCGGTAGATGCCGCCGAAGGGGACGGCGGGCTTGGCGCGGTCCTTGGTGAGGGGGTAGAGTCGCTCGCCTTGGCCGCCGGCGAGGACCATGGCGATGACCTTGAGGCGTGGGCCATAGGGGGTGAGGATGGACATCGCGCGGGTCTCCGGAATCAGGGGGCCTTGGGTTTCTCGCGGTTCGCCAGCACGCGGCTGACCTCGGCCTTGAGCTCCGAGAGGTCGGAGGACTTGATGACGTAGGCGTCGGCCGACCAGGCCATGAAGCTGTCCTTGTACGTGGCGTAGGCCGTGTGGAGGATGATGGGGATGCGGTTGTTCTCGGCGAGGATGCGGCCGAGGGCCTCGATGCCGTCCATCTCCGGCATCGCCACGTCGAGCACCACCAGGTCGGGCGGACGCTCCCTGACGGCCTCGATGGCTTCGGCGCCGCTGCCGACGACGGCGACGTCGTGGCCGTCCAGGCGTAGCTCTTCGGCAAACAGGACTTGTTGGTTCTCGTTGTCTTCGACGAGCAGGATTGTGGCCATGTGAGGGTCTCCGAGAATCAGGGGTGCGGGTTGTCCTGTGGGATAGGGAGGCAGACCGTGAGGGAGCTGCCGGAACCGGGCTTGGAGCGGACGATGATGTCGCCGCCGTGGTCGTGGATGACCTTCTGGCACACGGCGAGGCCGAGACCGGTGCCGCCGGGCTTGGTGGTGAAGAAGGGCTGGAACAGGCTCTCGAGGACGCTCTCGGTCATGCCCTGGCCGCTGTCGGCGACGACGATTTCGACGCGGTCCTCGAGGGCTCGGGTGAGGATGGTGAGCTCGCCGCCGTGGGGCATCGACTCGATGGCGTTGTGGCAGAGGTTCAGGAGCACCTGGCGAATCTGCTCGGGGTCGAAGCGCAGGACGGGGCAGGAGGTGTCGAGGCTCTTGTGGAGGGTGATGTGGCGGTCGGCGAAGACGTTTTCGTGGAAGGCGCAGAGGGCCTCGACGGATTCGTTGATGTCGCGCTGACGCAGCACAGGGCTGCCCGGCCGCGTGAAGTTCATCACGTTGGCCAGGATCTGCTCGAGGCGCTCGACCTCTTCGAGGATGATCTTCACGTTCCGCTCGACCTTGGGGGCGTCCTGCGGGTTCCGCAGCATGGCGCGGGTGAAGCCGCCAATGGTGGCGAGGGGGTTGCGGATCTCGTGGGCCACGTGGGCCGCCAGGCGGCCGACGACGGCCAGGCGCTCGGACCGGACCAGGCGGTCGCGGGTCTCCTCCAGCTCGTTGAGCTGCTCCTCGAGGCGCTTGTAGGCGGCCGCGGCCGAGATGGCCAGGCCGGCCTGATTGGCAAAGGTTTGAAGCAGTTCCACGTCGCGCTCGCCGATCGGGTGGTTGGTGAAGACGTTGTCGGCCAGGATCGCGCCCAGCGCGGCGTCGCGGGCGATGAGCGGCACGCACACGAACTGCCTGGCCCGCAGGAGCGAGTGGAGTTCGGGGCCGACCCCGGGGTCGGTGGCGGCATCGGTGACAACGATGGCCCGTTGCTCGGTGAGGGCCCGGACGGGCACCTGGGCGGCTTCCGAGAGGGGGATGCGGATCTGCCGGGCCAGGTAGCGCATCGCCGTGTCGGTCGGCGCGTGCGGCTCGTCGAAGAGCGCCAGCACGTCCTCGAGCGTGGCGGCGCGTTGGGCCAGCTCGCGCCAGATGTGCGCGGCCTCCTCGGCCGAGGCGGGCCCGACGCCGAGGCGGCCCTCGAGCGTCGTGCCGTCGTCGCTCACCAGGAGGAGCAGGGCGCGGTTGAAGCCCAGGCCCGCGCCGGCCGTGACGCACGTGAGGACCAGGTGGAGCAGGCGGTCGAGCTCGACGACGCCTTGCATGACCTCGCTGAGCTTGCGGAGAAGCGCGAGCTGCTCGACGTTTCGGGCGTGCTCCGTGACGTCGAAGGCCAGCATGATGATCTGGGCGACCTTGCCTTTGTGGTCGCGTATGGGAGCGAAGATGTTCTCGAAGTGCCGCAGGCCCAGGGCCGGGCTGTGGTGCACCTGGATGTCGGTGTGGGCCTCGCCGGTGTCGAATGTGGCCCGGGCCATGCAGTGGGGGCAGGGGATCACAGGATTCGCGTGGACGACGTGGCACTTCTGGCCGACGACGCTGCGGCCGCCGCCGAACCAGGCGTTGATCGTCTTGTTGCTCCACACGATCGTCAGATCGCGGTCAATGAGCACGACGCCCGCTCCCATGGCCGACACGATGTCGTCGAGCTTCTGCTTCTCTCGGAGCGTCTCGTCCATCAGGCGCACGTTCTCGATGGCCTGGGCCACCTGGTCCGAGAGGGTTTCGAGCGCCGTCACGTCAATGTGGTCGAAGGCCCCGACCTCGGTGGACTCGACGTTGATGACGCCGACGGCTTCGCCGCCAAGCTTGATGGGAACGGCCAGCTCGGCCTTCGAGGCGCGCTCGCCCTCGAACGCGACGACGTAGTGGGGGTCGCTGGCCACGTCGTTCGCCAGCACGGTCTGGCGGACCTCGGCGGCCCGGCCGACGACCCCGACGCCGATCGGCTGCCGGTAGCCCACCGCCGACGCCGCGCGGTAGGCGCCCGCCTGGGCGCGCAGCACCACTTCGTCCGTGGCGCGGTCCACCAGGAACACCGAGACGTCGTAGTAGGCGAACTGCTCCTGGATGAGCGACGCGGTTTCCTGGAGGAGGGTGTCGAGGTCGAAGATCGAGAGGGCGCGCCGCGCCACGTGGGTGATGATGGCCAGGTGGTTGGCCCGCTTCTTCTCGGCGGCGAAGAGCTTGGCGTGGTCGAGGGCGGTGGCCACCTGCTCGGCCACGTTGCGGAGAAGCTCGGCCTCGGCGTCGCTGAACGGGCGCGGCTCGCGGCGCGCGAAGGCCAGCGCGCCCAGGACGCGGCTGGCCGACACGAGGGGCAGCGCGATGCACGAGATGACTCCCTCCTCGACGAGGGGCCGGTCGCCCGGGAAGCGGCTGTCGGCGCGCAGGTCGGGGATCACCAGCACCTGCTGGGTGCGCGTGGCCTGGCCCAGCACGTGGCCCTCGAGGGGAATCAGGGCGCCCGTGGGGCGCCGGGTGCCCGGGTGGGCCACGGGCACAAGCAGGCGCAGGCGGTCTCCGCCTTCCTCGAGGAGGCCGAGGACCAGGCGATCGAACTCGAGGAGGCGGCGCGTCTCCCGCGCCACCACGTCGAGGATCTCGCCCAGCTCGAGCGTGGCGTTGATGATCTTCGAGATCTCGTAGATCGCGCTCAGCCAGTCGCGTTTCACGGCCATTTTGTGTGCCCACCTGCCGCGCGAGTTCAGGCACGCGCGGTCTTGTAGAGCTCCAGGTATTCCCGGGCACTCGCGTCCCACGACCAGTCCTGGGTCATGCCGATGCGCATCAGGCGGCGCCACGAGCGCCGGTCGCCGTAGAGGCGCAGGGCGCGCCGGATGCAGTGCAACAGGGCGCCGGCCGAGTAGCTCTCGAAGCTGAAGCCGTTGGCCGCGCCCTTCGCCAGGCTCGTCGGCGTGCAATTGGTGATCGTGTCGGCCAGGCCACCGGTCTTGCGGACGACGGGGACGGCGCCGTACTTGAGGCTGTAGAGCTGGTTGAGGCCGCACGGCTCGTAGCGCGAGGGCATGAGGTAGATGTCGCACGCCGCCTCGATCTGGTGCGCGAGCTGGTTGTTGAAGGCGAGCTGGATGCTGAGGCGGTCGGGGAATTGCTTGCCTGCCGCGCCGAGGCGGTCCTGGAGCTCGCGCTTGCCCGTGCCCAGGAGGACGAACTGGAGGTCGAGGCGGGCGAGCTCGGGCAGAATGGCGGCGATGAGGTCGAGGCCCTTCTGCTCGTCGAGCCGCGAGATGAGGCCCAGGAGCGGCACGTCGCGAGCCGGCAGGCCGCAGCGCTCCTGGAGCGCGCGCTTGCAGGCCGCCTTGCCCGCCAGATCGTCCGGGCCGTAGTGGGCCGGCAGCAGCGAGTCGGTCGCCGGGTTCCACACCGCGTAGTCAATGCCGTTGAGGATGCCGTGGAGGTGCTCCGCGCGGGTGGCGAGGACCCCCTCGAGGCCGCAACCGAACTCCGGGGTCTGGATCTCCTGCGCGTAGCGCTTCGAGACCGCGTTGAGGCGGTCGGCGTGGACGATGCCGCCCTTGAGCAGGTTGAGCTTGCCGTAGAACTCGAACTCGCGCCAGTTGAAGCGTGCCTCGGGCAGGCCGGTGAGGGCGAACGCCTCGCGCGGGAACACGCCCTGGTACGCAAGGTTGTGGATGGTGAGGAGCGAGCGGGCATCGCGGTAGAAGGGATTGTTCGCGTGCGTCGTCCTGAGGTACACGGGCACGAGGGCCGTCTGCCAGTCGTTGCAGTGGTAGAGGTCGGGCGACCAGTTGAGGGCCTTCGCCGCCGCGAGGACCGCCTTCGAGAAGAACGCGAAGCGCGCCGCATTGTCCGGGTAGTCCCCGGCCGGCGTGCCATAGAGCTGCTCGCGGTCGAAGAACGCCGGCTGGTCCACCAGGTAGACGGGCACGTCGCTCCCCGGCAGCTCGGTGCGCAGGAGGGCCGCCGAGGGGCTCTCCGGCCCCACCGGCGCGGTGAGCCGCAACCCGGTGTCGGCGACTCTCTCGGCGAATGCCTGCCGCGCCTGGCGGTAGTAGGGGAGGATGAGAGCAATGTCCTCCCCGAGGGCGCGGAGGGACTTGGGGACCGCCCCGGCGACGTCGGCCAGGCCGCCGGTCTTGGCGAAGGGAACGGCTTCGGCGGTGACGAACAGGATTCTCACAATGGGCCTCCGGGGGACGGATACGGGTCGTGTCAAGAGCGTCGGGCGACGAGGGGGGGGCAGCGGGTCCCCTCGTCAGACCTGAGTGTTGCGGAGGAACTCCGCGGCGGCCTCGGGCGGCACGGGGTTGATGTAGAAGCCTGTGCCCCACTCGAAGCCGGCCACGCGGGTCAGCCGCGGGATGATCTCGATGTGCCAGTGGTAGTGGTCAATCTGCGCCACGTCGAACGGGCTCGTGTGGATGATGTAGTTGTACGGGGGCATGTTCAGGGCCTGCTCGATCTTCGCCAGGGTGGTCTTCAGGCAGCGGGCCAGCTCCTCGGTGCCCTGCCGCGCGATGTCCTCGAAGTGCGACATGTGGCGCTTGGGCACGATCCACGTCTCGAAGGGGAAACGGGCCGCATACGGCTCGTAGGCCAGGAAATTGTCGGTGTCGAGCACCACGCGGTCCCCGTCCTCGAGTTCCTGGCTGATGATGTCGCAGAACAGGCACCGCCCGCGGTACTCGTAGAACACCTTGCTGCCGCGCATCTCGTCGGCCACCGTGCGCGGCACCGTGGGCAGGACGATGATCTGGGAGTGGGTGTGCTCGAGCGACGCGCCGGCCGTCTTGCCCACGTTCTTGAACACCATGCCGTAGGTGAAGCGGACATCGCGCTTGAGGTCGCTGAGCCGGTCGCGGTAGGCCCACAGGACGTCCTGGATCTGCTCGGGGGACAGCGCGGTGAGCGAGAGGGCGTGCTGGGGGGTCTCGATGATGACCTCGTGGGCGCCGATGCCGTTCATGCGGTCGTAGACGCCGACGCCGCGCTTGTCGAGGTTCCCCTCGATCTGGAGGGCGGGGAACTTGTTGGGCACGACGCGCAGGCGCCAGCCGGGGCGGTTCGGCGCCGTGCCCGGCGCGCGGTAGGCGGTGATCTCGGGCGGCGTCTTGTCCTCGTAGCCCTCGCAGAAGGGGCAGAAGGTGGGCGTCGGCTCCTTCGGCTCGACCGCGAAGTCGGTCGGCCGTTTCGCCCGTTCCGTGGCGATGATCACCCAGCGCCCGATGATCGGGTCCTTGCGAAGCTCGGGCATCGAATGCTCCTTATACTTGCCACATTTCCCGTTCGAAGTCCGGGCTGGGGATCTCGAAGGCGAGGTTGCCCGCGCGCGGCACGCGCTCGAGCAGCGTCTCCCCGTCGAGGAGGCGGACGTGGAATCGCGCGGCCTCGCGGGCGCGGAAGCCCAGCTCCTCGAAGGGGCAGGCGACCTCCACCACCTCGAGCGCGGCCACGCGGCCGCCGCGGCTTGCGCGGCCGTCCACCCGCAGACTGGGGGTCGTCGCGGCCAGATCGCCAGCCGTGAGGCACACCGCGCGCGGCTCGCTGAAACAGACGACTACCCGCGTCGAGGGCGGCAGCTCGGCCAGTGCCCGCCCCGAGAAGTCCACGCGCAGGTGCAGCTCGCGCTCCGTGAACCCGAAGTACACGGCCTGAATCTGGCCGGGCGTCGCGCGCTCCATCGAGCCGCCGTCGCGGCCCGCCTGGTACACGCCGGCCCCGCTCCAGTCGAAGAACCCGCCCCGCCGCCCGTTCACGGCGGGCCGCACGAACGCCGTGGGCCGCGTGTACGGGAGCAGGCGCGGCTGCGAGACCGGCTCGTCGAGAGCGTCCGGCGCCCGCTCCCCCAGGAGTCGGTAGACGTTCTTCAGGTGCCCGCGGAACAGGCGGTCGAACTCGACGTCCTGGGCCGACGACCGGTCGTCGCCGTACCACCAGAACCAGTCGCTGCCTTCGGCCACGAACAGCTCCTCCCAGGCCAGCGGCAGGCCCTCGGCGGCCGGCGACTCGCCGGCGCGGGCGACGAGGAACTGGCGGGTCTGCGCCAACAGCTCCCACGCGCGCCGGTCCTCCTCGTGGCCGACCCAGACGGCGAAATCGCTGTTGATCCACGAGCCGGAGAACAGCCGCGGCAGCGTGGCCGTGGGCGGGTGGGCCTCCAGGTACTCCGACACGGTCACGGTGCTCACGCCGGGCACCGAGGCCAGCCGCCGGTAGAGGGCGTGCAGGAACGGCATGCCGCTCTCTGAGTAATACTCCCACGCATTCTCGCCGTCGAGGATCACCGACACGAAGGCGTCGTGGTGCCCCGAGGCGGCGCCGATGGCGGCGAGGCGCTGGGCGAAATCCGCCGCCGCCTCCTCGGCCGGCCGATGATAGTAGTGGAAGCCAATGAGGTCGGAAAGGTAGTGGTCGCGGAAAATGATGGCCAGCGCCTCTGGATGCCGGATTTCGGGTTTCGAATTGCCGATCTCCTGCTCATTCCGCATTCCGCATCCCGCATCCCGCAAGGGAGCGAGGTATGGCCGGTACAGGACCTCACGTTCTCCCAGAAGACCGTGTGGGTCCCTGTGCAGCGTGCAGCCGAGCGAGCGGCAGAGGATCCCCTCGTCGGTCGCCATCCAGCGGATGCCGGCCGCGGCCAGCACGGGCGGCACCTCGGGGCTCACCGAGCCCTCCGACGGCCACATCCCGCGCGGCGCGCGCCCGAACACGCGGCGGTATGCCTCCACGGCGCGCTCAACCTGCGTGCGGGCGTCGTCCCCGAAGTCCATCACCCCGCGCGGCAGGGGCACCGTGGGCATGGCCTCGCGCGCCCGGTCCATCCTGCACAGCAGCGGCAGGATCGGATGATAGTAGGGCGACACGGTCAGCTCGGCCGTGCCGCGCTCCTGGAGGTCGCGGTACATCGGCACGATGGCCGCGAGCACCTCGCGCTGCTTCGCCAGCATCGCCGCCTTGTCGTCCTCGGAGAATCCGCGGCCCTTCTGCACCAGCTCGCGCAGCACCGGGTCGTCGCGCAGCAGTTGCGGGAAGAACCAGGCCAGCGTCGCCCACACCTGGAGGTCCCGCAGGTCCTCGGCCGCGAAGTCGCAGGCCGCCTGCGCCGCCGTGCGCCGCCCGAATCGCCGCTTGAGCAACAGCTCGGCATACCGCGCGTGCGGCCGCACCATCGTCTCCCAGTTCGCGCGGAAAAACTCGTCGAGGATCGCCTGGGTCTCGGCGTCCGCCAGGTCCGCCGCGGGGCGCCTCGTCAGTTCCAGCGCCGCGTCCTCGGCCGTGCCGGCCGCGTAGTCCTCGAGCTGGTCGAGCAGGCTCGGCACCAGGTTGAACGTCAGGTGCACCTCGGGATGCTGCTGCGCCAGCCACGCCATCCCGTAGTAATCCTTGATCCCGTGCAGCCGCACCCAGGGCATGGCGTAGCGCCCACCTGGGCCTTCCCGATAGCAAGGCTGGTGATGATGCCACAACAGGGAGAGGTAAACATTGCCCATAAACCAGCGAACCGTCCAGCAGGCGAGCGACCGCCCGGCTGGCGGGTGAAGGCTCACACGAAACGCCATCCGATGGGTAAAGGATACCAGCACCTGCGAAGCGAGTCAAGGACGGCAGTCGTCCGGAGGCGGATCCCGAAGTCCGCGGTTCCCGACCGTCGCGTTGAACCGTCCCTCATTCTGGCGTCGGCCTCTTGCCATGCGGCGCGGAGGGCGCGGGCGATGCCGCCTTGGGCAGGTTGGGCAGGTCGAGGGTCTCGCGGGTGACCGGCTTGCCGGGGGCACTGGGCGGCGTGCCGGCGGATGACGGTCCGCTCGCCGCGAACAGCAATGCCACTGCCGCCCAGCAGAACCGCTCGCGCCGGAAGCGCGCTTTCACAGGATGTCCTTCGAGGTAGTGCCCCTCGGGAACTTCGGTTCGCCTGGGGCGGTCACAGGCCCCCGCGGTTGGGCGGCCTGGGCCTTTCCTCGCGGCGGCCGCCGCCGTCTCCCGGCCGGCCGCGGCCGTCCCTGCCGCCCCGCGGCGGCGCGAGCGCTGGGAGCACCTTTCCCAACCCTTCCTGGAGCGCGGCGGTCTGCTCGTCAATCTTCTGCGCGAGGTCGTCGAGTTGGGCCTTGAGGGCGAGGTACTTGTCGAGGGCTTCGAGGGCCTTGGCGGCGCCCGCCTTGGCCTCGTCGCCCGCCACCTTGTCCTTCGCGACGCCCAGCCACGCCTTGGCCAGGAGCAGTTGGACTCCCGCCTCGGCGTCGCCCGCGCCGGTCTGGGCCTTGAGGACCTTGGTCATGAGCTCCTGGGAGGCGGCCATGCGTCCCCGTGCCGCGGCGGGATCCTGGTCGCCGCCGGCCTCGGCCTGCTTCAGCAGGGCCTCGATGGCCTTCTTCTGTTCGTCGAACAGCGGCAGGGCCGCGCTGTAGGCGTCCACGGCCTTGGCGATGGCCTGTTTCAGCTCGTCGGTGTTGGCGACCTCGAAGGTTCCCGGCGGCGTGGCGGCTTCGCGGCCCGGCTGGCCCCCGCGGGGGTCGCCGCCGCGTCGGCTGATAGCCGCACGCATGGCCCAGTTCTGCCCCCCGCGGACACCCTGAGTGCCGAAGAGCTGAGGGGGCGGCGGGGTGGCGGGGAGCGTGTCCTTGCCGGCCATGGCCTTCAACTCGTCGCGGCGGGCTTCGAAGCCCTTGGCGGCGGTGGAGGCGAACTCGGCCTGCCGTTCGAGGCCGGCCTTCATCTGCTTCTGGCGCTCCGCGATCTGCTCGGCCGTCAGCGGCTCTCTTCCTCGCACGGGCTCGCGGCCCCTGGGCCGTTCGCCTTCGCCGCGCTCCTGGGCCAGGACACACGTCGGCCAGAGCAGGAGGACGACAGCCGCTGCCAAAGTCCGTTCTCTTCCGCGCGCCATGCCAGTTCTCCTCTCACTGCGTAGAAGCCTGTGGGCCAGCCCGTCAAGGGCGAACGCCGAACGCGAGGTCATTCGGTCGTCGGGACCATCATACCGCAAGCAGGGCAGGGCGCGCAAGGGCTGACGGGCAGTGGCGCGCAACGCGGGGGGCCTTGGCGTCCTACCAAATGGTAGGAACTGTGGCGCCGGAGGGCGGCTGGAAGGCATTCGGGGGCAGCCGAGGGCATGCGGACTGGGGCGGCGAGATGGCAAGAAATGAACCCTCGAAGTGGCAAGAGAGAGGCTCATCCGGCTGAAGCGACCACCCGGAGCGGCCCACCCAGGCGCCCGCGCTAGGCGCTCACCCCCTATTGCGCACACGTGAGCGCCTAGCGCAACTAGCTGGCTGCGTGGGACTCTGCACTGGCTGTAACCTTCGGCAGATTGGGCTCTTACGGCCATCACGGCATTTGCTCCGCCGCCCCCCGCTAGGCGCTCACCGCCCGTGCCGCACGGGTGAGCGCCTGGTGGGCGAGGCACGTGTCGAGAGCAGCGCGGATGATGGCTCGGGTCGGATGAGCCAGAAAGGCTACCTTTAGGGCGTGGGCGCAGGGGGCTTGGCGGGGCGCTTGCGGCAGACGTACATGATGTGGCAGAGGGGGCGCCAGGAGTGGAGGGGGACGAATGTGGCGTCGAGCCCCAAACGGCCGAAGAGGGCGGCGAACTGGGCGGGGGAGCGGAAGAAGACCTTGCCGCTGTAGAACAGGGTGTCCACGGGGCGGGTGAGCTGGTACTTCCACCAGGGGCGTTGGCCGATCTCCTTGACCACGAGCAAACCATTGTCGGGCAACGACTTACAGCAGCGGGCGAGCAGGTCGTCGCCCTCCTGGTACGAGCGAAGGTGGTGGAGGACGTCGGCGACGATGATGGCGCGGCAGGGGAAAGGCTCGAGCTGAAAGACGTCCTGGCAACGGAACTCGGCATTGGGCAAGGAGATAGAGCGTGCGATGGCGATGCGTTGCTGCGAGAGGTCGAAGCCGACGACGCGGCGGCGGGGGCTGCGGAGGGCGAGGTAGTTGGTGAGCACGCCGTGGCCGCAGCCGAGGTCGAGGATCGTGCCTTCGGACGGGACATAAGTCTCGATACCAGGGACATTTGCGTGCCAGTATCGGAGCCAGCAGAACAGGGTGGTCCGGCCGTGGCCGGCGTAGAGGCGCAGCAGGCGGCGGCGCGCCTCGCGGCGGGGGAGAAGCCCCGCTTCGATCTCCGATTTCCGATTCCCGATTCCCGAGTCCAAATCGAGACCACCTAAGTCTTGACACCCGGGTAGCGGCCGCGCTTGAGGTCGTGGCGGATCCGCAGAAGGGCGGCGAGGGACCTGAGGCCATCTCGGAACGGCCTAACCTTCGATGTCTCCTGGACATGCGACCAGCGGACCGGGACCTCCTTGATGCGATAGCCGAGGCGTTCGGCGAGGACGAGGATCTCGGCGTCGAAGCTCCAGTCGTTGCGGCGCGAGAGGCGGAAGAGGCGGTCGGCGGCCGCCGCACGGAAGGCCTTGAAGCCGCAGTTGAAATCGCTCACGTGGCTGCCGAGGAGCCAGGAGGCGAGCTTCACATAGGCTTCGCCCAGGATGTGGCGATGCGCGGGGGGCTTGCTGAGAATCAAGGCGTCGGGGGCGCGGCGGGTGCCGATGGCGACTTCGAAGCCTAAGTCGAGCTGGGGCAAGAGCTTATCGAGCTCCTCGATGGGTGTCGAGTAGTCGGCGTCGAGGAAGAGGCGCACTGCGCCGTGGGCGGCGAGCATCCCTTGGCGGACCGCGTGGCCCTTACCGCGGTTGGGGGAGCAGGGGAGGACGCGGATTGCCGCGGTTCCCTGGGCCAGCTCGTTCTCGATCTCGAGCGTGTGATCGGTGCTCCCATCGTCCACGAGGAGCAACTCCCAGGAGCGGCCACACTGGCGCAGCCAGGCGACGACGGCCTCGCCGGTGCGGCGAATGTTCGCCTCCTCGTTGTACGTCGGCACGATCACTGAGAGCGCGAGGCTCGGAGTTTCCACAGTTCCACCAGTCCATAGGCTGCGAGAACGATGAGGAATGGTTCCAAGGGAAGCCTGTATCGCGTTATGGCCATTAGGGTTACGTGAAGGAGCGTGCAGTAGAGAAAGAGCAGGTAGAGGAGCAAGAGGTCGCGCCAGCGGCGCCGTGCGGCCACGGCCCCCCAGAGGGCGAGCAGGAGGACGGGCGTGAAGGTGGCGCCCGCAACTGCGGCTGCGACGACGCCCACCGAAGGCTCGGACGCGTGCGGCCAGAGGCGCCAGAAGCGGACGAATTTGGCCGCGGCCAGCCTCAGGAATCGCCCCGGATGGCTCCGCACCCAGGCGCAGCCCATCTGGCGGAACCGCACATCAATCTCGACCTCGCTCAGGCCGTCGAACGACGCCCTGTCCTCGGGCCAGAAACAATGCCCGCCGCCGTCGGCGCGGTCGTTGTTCGTAACCCATAGGGTGAACCCGCCCTCGGTGGTGGCGGGGACGAATCGCCCGTGGATCGCCGCGTTCCGGCCCCACCAGGGCGCCATCGCCGCCACGAAGCCCGCGGCCAGCAGTGCCGCCTCCCAGGCGGCACGGCGCTTGCGGGGCCGCACGACGAGCGTCCACACGCAGGCGAAGGGCACGAAGCCCAACAGCGCGGAGCGGCACAGCGTGGCCAGCCCAAGGAGTGCCCCGGCCACGGGCCATCGCCAGAGGCCGGCGTCGGCCTTCTGCGCGCCGAGCAGCACAGCGACCGTGATGGCCAGGAGGAGCGTGTAGGGCGTCTCGGTGACGATCGAGCCCGAGTAGTAGACGAGCCTGGGGTAGACCGCTGCCAGAACCCCCGCGATGAGGGCGGCGGCCGCGCCAGAGAGGCGGCGGGCGATCCGCATCACGACCACGCACGTGGCCGCGCCCAGGAGGGCCATGACGATGCGGGCGGCCGCGTAGTCGTGCCCCTCGACGGCGTAGATACCGGCGAGGAGGACAGGCAGCAGCGGCGGCCGGAACGAGCGGACGAGGATTGCCTTGTTCGGGTCGGTGAAGAGCCCCTGGTAGTCCCACTTCTGAAGCCCCTTGCCCTCGAGGAGGCTGATGGCGAGTTGGTCGTAGCTCGGGGCATCGGGGCCGAAGAGCGCGCCCCCGCGGAACTGGATGACGCCGACCCACGCCATCCGAAGGCCCAGGGCCAGGCCGAAGACGACGACTTGCACGAAACGCTCACTGGTGAGCCACTTCACGGGAGATGCGCTCCAAGCCGTCCACGAAGGCGTCCCACGACAGATGCTGCTCTGCATAGGCGCGGCAGCGTTGCTCGAGGCCGGGCTCCGCTGCCACCTCGTCCAGGAAGCGAGCCATGCCCTCGGCGAGCCCTTCGGCTGTCGCGTCCCTGGTGAGGAGCCGCGGGTCGAAGGGCTGGAGGATCTCGGGCGTGGCCCCGACCGGGGTTCCGAGCACCGGTGTGCCGCACGCCAGCGCCTCGGCGGTGACGAGCCCGAAGCCCTCCAGGGCTCGCGTGGGCAACACAAAGCAGTCGGCGGCACGATAGTACAGCGGCAGGCCGCCCTCTGCAACATAGCCGAGCAGCCGCACGCTGTCCTCCAGACGCTGCTCTCGCACCTGCTGGCGCAGGGCCTCGTCCAGCGAGCCGCGGCCGGCGATGAGCGTCAGGACATTCCGGCCTTGCTGCTTGAGGCGGCCGGTGGCCTCGACCAGCTCCGACAGCCCCATTCGATGCTCCAGCCGCCGGCAGGTGAAAAAGATGGCCCCGCCGCTCGGCAGCCGAAGCCGCGAACGGGCCTCTCCTCGCGAGGGCTCAGGACGGAAGTGCTCCAGATCAGCACCGCCGGGCAGCTTCACGACTCTGGCCAGGGTTTGGGGGAAGAACTTCGCGAGGAGACCTCGCGTGAAATCGCTCAGCACTACGATCCGCCTGCTGCGGTTCAGGATGAAGCCGTCCATCCAAAGGAGGAAAAGCGCCGCAGGCCCCGCGAAGCGAAGCCCCGCGCGGCCCTGGGTGCGGCGGTCGAGACGCTCGAGGAAGGCCAGCGAGTGGAGTGTGGCGACGACCGGCACCCGGCGAAGTGCACGGGCCCGCAGCGCCGCGAATGCAGAGACGGGATGATGAGTGTGAACGACGTCGAAGCCGAACTCGCCCTGGAGCTGCTTCGCCGCGCGGCGCACAGCGCGATAGGTCGAGAGGGCAAAGCGGAGGCCGCTTGAGGCCGTCGTGCGGTAGCGGTGGACCCGCATGCCCTCGATCACCTGCTCGGCGGGGCAGAGCGGGTCGAGCTGCTGGGTGAGCACATGCACCTCGTGGCCGCGGGCGGCGAGGCGGCGGCCCGCCTCGTAGACGACGCGGAAGCTGCCGCCCTCCGCGTCGGGATACATCCAGCCGGCCACGATCAGTATCTTCATCGGCCCATGACCTCCCGCCAGATGTCGAACGTGGCCTGGGCGATTCGCGCGTCGGTGTAGCAGTCGAGCACGCGGCGGCGACCGCGAGCGGCGAGATCGGACCGCATCTCGCGTGAGGCCATCAGCCGGCGGAGCGCATCGCCAAGCGCCGTGGCGTCGCCCTCCGGGAAGGTCAGGCCCGCGTCGCCAATGACGCCTGGGATCTCGCCGCTTGTCGAGCCGACCACGGGCACCTCGCATGCCATCGCCTCGATGAGCACGTGGCCGAACTGCTCCTTCCAGCGAGGAGCCGTCCGCGAGGGCAGGACCAGCGCGTCCATGCAGCTAAGGTACCGAGGCATCTCGGCGTGGGGCACGGTGTCGAGGAGCACGGCGCGGCCTGCGAGCGGCGGCTGGGCGACGCGGCGGGCCATCTGCGCCCGAAGTGGCCCGCCGCCGACCACGAGAAGATTCCAGTCGCCCTCAAACTGCGGGGCCGCTCCGATGAGCGTATCCAGGCCCTTCTCGGGCACCAGGCGGCCTGCGAAGCCGACGACGAAGCCGTGCAGACCAAGCTCCTTGCGCAGGAGCGTCTCGTCCCGCTTCGTATAGACGGTTTCGTCCACGCCGAACTGGGGGAGGATGTGGACTCGCTTCGCGAAGCCCTTCTCTCGGAGGATGTCGGCGGCCTCGGCATTCCCCGCGATGGCTGCGTCGGCGGCCGCATGGACGGCCCGCTCGATCTGGTCGTGCGGGAAGCCGTGGCGCTGCCGAAGGTTCTGCCAGGTGAAGAAGACGATCTTGAGGTCGGGCCGGCCTCGGCGGTGCCGGATGGCCTGCCACGCGGCCAGGCTCCAGGGCTCTTCCTCGATATGCAGGATGTCCGGGTTCAGGCAGCGCAGGGCTCGGGCGGCGCCCAGGTAGAAGAAGCGGTAGTTGTGCGAGGAGTAGACCGCCCTCAGCGGCACGATCTGATAGTCCGAGTGATGGGTCCGCTGGACAGGATAGACGCCGAACTCGCGTCGGATGCGGCGAGGGCAGATGAGCGACAGCTCGACGCCCGGCGCGCGCGCGAGGCGTTCGAGCTTGGCGTGATTTGCCGCCACCACATAGGAATGAGAGAACACGCACACCCGCATAGCTTGACGTGCGCTCCGTACGTCTGACGCGTTTACCCTGTTCGGCCTGGCAGTCGCCGCTGAGAAGAGAGTAGCAGCTAAGCCTTCGGCCGGCAAGCGCGGGGGGCCTGGGGCAGCGGGATGCTTGGGGCGGCGTGGGGCGTGAATGAATGGACCGCCCTTGGCGACACAGGGGCGTGGTCTCGTGGTGGCGCCGGGCGCCGAGGGGTGAGCAGCATAATTGCGGACTTGTACAAGTGTGCAATTATGTCCCGGGGCAGGCACGGATGTGCTTGTTCGGTGCGTTTCGCGCGCAGGGGCGTTCCCAGAGGGGGGTGGCTGGTGGCGGACCTGAACAAGTCCGCCACCATGTTCAGGGCGGGGCACGTATGTGCCTCGTTCGTGAGGGTCGCAAACGACGGGTTGGCTGCCGGAGGTGTTCCGGGATGCGCGACCATAGTTGCGGACTTGTACAAGTGTGCAATCATGTGCCACGGGGGCAATGGGCACATTCGCTGCCGGTGTCGCGCGCGCCCACGCGACGGGCTCGCGGCGCGCACGCCCTTGTGATTCAGCCTGGAGAGGGCCGGGGCAGGGGCCCTCGTCAGCGCGCCACGTCGCGCCCTGCCCAATGCCTGCTCACGATTGCCAGAAGGCGCCCGTGGAGGGGTGTCTTGCCCTTGCGGACGAGCTGGTACGTGGTGCCGCGCGCGGGTGGCAGTGGGCGGACGTAGCCGCGGCGCATGAGCTTGTCGGTGTGGCGGCTGACGGCGGCCTTGGACATCCGGAGGTCTCGGCTCAATGTCGCGACGTTTGGCGGTTTGCCTTGAGCCAGACGGCGGAGGATTTGGATGCGGCGAGGATGGGTGAAGGCCGTGGCTGCGTCGAACACAGCTCTATGGGCCTCTGGGGAGGGCCTGGCGGCGCGGGTCTGGGCGGAGGTCTCGGCCGGCGGGCCCTGGGCGCTCGTTGGCAGAGCATCGCGGAGCCATGCGACCACCTTGCCGCTGAGCGTGCTCTCGCTATATGGTGAGCGCGCGGAGCAGTAGTGTTTCGCTCCGGACCGGCGCCGCTGGATCAGGCCCGCAGAGGTCAGGCGGGCCAAGTGGACGGACAGCACGTCGGGCCGAACGTGGCAGTCCCGGGCGAGCTGGCTCGGCGAGACTTCATCCGCTCGCATGAGGCGGGCGAGTATGCGCAGCCGGGTGGCGCACGCGATGGTCCGTAGGACGCGGACGATGAGCTCATCCATTCATGTGCTCCTTGGAGATAATTGCACACGTGTACAAGTCTGCAATTATCTCCAAGCCTCGTGCCGTGTCAAGTTGCTTGTCGCTGATTGAGAATCGTGCTGGCCGACGTGGTCGGGTCGCATGCAGACCGACCCGCCGATGCAGCGGGGTTGTGCTGGCAGGAGGTGTTCTTTCGCACGGACACGGTGCCGCGGGGAACCGGAGGGCGCGTGAAGGGAAGCCGCGACACACATGCATGCGCCGCCGGCAGGTGAACCCCAGGGGCATTGAGTCGTAGGGCGCGCATGTTCTCACCTGGGATTCCCTTGCGGAGCCGGCTGAAAGCAGGGATAATGCCCCATGCAGGGGGGTGCGCATGGGGTCGTGGCGCGAATGGCAGGAGCCCCGCAATGCTGACCGCAGACCGCGGTGACGCGAGAAGAAAGGTGCGTCCGACATTCCACATGCTCGCATCTGGAGGTTCACGATCCGCGTGCTCCCTGGTTTGCCTCCTGTGTGTTGCGTTCCTGATGTGGAGCGTGGGGCCGCTGAGTGGAGGCGGTGCGGACGAGGAGGATGATCTGCCCGAGTCGTTCGACATATCGTGGCCGACGGATCCGAAGACCGTCGGTCCAAGGCTGGACGACAACTTCGTGGAACCCGCGTACTCAGCGACCCCGACTCCGGAATTGAGCTGGCGCGAGAAGCGATTGCTGGAGGGCGCGGGCAGCGAGACTGAGCTCTCCAAGTACCTTGCGGCCCCAGGCGACATCGAGGCCGCTGTGCGAATGGCTTTTGTCTCGTGGGATCACGGCGAGTTTGCGGCATGCTACCATATCGCCACCATCCTTCTGCGACGCCGCCGGATGACGATGGAGTACGTGGGCCTTCCAGAAGGGATGGAGGACGACCCGCGCAAGCCTGGAGACGAAACTGCCTTCCTGCGGTGCGCAAAGGAGAAGACTCTGGTGTGGCGGCGCGACTTCGCACGACCCGCCAGGGACTGGGTTGCCTTTGAACTCAGTCAGGTCAATGCACTTCACATGAGGAACTGCAAGAGAGCCGAACCCCATCCGGGATGGACGGAAGTGCGTTTTAACAACATGTCCGGAGTGAAGGCCGTAACGGGGAGTCGGAATTCTGGCGGCCCGTACTCGGTCCGCTTCTTCTTCGCGGTGAGGGACGCACAAGGAGCGGCCAAACAGAACGCCTTCGAGGTCTCGCATGGGGAAAAGATTGCCGACGTGAGGTACGAGAGGCTGATGTACGTCTTCCGTTGGTGCGAACCCGTGCGCCAGCGCCTCTTGCGCCTCCAAGCCTCTGGGGGGTGGTCCTGGGCGTGGTGGAACCGCCTGCCCGTGTTCGGCACCGAGGGCGAAGGGGTTCTGCCTGGGGTAGACGGATACTCGAGGGAGGAGCCAGGACAGCCGGCGGCGCCAGCCGCGCACCGGGACTCGTCTCCTCCTTGGGTGCTGGTGCCCGGTCTCGTGCTCGGGGTCTGCCTGGGATTCCTGCTCCACGCCTGGCTTGCTGCCAGGGCAGGCAAGAGAGACGCGGTGAATGACATTGCGTCAGCGCCCCCGCCGGCCGAGCTCGGGGATCAGGGGAAAACGGGCGGGCCGCCCTCGTGACCCGCGAGCCTGTGGTAGATCTCTCGGACGAGGGCGGCGGGGCGCCAGAGGGGGAAGTCGGCGTTGACGCGGGCCTGGGCGGCGTGGCCGAGGGCGGCGGCCAGGCTCCTGTCGCCCAGCAGTCGCTCGATGGCCGCGGCGAGGGCCGCCGGGTCGCGGGGCGGGACGAGGAGGGCCTCCTGGGCGTCGCGGACGATGTCGGGCACGCCGCCCGCAGCGGTGGCGACGATGGGCCTCGATGCCGCCATCGCCTCCAGGAGCACGATGCCGAATGGCTCCCCGTGCGAGGGGAGGACGAAGAGGTCGAGGGCGTTCATCACGGCGGGAACGTCGTCGCGGAAGCCGGTGAAGACCACACGGTCGCCGAGGCCCAGGTTGGCCGCCAGGGTGTGGAGGCGGTCGCGGAACGCCCTGTCCGCGGCGGCCTCGGCCGGGCTGGACACGCAGTCGCCGACGACGAGGAAGCGGGCATCGGGACGCGTGGGAGCCACGAGAGCCGCGGCGCGCAGGAAGTCGTCCTGGCCCTTCCAGGGCGTGATGCGGCCCACGGTGCCGACAAGGCATTCACCGGGCGCGACGCCCAGCTCGCGGTGGAGGGCATCGGAAGACACAGGCTGGAAGCCTGTGCCACCCTTAGTCTCTGTGCCTGGTGGCACAGGCATCTTGCCTGTGGCGTAGGGGGCAGGGTCAATTCCCTCGGGGACGATTGTGATCCTGGCCGCGGCGTCGGGGAAGGCCTCGCGGAAGGGCGCGGCGATGCTTTCGGAGACGCAGAGCAGGTGGCCACAGCGGCGGACGAGCCAGGCCCCGACGCGGCCGAAGTTGCGCACGGGATTGCGAACGTGCCACACGCACGCGGCGCCCGCGAGGCGCGCCGCGGGGATGGCGTGGATCGCCAGGGTGTTCTTGTTGACGTGGAGGATCTGGATTCCCCGGCGCCGAATGAGGCAGGCCAGCCGCACGACGCCGTGGAGGAAGTAGATGCCGTAGAGCAGCAGCTTGAGGGGGTTCCTGGTGCGGGCGATGGTTCCGAGGGGGAGTCGGGCGACCTGCACGTGCGCCCCGCGCAGGAGCGCGGCGAAGCGGCCGTCCTCGGCCAGCACGGCGTGAAGCTCGTAGCGGGCGGGGTCGAGGTGCTCGACGAGGGAGAGGAGGCTGCGCTCGGCGCCCCCGAGCTGGTCCCCTGTGTCGGAGACGTAGAGGATGCGGAGGCGGGCGTGAGCTTTGGACCTCGTGGTTGCGATTGGGCAGCCCCCTGTCACTTGGCGCGAAGACGGGTGGCCACCTCCTCGAATGCGGAGGCGGTGCGGTCCCAGGAGTAGCGCTCGACGGCATAGGTGCGGCAGCGGTCGCGGAACCCCGGCTCGGTGGCGACCTGGATGCCCGGCCCCAGGATGGCCTCGGCGATGACCGGCGCGTCGGTGCTCGCGATGAGGAGGCGTTCGTCGAGCGGGGCGAGGATCTCGGGCGACGCGCAGCGCCGCGTCGCGAGGACGGGCGTGCCGCAGGCGAGGGATTCGATCGTCACAAGGCCGAATGCCTCCAGGGCGAGTGAGGGGAGCATGAAGAGGTCGGCGGCCTGCAAGTGCCTGGGCAAGTCCGCCGGCGGCACGAGGCCGGTGAAGTCCACGCGGCCCCCCGCCGCCCGAGCCAGCTCCTCGAGGTGGCCGCGGAGCGGGCCCTCGCCGCCGACGACGAGTCGGAGGCCCGGCCGCTTGGCCGATGCGAGAGCAAACGCGCGAATGAGCTGTCCGAGGCCCATGCGGGGCACGAGGCGACGGACGGTGAGCAGCACCAGCTCGTCGGGCCGCCAGCCGAGCGCGGCGCGGACGGCGGCGCGGTCGGCCGCCGGGCAGAAGCGGGCGGCATCCACGCCCCAGGGGATAACCTGGACGGGTTTGCCGCCGAGGCGGGGCACGGTCTCGCTCAGGAGGTCGCGGGAGTACTGGCTCGGACAGGTCACGGCGTTGGCGCGCTCGATGGCGGCGCGCTGCTGGGCGGCTCGGCGCTGAGCGGCGAACTTGACCCAGAGCGACGGGGCCGGCGAGCGCGGGGATGGCTCGTCCGCCAGCTCGGCCTGGGCCGACAGCAGGTGCTCGCGGCCGAGGGGGGCGTGGAAGCAGTAGACGACGACGGCGCGCGCGGCCGCGCGGGAGGCGATGGCCCCGACGGCCGCGGCGATGGGGTGCAGGAGGATGAGGTCGTAGGCCTCGTCGCGGAGCTGCCTGTCCAGGAACCGGCGGGCGGCGGCGGCGTTGGCGCGCTCGTAGAGGAGGCGGCCGAACGGCTTCGGCGGGATCCGCTCGTCGAAGCGCAGGACGCGGAGGCCACTGAGCTCCTGCTCGGCGGGCCATTCGGGGCGCTTGCGCATCGTCAACACGTCCACCCGATGCCCCCGTCGGACGAGCGCGCAGCCCGACTCGAGGGCCGCGTGCTCTGCGCCGCCGATCAGGGGATGGAAGTTGTCGCTGACGATGAGGATGCGGAGGGGTTTTTCGGTTTTCGATTTTCGGTTTTCGATTTCAGGCATCCCTTGTCGTCCTCTGCCTCAATCAAGCCTCGGCCTCGGGCTTCCCGATCGCGTGGCGCCGGAGGGTCTTGAGGTCGGCGAGCGTCTGTCGGCCATCGAGCAGGAGGATGCCGGCGGCGTAGACCAGGGCGATAGCGGCCAGCTTGGCGCTGCCGCACGGCAGTCCGGGGGCGAGTCCGCTCCACGCCTCGACGGCCACGCCTGCCGCGCCCGCCGCCGCCAGGCTCACCAGGGGCAAGGCGAGCAAGCGGACGCGCGAGAAGTCCACGACTCGGGGCAGAAACGCCACGTACCACGCGCCCAGGCCCCCAAGGACGACCAGCCCCACGCTCGCCGCCGCCCCCTCCGCGCCCCACCACGAGGTGAAGAGCGGACAGAGGACAAGGAGGGCGAGGGCCTCGGCAACCAGCGTGTGGCCCGTGACCTTCGGGCGGCCAATGGCGGTGAGGAGGCTGCCCGCATCGTCCATCAGCGGCCTCAGCACCGCGTAGACCAGGAGCCATCGGAGCATCGGTGTCATCGGCTGCCACTGCTCCCAGCGCATGACGGCCAGGAAATCGGGGATCGCGAGGGCCAGCCCCAGGGCCATCGGGCCGGCGAGCCGCAGCGTCGTGCCCGACACGATGCGAAACGCCTCGGACAGCCGCGCCCTGTCGCCCTGGAGACGAGCATACAGCGGGAACGACACCCGCGTCAACACCCCCGTGACGAAAGCCAGGGGCAGAA
>Ga0307378_10003504_pt1 | contig 22988 bp, 37 predicted proteins | sample UN1MG_FD_202238 | JGI IMG/M metagenome (GOLD analysis project Ga0307378, IMG submission 202238) | Soil microbial communities from Risofladan, Vaasa, Finland - UN-1 | ecosystem: Environmental > Terrestrial > Soil > Coastal area > Acid sulfate soil | place: Finland: Risofladan, Vaasa | collected...
GGTGGGGGCAGCATCTTCAGACTGCTGGACCACTGACCTTGCGTTTCTTCCGCTTGTGGCGCATGTAGTCGTAGGCGCGGATGAACCACGACCGCTTCAGAGCGATGGCGTCGTGGGGACACAGTTCGTGGCAGCAGAAGCAGCGGACGCATTTCGCGGGGTCAATGACCAGCCCGTCGCGGCGCTCGATGGCGTCGGCCGGACAGCTTCGCTGGCACAGCCCGCACCGCTTGCACAGCTCCTGGACGATCTCGGGCCTGACCGACACGCCCCTGCCGATGAGCTTCATGAGGAAGCCGGGGATCATCTCGAACGCGAAGTTCGACGGGCGCACGAAGTCGCGGACCACCGCCTCCTCGAGCGGCACGCCGACGACCTCGATCTTCCGCAGGTCGCCGACGCCGAGGCCGCGCTCCTCGGCCTGTTTCAGGAGCGGCACCGCCCGCGCCCGGCAGCCGATGACGTGGCAGGCCACGGCGTCGGCCGCCACGCTGTCCTCGCTGGCGATGAGGAGGCCGAGGTGGCGGACCTTGCCGTGGCTGGGCCCCTCGCCCTCCATCGCGAGGATGCCGTCAATGAGCGCCAGGCGGGGGCGAACGACCGCGTAGATGTCGAGGAAGGCCGCCCAGAGCTGGCGGGCCTTGGGGGCGAGCTGGTGGACGCGGATCTTGCCGCCTCCGGGCAGGCAGCCGAGCAGGTTCTTGACGGCGCCCGAGTAGAGGGTCTGGCAGTGGGTCTTCAGCTTCGCCAGCGAGACCACGACATCGGCCTCCCGCACGGCGCGGGCGAGGGCGAAGCGCTTGAGAATCACCGCCTCGGGGCACTCGACCGCGTCCGTGCCGCCGGCGTCGAAGTCCTTGATCTCTGCCCCGGCATCCCGCGCGGCGGGGCCGACCTGGGTCTCCTCGAGCACGCGGTCCGTAATGTTCCACTGGACGCCGCCTGGGGAATCGCCGACCCATGCCTCCGCTCCCGCCTCGCGCACGGCGGCCACGGCGGCGCGGATGATCGTGGGGTGGGTGGTCACCGCGCGTTCCGGCGGCGCCGCGCGCAACAGGTTGGGCTTGAGCAGGACGCGCTGCCCGGGCTGAACCACGCGCCCCAGCCCGCCGATCAGGTCGAGCGCCTTCCGCACCGCGTCCTGGACGCGGTTCGGCTCGTAGTCCTCGCAGCGAACGATGGCGACCTTAGTCACAGCGTTCGTCTCACTCGGCGAAGGCGCTCCGCTCAGGGGGCAGGCCAAGCAGCTCCTCGGCCTTGCGGCTCGCCGCGGTGATGCCATCCTCGATCCGCTTGCGCCAGCCCTCCAGCTCCTCGGGGGTGAGCTTGGTGGGAACCAGGATGGCGTCGCCGTAGCAGATGACGGCTTCCGAGAAGGGCTTCGGGATGCGCATGCGGTCCCAGGACCGGAACTGCCAGAACCACTGGGAGGCGAAGCCCATGGGCACAACGGGGCAGCCGCTGCGCTGCCCGAGGATGGCGATGCCGACCTGTGCGATGCAGCGGGGGCCGCGCGGGCCGTCGGGCGTGAAGCCCACGCCGTGCCCCCTGCGCATCATGAAGATGAGCTCGATGAGGCCGCGCACGCCGCCGCGCGTGGTCGAGCCGCGCACCGGCGTGTAGCCGATGCGGCGCACCGCGCGGGCCACCAGCTCGGCGTCCGCGTGCTCGCCGGTGAAGGTGCCGCCGTCGCAATGGCGATGGTGGTAGAGCGTGGGCAGCATCTCGTAGTGCCACGAGGCGAAGGCGATGGCGCCGTACTGCTTCTCGAGTTCCTCGAGGTGCTCGTCGCCGTGGACCTCGAGGCGGAGGCTGCGGTACACCACGCCCCAGAGCCACGAGCCGACCCACTCGGCGAGGAACCACTCGAGTCGTCGCGATCGCGCCATGGGCCAACCGCTCCGAAGGGCCTTCCGTTCACCGCGCGACGGCGCGTCGGATGCGCCGGCGCTGGAGCCAGGAGGTGGGTCCGACGACGACCAGGCTCCGCCGCGCCGGCTGGAACACCTCGCGAGCCGTCCGCAGAATCTCCTCGGCCGTCACCTGCTTCAGCCGCTCGGCCTCGTCCGTGGGCGTGACCACCCGCTCGGGCGACAGCAGGATCTCCCGCACGCCGAGCCACTCCGCCACGTCGGGAGGGCTGTCCTCGAGGATTTCCATGTTGCAGGCCACGCGCTCCTTGATGATCTGGAGCTGCTCCTCGGCGATGCCTTCGTCGGCGAGGCGGTGGACTTCCTCCGCAGCGGCCTCGACGGTGGCGGCCACCTTGCCGCGGCTCGTCGTCGTCGCCACCTCGACCCACCCGCAGTCCGAGAACAGCGTCGTGCCGGCCGACACATCGTAGACCAAGCCGTCCCGCTCGCGCAAGCGCGAGAACAGACGCGAGGTCACGCCGCCGCCCAGGATGTCGCTGATGACGACGACGGGATACACCCGTGGGTCGTGGTAGGAGCAGGCCTTGTGGCAGAGCTTGAGGTAGGCCATCTGGGTGCGCGCGGCCCGGAAGAGGTGGCGGGGAGCCGCCTGGTCGTCGTCCAGGCGGGCGCAGGCGACGGGCTCGCCGGCCTCCAGCGCGCCGAATGCGTCGCCGAGTTGCCCCATCACGTCGGCCTCGGCGAAGTTGCCTGCCACGCAGAGCACGAGGTTGCGGGCCGTCAGGAAGCGACGGTAATGGGCCTCGAGGTCGTCGCGGTGGAGGCGGGCCACGTTGGCCTCGGTGCCCAGGCAGCGGAAGGCGTGGGCGTGCTCGGGCCACATGAGCTGCTGGGCGAGCTCGTCTATGCTCACCCCATCCCCGGTCATGTCGCGGTACTGGCCCATCTCCTCGAGCACGACCTTCCGCTCGATCTCCACGTGCTCCTCGGCGAAGCGGGGATGCAGCAGGACCTCAGCGAGCAGCGCGAGGGCGTGGGCGAAGTGGCGGCTGTGGGCGCCGGCCACGACCTCGGTGTACTCGGGCATCGTGGCGCCGTTGAGCTCCAGGCCGTGGGCGTCGATCGCGCGGGAGAGCGCCTCGGGGTCGGGGAAGCGCTCCGTGCCCTTGAAGAGCACGTGCTCGACGAAGTGCGAGAGGCCGTTCTGCTCGGGCGTCTCGAAGCGCGGTCCCATGCGCAGGTAGGCGATGGCGATGGCCGAGTGGAGGCTGGGCATGCGCACGCACAGCACCCTCAAGCCGTTCGCCAGGACCTCTCGCCTGCATTCCACCATGACTTGCCGCCACCTGGGGTCGTGGGGCTCGCGGCCGGCCCGGTTGGGGGGAGAGAGCGGAGAGCCGGCCTCAGAACTGCTCGAGGAACCGCAGGTCGTTCTCCAGGAGCAGCCGGATGTCGGGGATGCCGTACTTGAGCAGGGCCACGCGATCGATGCCCATGCCGAAGGCGAAGCCCGTGTAGCGCTCGGCGTCGTAGCCCACGGCCTCCAGCACCTTGGGATGGACCATGCCGGCCCCCAGGAGCTCGAGCCACCGCCGCTCGCCGCCGATGTCGCAGCACACGTCCACCTCGGCGCTCGGCTCGGTGAAGGGGAAAAACGACGGACGGAAGCGGGTCTCGGTCTGCGGGCCGAAGAGCTCGCGCATGGCCATCGCCAGCACGCCCTTCAGGTCGGCAAACGTCACGTCCTCCCCGATCACGAGGCCCTCGATCTGGTGGAAGACGGGCGAATGCGTGGCGTCGGGCGTGTCGGGCCGGAATACCCTCCCCGGCACGACCACGCGGATCGGCGGCCGACGCTGCTCCATCACGCGGATCTGGACCGGCGAGGTGTGGGAGCGTAGCAGCATGTCGCCCTCGACGTAGAACGTGTCGAAGCTGTCGTGCGACGGGTGCTCGGCCGGGATGTTGAGGGCCTCGAAGTTGTAGTACTCGAGTTCGACCTCCGGCCCCTCGACCGCCTCGAACCCCAGGCGGGCGAACACCTCGCGCAGCTCGGCCTCGGCCTGCCGCAGCGGGTGCTCGTGCCCGATGGCACGGCACCTGCCGGGAACAGTGATGTCGAGCGCGGGCCTCGCGGCCTGCGTGCGGGCGCTCCCAAGCACCCCGCGCCGCGCGGCCAACGCGTCCTCGATGGCTGCCTTGGCTTCGTTGGCGAGTTGGCCTGCGGCCCGCCGCTCCTCCGGCGGGAGGCCGGCAAGCCGCTGCATGAGGCACTTGAGCGCGCCGCTGCGCCCGAGGCAGGCGACTCGCGCCTGCTCGAGCTCCTCGAGCGTGCTCGCTCGCCCGATGCGGGCGAGCGCCTCGTCACGTGCCTGTCGCAACGCGTCGTGCACGGGGCTGCCCTCGGGAAGCGCGCTCTAGCTCGCGGCGCCGCGGGCCACGGCGACCAGGCGGTCGAACCCGACGGCGTCCGCGATGGCGATCTCGGCGAGCATCTTGCGGTTCACCGCCACGCCGGCCTTGGCCAGCCCGTGGATGAAGCGATTGTAGGCAATGCCTCGCTGGCGGCATGCGGCGTTGACGCGGACAATCCACAGGGCGCGGAACTCGCGCTTGCGGTCGCGCCGGTCGCGGTAGGCGTAGGCGAGCGACCGGGTGACTGCCTGCTTCGCGAAGCGGTACAGGCGGGACCGTGCGCCCCAGTATCCGCTGGCGGCCTTGAGGATGCGCTTGTGTCGCCGGCGCCGCGCCGGCGACCGGGTCACTCTGGGCATGGCTGGGTCTCCTGGGCGGCTCTAGCCGCCCGAAAGGGCACGAATCATCGTCTTCCCGATCCGGCCGTCCACACCAGTCGGGCGGCTGAGGGCGCGACGCCGCTTGGCGTTCTTCGAGCTCATCAGGTGGCTCTTGCCGCTCTTGCGGCGGACGAGCTTGCCGCGGCGCGTGACACGGATGCGCGCCTGCAAGCCCTTGTGGGTCTTCCGCTTTGGCATGGCTTACTTCCTCATCCGAGAGGTTGCCCGCCGCGGTTGCGCAACGTCGCCCAGCCCTGCTCGCCGGGCAACCGTGGCGATGTGGAGAGCCGGGACGCCCGGCCTATTTCGAGACGAGTATCATCGTCATCCGCCGGCCTTCGATGTGCGCCTGGCTCTCGATCTTGACGACGTCCTCGAGCTGGGCGGCGAACTTGGCAAGCACGTCGTGGCCGAGCTCCCGGTGGGCCATCTCGCGGCCCTTGAAGAACACGTTCACCTGGATCTTGTCGCCAAGCGACAGGAGCTTTCGCGCGTGCCGGGCCTTCACCTCCAGGTCGTGATCGCCCGTCTTCGGGTGCAGGCGAATCTCCTTGGTGTGGACCCTGTGGTGATGGGTCTTCGCCTGGTGGGCGCGCTTCTTCTGGCGGTACTTGTACTTCCCGTAGTCCATCAGCTTGCACACGGGCGGGACCGCCTGGGGGGCCACCTCGACAAGGTCGAGGGTGCCCTCGCGCGCGATGTACAGCGCGTCGCCGAGCGACTTGATGCCCAGTTGCTCGCCTTCCAGGCCGATGAGGCGCACCTGTGGGCTACGAATCTGCTCGTTGAGCTTGAGATCCTGGGAAATTGGTACACCACCTCCTATCTTGTCTTGAGTGCGATTTCCCTGCGCACCTGCTCCACGAATTCGTCGAGCGGCCGCGCCCCGGTGTCGCCCTGGCCGCGCGCTCGCACGGCCACGGTGCGGCCGGCCGCCTCGCGCTGGCCGACTACGGCCACGTAGGGAACCTTCTCGAGCGTCGCCTCGCGGATCTTGTGCCCGATCTTCTCGCTGCGGCCGTCCACGGTGGCCCGAACGCCCGCCGCAACGAGGGCCCGGTGGACCTCTGCGGCGTAGCCCGCCTGGGCCTCGGTGATGGGGGCCACGCGCACCTGCTCCGGCGCCAGCCACACGGGGAAGGCGCCCGCGAAGTGCTCCAGCAACACGGCGAGGAACCGCTCGATGGCCCCGTAGACCACGCGGTGAATCATCACGGGCCGGTGCCGCTGATTGTCGGCCCCGACGTAGGTGAGGTCGAATTTCTCGGGCATCGCGAAGTCGAGCTGGATCGTGGCGCACTGCCACGTGCGCTGGAGCGCGTCGCGGACGTGGAAGTCGATCTTCGGGCCGTAGAACGCCCCGTCGCCCTCATTGACCTTGTAGGGCAGTCCCTTGGCATCCAGGGCCGCGCGGAGCCCCTTCGTGGCCGCTTCCCAGGCCTCGTCGCTGCCGATGGATTTCGCGGGACGGGTCGAGAGCTCCAGGTGATACGGCAGCCCGAAGGTGGAGTATACCGTGTCCACGAGGTTCATGACCCCCAGCACCTCGTCTCGGATCTGGTCTGGGGTCATGAAGATGTGGGCGTCGTCCTGGGTGAATTGGCGGACACGCAGCAGGCCGTGGAGCTCGCCCGACTTCTCGTGGCGGTGGACGACGCCGACCTCGGCGACCCGAAGCGGGAACTCGCGGTAGCTGTGCAGGCGGCTGCGATAGTAGAGCATGGCGCCCACGCAGTTCATGGGCTTGATCGCGTATTCCTCGCCGTCAATCTCCGTGATGTACATCTTGTCGCGGTAGTTTTCCCAGTGCCCGGACTGCTCCCAGCAGGCTTTCCTGAGGAGGATCGGGGTGCGAAGCTGCACGTAGCCGTGCTGGGTGTGGAGCTGGTTCCAGAAGGCCATGAGCTCGTTCCAGACGACCATCCCCTTGGGGTGGAAGAGCGGGAACCCGGGGCCTTCGTCGTGGAGGCTGAAGAGGTCGAGGTCCTTGCCCAGCTTGCGGTGGTCGCGCCGCCGTGCCTCCTCGAGGAGGCGGAGATGCTCGTCGAGTTCCTCCTGCGTGGGGTAGGCGGTGCCGTAGATGCGGGTGAGCATGGGGTTGCGCTCGTCGCCGCGCCAGTAGGCTCCGGCAATGCTCAGGAGCTTGAAGGCCGGGACGGCCCCGGTGCTGGGCAGATGCGGGCCGCGGCACAGGTCGAAGAAGTCGCCCTGCTCGTAGATGCTCACCGTGCCGTCGGGGAGTTCCTGGAGGCGCGCCACCTTGTAGGTCTGCCCTGCCTCTTCCATGCGGCGCACGCCCTGGCCGCGGTCGAGCTCAACACGGACGAGAGGGATGTCCTCCTGGATGATGCGCCGCATCTCCGCTTCGACGCGGGCGAGGTCCTCTTCCGTGATGGGGCGGGGCAGGTCGAAGTCGTAGTAGAAGCCGTCGCCAATGGCCGGCCCGATGTCGAGGCGGGTGCCGGGAAACAGGCGCAGCACGGCGTGGGCCAGGACGTGCGAGGCCGTGTGGCGAACCACGTCGAGCGCCTGGGCAGCGGCCGGCTCGTGGGCATCTGGTGTGTCGTTGGCCATGGCGACGCTTTCCCTGCTACATGTCGAATGGCCGGCTCGGTGGCATCCGCCAGCCGGCCGGCCGTGCGTGGTGGGCGATACTGGATTCGAACCAGTGACCTCTAGCTTGTCGAGCTAGCGCTCTAGCCAACTGAGCTAATCGCCCCACCGAAGGACAGGCTGACGGCCGGAGACCCGCCGTCGGCGCCCGGCTGCCTGCGGCCTACGCCTGCGACGCGCCGGCGCCGCCCTCCGTTGCACGTTGTGTCTCGCCCTCGGACTCGGCGGCCCCCGCCCCAGGCTCTTTGGGCTCGCCACGCGGCTTCTGCGCGACCTTGGGTGCCACGGGCTCGGCCGGCTTCTGGCCCGTCGAGGGCGCTTCGGACACGAGCTCCAGGTAGCACAACTCCGTCCCGTCGCCAACTCTGAACTTCGGGAGCCGTACCACACGAGTATATCCGCCGTTGCGGTCGCTGTAAAGGGGGGCCAGGTCCTCGAAGAGCCGCTTGACGACGCCCTTGTTGGCGAGGAGGCTCAGGGCCTGGCGGCGCGCGTGAAGCGTGCCCCTCTTGCCGAGCGTCACGGCCCGCTCCGCCAATCGGCGGGCCTGCTTAGCCTTGGGGACGGTGGTGGTCACCCGTCGCGGGGCGCCCTCCTTCGGCTCCACGAGGAAGAGGCCGCACACGAGGTTCCTGAGCATGGCCTTGCGGTGCGCGTCGGTGCGACTGAGTTGTTTTCCGCCTTTTCGGTGTCTCATGGTCAGCTTTCGTCCTGTGTCTTCTCGCCCTCGCCAGCGGGGAGAGCATCGAGGCTCATGCCGAGCGACAGGCCCAGGTTGGCGAGCTTCCCCTTGATGTCCTGCAACGAGGTCTTGCCGAGGTTGCGGACCGCGAGGAGCTGCGCTTCGCTCTTCACGATCAGGTCGCGAACGGTCTGAATGTCCTCGGACTCCAGGCAGTTCTGCGCCCGCACCGAGAGGTCGAGTTCCTCCACGGTCATGGCCAGCTTGCGGCCGAGCTCGTCGGAGATCTGACGGGTCTCGCGGCGCCGCGCCGACTTGTCTTCCTTCTCCGCGGGCAGCTCGCGCCCGATCTCGAAGTAGAGAATGAAGGGGTCGAGGTGCTTGCGGAGGATCCGGGCCGCCTCGACCAGCGCGGTCTCAGGGCTCACCGTGCCGTCCGTCCACACCTCTACGGTCAGCCGGTCGTAGTTCGTCTTCTGGCCCACGCGGGTGTTGTCGGCCCTGTAGCTCACACGTCGAACGGGGGAGAACAGCGTGTCGACGGGGATCACGCCGATCTCCTGCTCGGCCTTGGTGTTCTCCTCGGCGGTCGCGTAGCCGCGCCCGCGCCGTGCGGCCATCTCCAGGACGAAGCTCACGTCCTCATTCAGGGTGGCAATGTGGAGCTCGGGGTTCACGATCTCGACGTCCGGGTCGGCCTGGATGTCGCCCGCGGTCACCTCGCCGCGGGTCCGGCGGTCGATCTTGAGGACCTTCGGCCCCTCGGAGTGCAGGCGCAGGCGCACCTGCTTCATGTTGAGGATGATGTCGGTCACGTCCTCGACGACACCCGAAATGGTGGAGTACTGGTGCTGCACGCCCTCGATGCGCACGGTGGTGATGCCGCCGCCCTCGATGGACGACAGGAGAACGCGGCGCAGGCTGTTCCCGACGGTCGTGCCGAAGCCTCGCTCGAAGGGTTCAGCGACGAACTTGCCGTAGGACCCTGTCAGCGTCTCGCGGTCGCAGACCACGCGGGTCGGAAGCTCAAAACCTCGCCAGCGGATTCGCATTCGTTTCTCCTCCCGGTGGGAGCGCGCCGTGGGCGGCGTCTTCGCCGGGTTGCGGGGCCGGGGCCTCGCGGCCCTCTTGGGTTACTTCGAGCACAGCTCCACGATGAGCTGTTCCCGGACCGGGGCGGATACCTCGTCGCGGCTCGGCAGCTGCATGACACGGCCCTGCAAGGGCTCCTCGGTCACCTCGAGCCACGCGGGCACCGGCCGCCCCTTCACGAGTTCGCGCACCTTGGCGAGGAGCTTGGCGGTGCCCTCGCCGCGCCGCGGCGCGATCACGTCCCCGGGGCGCACGGGGTGCGAAGGGGCCGTGATCCGACGACTGTTCACCTCGATGTGGCCGTGCGTGATGAACTGCCGGGCCTGCTGGCGCGACGCCCCCATGCCGAGGTGGTGCACCACGTTGTCGAGGCGGCGCTCCAGCGAGATCAGCAGGTTCGCGCCGGTGTTGCCCTTCTCGCGGTCGGCCCGCTCGAAGTAGTGGCGGAACTGGCGCTCGAGGATACCGTAGAAGCGCTTTAGCTTCTGCTTCTCCCGGAGCTGGATCCCATACGCGGAGAACTTCCCGCGGCGCCAGGCGTGCATCCCGGGCGGGTAGTCCCGCCGGTTGAAGGCGCACTTGGCCGTCTCACACCGGGGGCCTTTGAGCATCAGCTTCATGCCCTCGCGGCGGCACAGCCTGCACTTTGGACCGGTTTCTCTACCCAACGGCAGCAACTCCTCTCGCTCTCACCGGCTCACACGCGCCGCTTCTTCCGCGGGCGGCAGCCATTGTGGGGCAACGGGGTGACATCCTCAATGGACTTGATCTCCAGGCCGGCGGCCTGCAGGGCGCGGATGGCCGATTCGCGCCCGGAGCCAGGCCCCTTGACCTTGACTTCGACTTGGCGGACGCCGAGCTTCTGGGCCTGCTGCGCTGCGTTCTCGGCGGCGCGCTGGGCGGCGAAGGGCGTGCTCTTGCGCGAGCCCTTGAAGCCGATCGTGCCGGCCGAAGCCCAGCACAGGGCGTCCCCATTGAGATCCGTGATCGTGACCACGGTGTTGTTGAACGAGGCCCTGATGTGCGCGACGCCCAGTGCCACGGTCCGACGCACTCGGCGTCGCGTGGACTTGGCGCCCTTCGGGTGCGATGCCGACTTGCCCATGCGTGCTCCTGTGTGCTAGCGGATCAGCCGCGTTGTTCCTTGACGCTCTTCTTCCCTGCGACGGTCTTGCGCGGCCCCTTCCGCGTCCGCGCGTTCGTGCGCGTCCGCTGGCCGCGCGTTGGCAGGCCCAGGCGGTGGCGCACGCCGCGGTAGCAACTGATGTCGCGCAGCCGGGAAATGTTCTGGGCCACCATCCGCCGCAGCTCGCCCTCGACCATGTAATTCTTGTCCACAATCGAGGCGATGCGCGACAACTCGTCCTCCGAGAGGTCCTTGGCGCGCACGCTCTCGTCAATCCCGGCCTGCTGGAGAATCCGCTTGGCCGAGGTGGGCCCGATCCCGAGGATGTAGGTCAGCGCGATCACGCTGCGCTTGTTTCCCGGGATATCCACGCCTGCGACTCGTGGCATGCCAGCTCTTCCTTTCGCGATGCGGCTCCGCCGCGGGAGGGGTCATCCCTGCCGTTGCTTGTGGCGCGGGTTCGTGCAGATCACGCGAACCACCCCCTTGCGGCGCACCAGCTTGCAGTTCTCACAGATCCGTCGGACGCTCGAACGCACCTTCATGGCTCATCCACCCTTCAGCGCCACCGCGGGCGACTAGTCCCGGTAGACGATGCGCCCCTTGCTGAGATCATAGGGCGACAGCTCCACGGTCACGCGGTCGCCGGGCAGGATCCGGATGAAGTGCATCCGCATCTTCCCGGAGACGTGGGCCACCACAATGTGCCCGTTCTCGAGCTGCACCCGGAACACGGCGTTCGGGAGCGCCTCCTTCACGACCGCCTCCACGCGAATCCCTTGCTCCTTGGGCATATGCAGCTCTATTCCTGTTGACCGGGCACGAGCGTCAGCACCTCGACGCCGTCCCGGGTGACGCACACCGTGTGCTCGAAGTGGGCCGACAGCGACCCGTCGCAGCTCACCACCGTCCAGCGGTTCGACAGGGTCTTCACCTGCCAGCCGCCGGCGTTGATCATCGGCTCGATCGCTATCACCATGCCCGGGCGCAAAACCACGTCGCGCAGCTTCGGGCTATAGAAGTTCGGAACCTGTGGTTCTTCCCACAGGCTCGAGCCGATTCCGTGCCCCACGAGGTCGCGCACCACGGAGAAGCCGTTTGCCTCCACGTGGCGCTGGATCGCCCGGCTGATGTCGGCCAGGCGTCGTCCGGGGCCCACGGCGCGGATCCCCAGCCTCAGGGCCTTCCGACACGCGTCCATCAGCCGCTGCGCCAGAACCGACACTCGGCCGATCGGCAGGGTCGCGGCACCGTCGCCGTAGTACCCCGCGTAGCGCGCACCAATGTCCACGCTCAGCAGATCCCCTTCGAGCAGCACCCGCTCGCCGGGGATGCCGTGGACGACCTCTTCGTTCACCGACGTGCACGCGCTGGCCGGAAAGGGCGGGCGCTTGCCGGACGCGCCGTGGCCCTTGAAGGCCGGCTCAGCATTGCAGTCTATTATCCGTTTTTCGGCCTCTTTGTCAAGGTACGCCGTGGTCACTCCCGGCTTCGCCAGGGTGCGGACCCGTGCGAGGGCCTCGGCAACCACGCGGCAGGCGATCCGGATTCGCTCGAGTTCGCGCTCGGATTTCAGCGTGATCAAGCCGGCCCCTGTCCGTTCGCATTGCCCCCCACCGCGGAGGCGATGGCCGCGTTCACGGCGGCCCGCACCTCGTCTATCGTGCGCTCGGCAGCCACCCGCACCAGGAGGCCCTGCGCGCGATAGTAGTCCAGCAGGCTGGCCGTCTGCTCGTTGTAGACCCGAAGGCGGTTGGCAATCGTGTCGGGACGGTCGTCGTCGCGCTGGTAGAGCTCGCCGCCACAGCGGTCGCACAGCGGGCCGCGCTTCGATGGCAGGCTGTCCACGTGGAACGTGGCGCCGCACTGCCGACACACGCGCCGCCCCGCAAGCCGCTGGACGACGGCCTCGGCCGACACGTCGAAGTACAGCACGGCGCTGAGGGCCTCGCCCCGCTCCTCGAGGAGGCGGTCGAGGGCCTCGGCCTGGCCGATCGTGCGAGGGAACCCGTCGAAGACCACGCCCCGCCCGCTGCCCGGCTGCTCCAGCAGTTCGCGCACGAGGGCGATGATCACGTCGTCGGGGACCAGGCGGCCGGTCGTCGTGTATGCCTTGGCCTCCCGGCCCAGGGGCGTTTCCGCGGCGATTGCCTTGCGCAGCTCGTCGCCCGTGGCGATGTAGCGCAGGCCGCGTTGCTCGGCCTGCTGCGTCGCTTGGGTGCCTTTCCCGGCACCCGGCGGTCCGAGGAATACGAGCCTCACCATGAGCTCCTGCTGTGGAGGCGCCCGCGTTTCATGAACCCTTCGTAGTGGCGCATGAGGAGGTGCGCCTCGATCTTCTGCACGATCTCCAGAGCCACGCCCACGACGATGAGCAGGCTGGTGCCGCCGTAGAGATACGCCACGTTGACGTCAACATCCAGGCTGCTGTGGATGAGCTGTGGGAAGACGGCGATGAAGGCCAGGAATGCGGAGCCTGCCAGGGTGATGCGCGTCATCAGGCGCTCGAGGTACTGCGCGGTCATCTTGCCGGGGCGGATTCCCGGCACGAAGTGGCCGTAGTTCTTCATCTCGTCCGCCATCTTGAGCGGATTGAAGACCACCGCGGTCCAAAAGTAGCAGAAGAACACGATCAGGAGAACGTAAACGAATGTGTACGTGAACGAGCCCACCTGGAAGGCAGAGGTCACGGTGGACAGGAACCCGACCGACGGCCAGCGCGCGCTCAGCGAGCCGAAGATGATGTTCGGGAAGGTCAGGAGCGACTGCGCGAAGATGATGGGGATCACGCCTGCCTGGCCGACGCGCAGGGGCATGTAGTGGCGCTGCCCGCCGTAGACGCGGTGGCCCCGCGTGTGCTTGGCCTGCTGCACGGTGACGCGGCGCTGGCCCTGAGTGATCACCACCACGCCCACGACCACGCCGAAGTACATGGCGAAGAAGAACACCAGCATGATCACGTTCATGCTGTCGGCCCCGGGGGTGAACGGCCGGCTCCAGTCCACCCTGTTCCACAACTGCCGCGCGGCCATCGGCATGCGGTCGATGATGCCGGCCATGATGAGCACGGAAATCCCGTTCCCGATCCCGTGCTCGGTCAGGGTCTCGCCGAGCCACATGAGGAAGACGCTGCCCGCGGTGAGCGAGACCATGGTAGCCAGCTCAAACCACGGCCCGGCCTGCATCTCCGGCGTAACGAGGGGAATGTCGAAGGGGCGCCCCTCGATCCACGAGGACATGAAGAACGACTGGACCATGCACAGCACGACGGTGGCGTAGCGGGTGTACTGGTTGATCTTCTTCCTGCCTGCCTCGCCCTCGCGCTGGAGCTCCTCGAGGGGCTTGATGACCGTGCCGAGGAGCTGGAAGATGATCGAGGCGCTGATGTAGGGCATGATGCCGAGGGCGAAGACGGTGCAGCGTCCCAGCGCCCCGCCTGTGAACAGGTCAATGAGGCTGAGCGCGCGCCCGGCCACGCTGCCCTTCCCCCCCTCGCGGAACTTGTCAACCACCTGGCTGACGGCCGCCGTGTTCACTCCCGGCAATGGCACGTAGGTGCCGACGCGGAAGATGACGACCATGGCGAGGGTGATGAGCACCTTCTTGCGGAGGTCGGGCACGCGGAAGATGTTGGCGAAAGTGCGTAGCATTGGCCCGCTCCGCGTCCTCCCTCAAAGCACGATGACGGTGCCGCCTGCGGCCTGGATCTTCTCCGTCGCCGCGGCGCTGAAGCGGTGGGCCTTGACCGTGAGCTTGCGCTGGAGCTCGCCGCTCGCGAGGACCTTCACCCCGTCGAGCAGCCGCGTCACGAGGCCGGCCTGGAGCAGCACCGCGGGGTCCACCTCCTGCCCGTCCTCGAACCGGTTCAGGGCGCCCACGTTGACCACGGCGTAACGGAGGGCGAAGCGCTTGTTGTTGAAGCCGCGCTTGGGGAGGCGGCGGAAGAGGGGCATCTGGCCGCCCTCGTAGATGCCCGAGCCCTCGCGGCCCGAGCGCGAGCGCTGGCCCGACGTGCCGCGGCCCGAGGTCTTGCCGTGCCCCGAGCTGCGGCCCCGGCCGCGCCGTGTCCTCTTCTTGCGGTCACTGGGAATGGCCTTGACGTCGTTGAGGTTCATTCGATCATTACCCCACGCAGGCGCTCGATGTCAGCGCGGGTCCGCAACGCCGCCAGGCCATCCATCGTCGCCTTCACCACGTTCTTGAGGTTCCTGGAGCCAAAGACTTTCGAGAGGATGTTTCGGATACCCGCGGCCTCGACGACCGCCCGGACCCCTGCGCCGGCGATGACGCCGGTGCCGGGGGCCGCCGGGCGCAGGAGCACCCTGGTCGAGCCGAACGAGCCCGTCACCGCGTGCGGGATCGTGTCGCCGGTCAGCGACACCTTGCGCAGGTTCACCCGCGCGCCGCCCATGGCCTTGTCAACGGCCGACGGCACTTCGTTGGCCTTGCCGTAACCGAAGCCGACGCGGCCTTTGGTGTCGCCCACGACGACCAGCGCGGCGAAGCTGAACCGCCGCCCGCCCTTGACGACGGAGGCGCTGCGGTAGACCTTCAGTACGGTCTCGACGAGTTCCCGGCTCGAACCGTGTTTCTGCTCGCTTGGCAAGGCCATCTACCTCCTGCTGCCCCCTGGCCGGCTGGTCAGAACTGGAGCCCGCCCTCGCGGGCCCCGTCGGCCAGGGCGCGGACTCGCCCGTGATACTTGTAGCCGCCGCGGTCGAATGCGATCTGGCGGATGCCTGCCTCGAGGGCCCTGCGGGCGAGCTCCTTGCCGACGAGGCTGGCGGCTGCCGCCTTCTTGCACCCCCGGCCGGCCTCGCGCACGGCGGCGCTGAGGGTGGAAGCGGCGGCAAGGGTGCGCCCGCTCGTGTCGTCCACGACCTGCGCGTAGATCTGCTTCAGGCTGCGGCGCACGCACAGGCGCGGCCGCTCGGTTGTGCCGAACACCTTGCGCCGGACACGACGATGACGTCGCAGGCGAAGGGTCACCTTTTGCTTACTGCGCTTCACGCTGCGTCACTCCTGGGCGGCGAAGGCCTTTCCTGCCTTGCGCCGGACCTCTTCGCCTTCGTAGCGGATGCCCTTGCCTCGATAGGGCTCCGGGGGCTTCAGGCGCCTGACCTCCGCGGCGAACTCCCCCACCTTCTGCTTATCCACGCCGCGAATCCGCACGGTCGCACACGGCACGCTTCCGACGCCGGAGACCATCAGGTTGCCGGTCGCGGGCGGGTCTATGCTCAGGCCCTTGGGGATCGGAACGTGCAGGTCGTTGTGGTAGCCGACCTGGAGGACCAGTTCCGTGCCCTCCACTTTTGCGGAGTAGCCCACCCCGACGACCTGGATGCCCTTGACGTAGCCGCGCGTGACGCCAACGATCATGTTGACGATCAGGTTCCGTGTCAGGCCGTGCAGGGCACGGGTCTGCCGGTCATCGTCCGCGCGCTCCACGCGCACGCATGCCTTCGCAGCGTCCACGGTCACGCGGAGGCGCCGGTCAATCGCTAGCTCGATCTGCCCGAGCGGCCCGCTCACCTGAACCATGCCGCCGCCCGGCGCGACTTTGACGCCGCTGGGCAGGGGGATGGCTTGTCTGCCGATTCGTGACATCAAGACAACTCCGTGGCGTCGCGGCGCCTATTCCACCGTGCACAACACTTCGCCGCCGACGCGCTGCTTGCGGCACTCGCGGTCGCTCAGAACCCCCTTGGAGGTCGAGACGATGGCGATCCCCAGGCCGTTGCGCACGCGGGGGATCTCGTCCACGCCGTGGTACACCCGCCGGCTGAGCCGGCTCTCGCGCTGGATGCGCGTGACCACCATTTCACCGTCCGGGCCGTACTTCAGGTACACTCGAAGGAGGCGTTGCGGCCCCACCTCCAGGGGCTTGTAGTCGAGGATGTACCCCTCGTCCCTCAGCACGCGCGCGATGCCGTGGTTGATCCGCGGCCCCGGCACCTCAACCTCGGCCTTCCGGCTCCGGAGGCCGTTTCGGATGCGGGTCAGCATGTCAGCGATCGGGTCGTTCACCATGGTCAGAACCTGTCCCATTGGCCCGGGGGCGGGGCGAGCTACCAGCTCGCCTTGCGCACGCCGGGGATGTGACCTCGCAAGGCGAGGGTGCGGAAGCAAATGCGGCAGAGGCGGAACTTGCGGTAGTTGCCGCGGTCGCGCCCGCACAACTCACAACGAAGGACCTTGCGAGTGGAGTACTTGGGCTTGCGCCTGCTCTTGTTGACGGCCGCCTTGCGAGCCATTTGCGCCTTTCTAGCTCCTGCTGAACGGCATGCCGAACAGCTCGAGGAGCGCGAGCCCCTCCTCGTCCGTCCGTGCCGTCGTGCACACCGTGATGTCCATCCCCTGCACGGCCTGGACATCGTCCACCTTGACCTCGGGAAAGACGAGCTGCTCGCCGACGCCGAGAGAGTAGTTTCCGCGCCCGTCGAACGACGAGGTGGAGAGGCCGCGGAAGTCGCGCAGGCGCGGGATCGCCACGGAAACCAGGCGGTCGAGAAACTCGTACATCCGCCGCCCGCGCAGGGTGACCTTGATGCCCACCTGCACGCCCTCGCGGATCTTGAAGGCCGCGACGCTTTTCCTGGCCTTCACGACGGCGGGCCGCTGCCCGGTGATCGCCGTCAGGTCGCGCAGGCCCTGCTCGAGCCGCGTCTTGTCCTCCTGGGTGTTGCCAACGCCCATGTTGAGGACGATCTTGTCGAGGCGTGGCACCGCGAGACGGTTCTTGCAGCCGAAGCGTTCCATCATCTTCGGCACGATGTCAGTCTTGTAGCGATCGAGGAGTCTGGGCATCTGTTACCGCACCACAGGGATGACGCTGCTACACTTCGCGCACACGCGCGCCTTCTTGCCCCCGACGGTCGCGAGCCGCACGCGCACGCCGCGGCTGCACTTCTCGCAGTAGAGGAGCACGTTCGAGGCATGCACGGCCGCTTCCTTCTGGATGCGGCCGCCGCGGGGGTTGCTCTGGCTGGGCCGCACGTGGCGCCACCGGCAGGCGGTGTTCTGAAGGATCACCTTGTTCTCCCGCCGCAGCACGGCCAGCACCTTCGTTCGCTCGCCCTTTGCCACGACGGGAGAACCCTCGGCATTGCGGCACGAGGTGATGTCCTTCACCAGCACAACCGTGTCGTTCTTGCGGATGACCACCTGGCGGCGCTCCTGCGGACCTAGACCACCTCGGCAGCAAGCGAGATGATCTTCATGAAATTCTTCTGGCGCAGCTCGCGCGCAACCGCCCCGAAGATGCGGGTGCCGCGGGGGTTGCGCTCGTTGTCAATCAACACGACCGCGTTGCTGTCGAAGCGGACGTATGACCCGTCGTCGCGCCGCAGGCCGCGGCGCGAGCGGACGATGACGCCCCGGACCACCTCGTGCTCCTTCACGGTGCCGCCGTGGATGGCCTTCTTGACGTTGCACACCACGATATCGCCGATTTTGCCATAGCGGTGCTTCGAGCCGCCGAGGACCTTGATGCACGAGACGACCTTGGCGCCCGTGTTGTCGGCGACGTCCAGCAACGTTCGCATCTGGATCATGGCTGCTCCGCTCCGCGCGCGCGCCGGACGATCTCGACGAGTCGCCAGCGCTTCGTCTTGCTGAGGGGCCGCGTCTCCATGATGCGCACCGTGTCGCCCACGTGGGCGTCGTTCCCCTCGTCATGGGCCTTGTAGCGCGTGGTCGCGCGCACGTACTTCCGGAACCGCCGGTGCATGACCCGGCGCTCCGACTCTACGGTGACGGTCTTGTGCATCTTGTCGCCGGTCACCACGCCGGTGACCGTCTTGCGTTGGCCGCGGTTCACGCCTTCTTCTCCAGTTCGCGCTCCCGCAGGAGCGTCTTGATGCGGGCGATCTCGCGCCGCGCGAAGCGGATGCGCGATGGGTTCTCCAACTGCTCCGTGCCCGACTGGTAGCGCAGGTTGAACAGCTCCTTCATCCGGTCGTCGGACTCGCGGAGCAGCTCCTGGTCGGTCAGGCGGCGCAGCTCGGTGAGCTTCATACCCTGTGTCTCCGAAGGATGAAGCGCGTGTGGATCGGCAGCTTGCGGGCCGCGCGGTTCAGCGCCTGCTTCGCCACGTCCTCGGGCACGCCACCCAGCTCATACAGCACCGTCCCGGGCTTGATCACGGCCGCCCAGTACTCCGTCTCGCCCTTGCCCTTGCCCATGCGGGTCTCGAGGGGCTTGGCCGCCACGGGCTTGTGGGGGAAGATGCGCATGAACAGCTTCCCCTCGCGGTGCAGAAAGTGCGTGGCCGCGACGCGCGCCGCCTCGATCTGACGAGCGGTGAGCCACGCGGGCTCGAGCGCCTGGAGGCCGAACTCGCCGAACGCGACATAGTTGCCGCGCGTGGCGTTGCCTCTAATGCGCCCCCGCTGGCTCTTGCGGTGCTTGACCCGCTTCGGCATGAGCGGCAATGCGTTTCTCCTTCAGAGGCTTCTCGCCTCGATACACCCACACTTTGACCCCGATGCGGCCGTAGTTGGTTCGGCATTCGCCGAAGCCGTAGCTGATGTCGGCGCGCAGGGTGTGCAGCGGGATCTCGCCCACCACCAGGCGCTCGCTGCGCGCGATCTCCGCGCCGCCCAGCCGGCCCCCGACCTGGACCTTGATCCCCCTCGCGCCCGCCTGCATCGTGGTGTCGGCCGCTTTCTTCAGCACGCGGCGGAAGGGCGACCGCTTCTCGAGCTGCTCGACGATGTTCTCGGCCACGAGCTGGGCCTCCAGCTCGGGCTTGGTGACCTCTTCGATCTTGATCTGGACCTCGCGGCCCACGAGGCGCTCGAGGTCCCCCTTCAGCCGATCGATCTCCGTCCCCTTGCGCCCGATGACGATGCCGGGACGCGCCGTGTAGAGGATGACTTTGACCTGCTCGCGCGTCCGCTCGATGTCAATCCGCGGGACCCCCGCGAAGTGATACACCTTCTTGACGTGGCGGCGCACCAGCTCGTCCTGCACCACGTAGAGGCCGAAGGACTTCTTGTCGGCGTTCCACCGCGACCGCCAGTCCTCGGTGATGCCGATGCGGAACCCGATGGGATGGACTTTGTGTCCCATGGCCTTCTGGCCTACCTCTCTTCGTTCGGCGAATCGCTGAGGATGACGGTGATGTGCGCGGAACGCCGCAGGATGATATTGGCGCGCCCCATGCTGCGGGCCCGCATCCGCCGCAGCTGCGGCCCCTTGTCGACCCGCGCGCTCTTGACGAAGAATGCCTCCTCGTCGTACCCGGAGTCCTTCTCCTGGGCGTTGGCCCAGGCGGCGCGCACGACCTTGTGCAGCAGTGCGGCCCCCCGGCGCTTCTCGAGGCGCAGCACCGTGAGGGCCTGGTTGAGCGGCATGTTCTTCACGAGCGTCGCGAGCGGCCGCACCTTCGTCGGCGACACCCGCGCGAACTTCCATGTGGCCCTGAAGTCCATGTCTGCCTCCGCGCGGCGCTACTTCCGGCGCCCGCCGTGGCCGCGGAACGTCCGCGTGAACGCGAATTCTCCAAGCTTGTGGCCGACCATGTTCTCGGTCACGAACACCCGGAGGAAGTTCTTGCCATTGTGGACGAGGAATGTGTGACCGACAAACTCCGGCACAATGGTGCAGGCCCGGGACCAGGTGCGGATCGGATCCCCGCCTCCCTGGTTCTTCTGCGCGAGCACCTTGTCCAGGAGCTTGCGGACTACGTATGGGCCTTTGCGAATCGAGCGCGACACGGCCGCGTTCCCCTATCTAGCCTCGTGATTTCTTCTGCCTGCGACGGATGATCATCGCCCCCATCGGGTTGCGCTTCCGGCGGGTCTTGCCGCCCTTGGAGAGCTTGCCCCACGGCGAGCACGGGTGCCGGCCGCCCGAGCTGCGTCCCTCGCCGCCGCCCATCGGGTGCGACACGGGGTTTTGCGCCACGCCGCGCGGGCACGGCCGAAACCCCAGCCATCGGTGCCGCCCCGCCTTGCCCAGCGACGCGGATGCGTGCTCGACATTGCTCACCTGCCCGATCGTCGCACGGCAGCGCAGGTGCACCTTGCGCACCTCGCCCGAGGGCAGGATGATATGCGCGTAGTCCCCCTCCTTCGCGGAGATGCTGGCGCTGAGGCCGGCGGAGCGGACGAGCTTGGCGCCTCGCCCGGGCCGCAACTCGATGTTGTGGACCGGCAGGCCGCTCGGGATGTTGGCCAGCGGCATGCAGTTCCCCACGTTCGGCTCCACCTTTTCGCCCGACACGAGCGTCTGCCCCACCTGGAGGCCCCGGGGCGACAGGATGTAGCGCTTCTCGCCGTCGGCGTAGTGGAGCAGCGCGATCCGCCCGGTGCGGTTCGGGTCGTACTCGATCGCCGCCACCTTGGCCGGCACGCCGTCCTTGTCCCGGCGGAAGTCGATCCGGCGGTAGCGGCGCTTGTGGCCGCCGCCCTGGCGGCGCGTCGTCACGCGCCCGTAGCTGTTGCGTCCGCCGGTCCTCTTCACACGCTCCAGGAGCGACTTCTCCGGGGACCCCTTCGTCACGTCGGTGAAGTCGTCGAGTGCGGTGTGCCGCTGGCTCGGCGTGGTCGGTTTGCGCTGTCGAATGGCCATACGGCTATCCTGCTCCAGCCCTAGATGTTGATCATGCTCTCGGGCGACACGAACACGAGGGCCCGCTTCCAGTTTCGCTTGTGGCCGGTCTTGTAGCGGAGGCGCCGCTTCTTGCCGCGCCGCATCATCGTCCGGACCGCGACCACTTTGACGTTGTCGAAGATCTGCTCGATGGCCTTGCGGATTTCCACCTTGGTGGCATCGGCGGCGACCTCGAACGGGTACGCGCGCACCCGCTCCTTGAGGATCTCGCCCTTCTCGTTCAAGAGCGGCCGAAGCACAATCTGCCTGGGATCACGCATGGCGACACCTAGCTCTCAACCACAGCAGCCGGCGAAGCCCCCTCGGGGGCGGCAACGCTCTGCGGCCGACGGGCGCTCCGCATGGCGCCGATGAGCGCCTGGAGGGCCTGCTGAGTGATCACGAGCTGCCGATGGCGAAGCAGGTCGTAGGCGTTCACCTCGGCAACGGGTTTCATGAAAACGCCCGGAAGGTTCCGGGCGGATTTCCACAGGTTCACGTCGTAGGCTTCGATGGCGATGAGACAACCGCGGTCGACGTTCAGCGCGGCCAGCGTGGCGGCCATGTCGCTCGTGCATGGCCTCTCTGCCTTCAGCTCGTCCACCACGACCGTCTGCTTGTCCTGGAACTTGGCGAGGTAGGCCGACCGGGTGGCGGCTCGGACCGCCTTGCGCGGCATCGAGTAGCGGTACTCGCGGGGCCTCGGGCCGAACACGATGCAGCCGCCGCGCCACAGAGGCGAGCGCTTGAAGCCCGCCCGGGCGCGCCCCGTGCCCTTCTGCCGCCACGGCTTCGCGTGCGAGCCGTGGGCCTCGCTGCGCACGAGCGTCGAGTGGGTCCCGACGCGCTGGGCTGCCTCGTACATCAACACAACGTCGCGCAGCAGCTTCGGGCGCACCTCTCCCCCAAAGTCGGCCTCGTCTATCTCGACGAGGCCGACCGCGCTGCCTTCGCGATTGTGGACCGCCAGCTCGATCATGTCTGGGTCCTGGTCTCCGGCAGGCTCAACGCGCGCCGGGTCAGCCTCGGGCTGCCCGCCAGGCGCAGGGCCGGCCGCACGATCACGTATCCGCCCACCGGCCCGGGCACGGCGCCGTGGACGATCAGGAGGTTCCGCTGCTTGTCCGCCTGGAGGACGCGCAGGTTCGGTTCCGTATGGCGTTCCGCGCCCATGTGGCCCGACATTCGCCTGCCCGGGAGCACCCGCGACGGGGCAGCGGACGCGCCGATGGAGCCGGGCTGACGCACGTTCATCGAGCCATGGCTCACCGGGCCGCGGCTGAAGCCGTGGCGCTTCACGGTGCCCTGGAAGCCCTTGCCCTTGCTCGTCCCGATCACGTCCACGTGCGTCACGTCGGCGTAGAGCTCGACGGTGAGCTGCTGGCCCATCTGGAAACCGTGCTCGGCGTCCGCATCCACCTCCCGGACGAAGCGCTTCGGACTCGTCTTGGCCTTGCGGGCCTGGCCGATCTCGGGGCGGTTGGCGCCGCGGCGCTCGATGGCCCTGCGCCGCTCGCCCTTGCCGTGCTTGCGGCGAAGCGTCTTGTCGTCGAAGCCCAACTGGATCGCAACATACCCGTCCCGCTCCTGCGTGCGCAACTGGAGGACGACGCACGGGCCGACCTCCAGCACCGTCGCGGCGCGCGCGTTCTCCTGCTTGTCCCACACGTGGGTCATGCCGAGTTTCTTGCCGAGCAGTCCGGGCACCATGTTCACTCACGCCTTGATCTTGATGTCTACGCCGGCCGGCATCACCAGCCGATGCAGCGCGTCTACCGTCTGAGCCGTCGGCTCCTCGATGTCAATGATCCGCTTGTGCGTGCGGATCTCGAATTGCTCGCGCGACTTCTTGTCCACGTGGGGCGACCGAAGGACCGTGTAGCGCTCGATTTTGGTGGGCAGCGGGACCGGGCCGTAGACCTTGGCCCCGCTCCGCTTCACGGCCTCGACGATCTGCCGCGCAGACTCGTCGAGGACCTCGTGATCGTAGGCCTCCATTCGTATACGCACACGCTGGTCTGCCATCACGGATCCCCAAGGCAACAGGAAAGCATGGGGGGAATTGGCGGCACAATGATGCCAGAAGCCCAAATTATAGCGATGTCCGCCCGGCAAGTCAAGTGCAAAATTCCTGCGGCCTGCCTCTTTCCGCCGGGCCCCCCGCTGGCCAGGCCCCCGCCCCGCCGCACAGCCCCGCGCCCCCCAACACC
>Ga0307378_10003505_pt1 | contig 22988 bp, 17 predicted proteins | sample UN1MG_FD_202238 | JGI IMG/M metagenome (GOLD analysis project Ga0307378, IMG submission 202238) | Soil microbial communities from Risofladan, Vaasa, Finland - UN-1 | ecosystem: Environmental > Terrestrial > Soil > Coastal area > Acid sulfate soil | place: Finland: Risofladan, Vaasa | collected...
ATGGCTCTCTCAGAGCGCGCATGATTCTCTCGGCCACCTTGTCCATGTGCTGTGGCTGATCAATCCCCAACAGCAACAGGACGAACTCATCATCGCCCGACCGGGCCACCGTGTCTGCCGTACGCACCAGACCCGTCAGACGGTCCCCGACGGCCTGCAAAAGCTGGTCTCCAGCCTGTGGCCCCAACCCGTGGTTGATGGCCTTGAAATGGTCCAGGTCGATCATCATCACCGCCAATCGTTGGGGGTCGCGATTGGCAGCCGCGAGCGCTTGAGTGAGACGGTCACGGAAGAGCGCGCGGTTGGGCAAGCCGGTCAGATGGTCGTGATCGGCGAGCAGCCTCATGTCATGTTCTGCGAGCTTGCGCTCGGTAATGTCCCGGATGATGCTGGTGAGAAAGACTCCCCTCCGCGTATTCCAGCCGGCGAAAGATAGCTCCAGGGGAAATGTGCTCCCATCCTTCCGACGGCCGATCATCTCCACTGGCTCAGCCAGGCTGCTGGACGCGCCGCCCGACTCCACCTCATTGACGGCGTTCTTGTAGGCGCCGCGCAGGTCCCCAGGGGCCACCAAGGTCAACCGTTTGCCCATCATCTCCTCAGCAGAGTATCCGAATACGGCCTCTGCACCTGGATTCCAGTAGACGATGTGCTCACTGCTATCAAAGGTGACGATGGCATCACCCGTCGTTTCAGCGACAGAACGGAATCGCTCCTCGCTCAGCTCCAGCGCTTCCAGGGCACGGCTGCTCTCCAGCGAAACCGCGGCAAGTTCGCTGAACGCCGAAGCCATCCTGGCATCCTCTTCGATGAATCGCTCAGACTTGTTGACGAACCCCAGCAAACCCACCGCATTGTCCTGAACGTTCAGTGGGGCAAAGAGGACGTTCTCCACCAGTTCCTGCTCCTCAACCCCGATCCTGGTTTCGCCTCCGGGGTTCAACCCGTTGAGGTACATCGCCTTGCCGGTAAGATACGCTTCGGCCCGTAGTTCCCTGACCGGCCTCGACCGGACCAGGAGCTCAGCCCAGGAGAAGTCTTCGGGAGAGGAGAACAGAACATTGTCTCTGGTCCCGTCCTCGTTCATCAGGCCCACGTACCCTGCACCGGCACCGACGAGGTTCTTGCAGGCATCGAAGATGGCACGCGCCGCGGGTTCGAAGTCTCGGTATACCAACACAGCGCGAGAGGCCTCAAGCAGCGCCGAGGACTCAGAGCCCTCACGACGGGGCTCATCCAGGACTTGAGCCCTGTCTTGGCGGCTTGTGAGGTCCGTTGTCGTGGCCATGAAACCGCGCGGCTTGCCCTGCTCATCCCGCAGCAGAGCCATCTCCAGCCCGGCGGGGAAGTGAGTTCCATCCCTCCTCAAGAGGGTGAGCTCGATACCCCTTACCACACCCTCCTTGAAAGTCTTCTGAAGACTCCGGATGAACTCCTCGTGATCCTCGGGCACGACCAGCGTGAAGGTGCTCTTGCCCGTCACCTGGTCAGCGCTGTCGAAACCCAGCACCTCGGCTGCTCGCCGGGAGGCGTCCTTGATCCGTCCTCTCAGATCAGTGACGATGATCGCAACCGATGATATGTTGAGCAGCGTGTCCCACATCTGTCGGTGATAGTCTGGCGGCGCCTCGATGTCTGCCGCCTCGGTCACATGCCGGGCAACGACCTGCACAGCCGGCTTGTCCTGGTACATGAAAGGGAAGATGGAATGGGCGTCCACGCGAACCACCGACCCATCAAGGCGCACCAGCCGTTGCTCGACGAGGGCCAACTCCGTATCATGCTCCAGTACCTTCTTCAGCCGTGCCCTGATTAGAGATCGATCATCAGGGTGCACGAAGTCCAGCACTGGCCTTCCGATCAACTCACCGGGGTCTGACGCACCGAGAAGGATGGCCCCTGCCCGGTTGGCGAACAGTATCCTCCCACGGTGATGAACCAAGATCGCGTCGGGAGACGATTCCACCAGATGCCGGTAGTGCTCCTCGCTCTTGCGGAGCCTATCCTCTGCCAGCTTTCTGTCCGTGATGTCTATGCCTACTGAGATGATGTGCTCAACCGGCCCCTCCCCATTCAGGAGTGGAGCAGTCGACCACTGAATGATCCTCGACGCACCCTCTTGCGTAAGCAGATGGCTCTCGTAGCCCCTGGTGAATCGCCCGGTGCCCAGGTTTGCCAGCGCATCCCTGACTCGGTCCTCCTCCTCGGGAAGTACCAGCGCCTCCCACACCGGTCTACCCCAGACATCTTCGAAGGACAAGCCGGTGGTTTGTTCGCAAAAGCGGTTGACCCACCTCACTCTGCCCTGGCGGTCGAGGATCGTCACCAGCGCCCCAAGCCTGTCCAGCATTGGAGTCCTGCCCGGAAGGGCATGCCCCTTCCGGGGCTGATTCTCCGCTAGTCGGGGGCCCTTCGCGGTGGTTTCAGGTTCAGAAACGCGGTTCTCGAATTCGAGGACCTCTTCTTCCTCCTGCGGCCCCAGCCGTTCTCCAGCTTCCATCTTCTGTCACCCTCAAGCCGGCCTAGACTCCTGGCAGATGAGACCCCAGGATACGCATGATGCTCGGGAGACGTGAATCGTAGAACTGTTTTCCTGCACAAGCAGCGCCACACAGAAGCTCGCTGCGCATTCCGGGGCAACTGCCATGAGGGCATCCCACCGAAATGCCAGCGTCCCGTGGACCCGCCAAAGGTGCGCAGCTTGCGCAGTTCGGTAACTATACAGTATACCGCATGCTGAGCCAGCTGTCAAGTCGTGTTTCGTCTATACAAGCACCCCCTTTAGGGCACCATCGGTCATTCCTGATCTTCCCCCACACCGCGGCGCCACTCAGCGATGCGCCTGCGAATCTCGCGTTCGTATCCTTCCTCGGACGGCTCGTAGTACACCCGACCCTGGAGGCGATCTGGAAGGTACTGCTGCCGGACGAAGTGTCCTCGATACTGATGGGGATACTTGTAGTCCTTGCCGTGGCCCAGGGCCTCTCCGTCGCGCGTGGGATCCTTCAGGTGGTCAGGCACTTCGACCACCCCCTCGTCTTCAACGTCAGCCAGGGCCTTGAAGTAGCCCCCCGCAGAGTTGCTCTTAGGGGCCGTAGCCAGATAGATAGCCGCTTGCGCCAGACTGTACTGGGCCTCCGGCAGACCCGCCCACTCCAGCGCCTGCGCCGCGGAGGTAGCTACCGTCAGCGCCTGTGGGTCTGCATTCCCTATGTCCTCAGAGGCAAGGATGATCATGCGACGCGCGATGAACCTGGGATTCTCCCCAGCGTGGATCATTCTGGCTAGCCAGTACAAGGCCCCGTCGGGGTCGGACCCTCGCAGGCTCTTGATGAAAGCCGAGATGGTATCGTAGTGAGCATCGCCATCCTTGTCGTACAACACGGCGCGCTGCTGTATTGAGTCCTCAGCGACCTCCAGAGTGACCCGAATCACACCCTCCACATCGGGCTCGGTCGTCTCCACTGCCAGTTCCAGAGCGTTGAGAGCGACTCGCGCGTCGCCGCCAGCCACGCGGACCAGGTGCGCCAGCGCTTCCTCCGCCAGCTCGGCATTGTTGTCACCCAGCCCTCGATCACTGTCCTCAAGCGCCCTGATCACAATCGATCTCAGCTCGTCCTCGCCCAGCGGCTCCAGGCGAAAGATGCGGGAACGGGAGACCAGCGCTCCGATGACCTCGAAGTAGGGGTTCTCCGTGGTAATACCTATCAAGGTGATGAGGCCTTCCTCCACGTGCGGGAGTAGCGCATCCTGCTGGGTCTTGGTGAAATGGTGGATCTCGTCGACCAGAAGTATGGTTCGCCGCCCTGTCATCACCCGCCGGTTCCTGGCCGCGGCGACGAGCTGGCGCAACTCCTTCACTCCGGCCATCACTGCGCTCATCGCTTCGAAGGCGCTCTCGGTGGTGTTGGCGATCACTGAGGCCAGGGAGGTCTTTCCCGTGCCAGGAGGTCCCCAAAGAATGATCGATCCCAGGCGGTCAGCCTCGATGGCCCGGCGCAGGAGCTTCCCAGGGCCCAGGATGTGCTCTTGCCCCACCACCTCGTCCAGCACCCGTGGCCGCATGCGCGCAGCCAGGGGCGCTTCCTTCTTCAGTTCATCGCTGAGGGAGTACTCGAAGAGGTCCATGTGGCTACCCTGCGGGATTCTACTTGCACAACGCCCTTCACGCAAGGCTGATGTAGTGATCCCTGCACGGCGCCAACATCATGCAAGAGGACACGGCATACCGTGCCCCCGCGTGGTCACGTTTCCCTCCGACCACCAATCATCGAGCATCAGGGGCGGGCGCATGGTGCTATCGTGCCTCCATGGCACGTCGCCTCTACCGACAGGAAGACGGCACGTTCGATTGGAGGGACAGGCCACTCAGGGCTGGACGACCGCCTTCACGACCTCCAGTGATTCTACGTCGGCCAGAGCTTCGTCCATCTCCTCCAGCCCGTACACTCGGGTGATGAACCCCTCGTAGGGGAATCTGTCGCCGTGCTTGGCCAGCACCTTGATCCCTCGATAGAAATGGCTGAAATCGCTACCCCAGCAGCCTCTGATCTCCAGGTGCTTGCGATTGATGTCCCAGTGGGGGTTGATCTCCACAGAGCCTGCATCTGTGTACTGTCCCACTACCACGTACCGCCCGTTGTCACGAGTCATGCGCATGCCCTCGGCGACGGCTGCCGGGTTGCCCGTGGCCTCGATGGTCACGTCGGCGCCTCGACCATGGGTCAACTCCTTCACCATGGCGATCCGCTCATCGGGGCCATGCTCCTCGATGTCCACAATATGGTCGGCGCCCACGGCCTGCGCCATCTCCAGGCGCTTCATGGGGGCGCCCACCACTATCACCTGCGTGGCCCCGGAGAGTTGAGCCATGACTGCGGCGTTGAGCCCCACAGGCCCGCACCCCTGCACTACGATAGCGTCACCTAGCTGAACCTCAGCGCGCTCCAAGGCGTGAGTGGCCGTAGGGAGGCCACATCCGGCAGCGATGTACCGCTCAGGCGTCAGTCCCTGGGGGAGCTTGATCACCTTGACGCCAGGCTTGAGATAGATGGCCTCGCTCCAGCCGCCCAGCAGCCCCTCGTCTGCGGAGTAGGTGATGCCGTACACCCGCCGGCTGGGACAGCGAGTGCTTGCTTTGGCCACCAGGCAGTACCAGCAGCTCCCGCAGCTCTCGTGGACGTCCAGAAAGGCGACGACGTCCCCCTCACGCAAGGCCTCTCCCTCTACGTCCAGCACCTCACCTGAGATGATGGAGATGCGGCCCACGCTGACGTGCCCCGGTATGATCGGGTATGGCACGCCGGCCAGGCGCCCGTGATGCAGATGCACGTCTGTCCCACACACCTCGCTGAAGATGGTCTGAAGAAGGACGCTACCCCGCTCCATCTCCGGCGCAGGATAGTCGCGTACCTCTATGGACTGCCCTGGAGCCGCCATGACCGCTGCTCTGTACATCCTGTCCTCCTACCTTCCCACGCGCTTTCCCATCAGGTTTAGCTTGAACTTCCTGATCGTCTCCGGTGTAATCTTTTCTCCCCTGGGGCTCTGGAATTGAAGAGCGTCGAAGGGGCACTGCACGATGCAGGCCCCACACTGCACGCACTGGTGCGCTCTGGGCATGGCTGCGCTGTGCTGAGCACGATTCACCTCATAGCAATCGCGGGGACAGACGTCCTCGCAGTATCCCACACCCCTGCACTTCCCTTCATCCAGAACGACCTTGAGGAGCCTGTCCTCGTGCAAGCCGCTCTTGTAGAGAGGCGTGCTGCCCACAAGGTCAAAGAGCATCACCCCCAGAACCACGAAAGTCAGCACTCCCCATCGCCCGATTTCCCCCCACGACGCGTAACCGAGCGCAAGGGTGTAGCCAGCAAGCACGAGCATCGCCACAACCCACAGTACGGCGAAGACGGCAAGCAATACGGCGCCGCCTCTGGAGCCAGAGCCCAGCCAGCGCCCATACAGCGGAAAGGACATGTATAGGGCCATTGCCAGCACCCAGACCACGCAGATCGCAGGCACAAGGGCATGACGCCAGAATACAGCCGTGATCAGCGCCAACACAACGGAGCTGGGAAACGCCCAGAACGCAGCCATCTCCAGGCGCTCTGTCCAGGGGAACCTCACCTGACGCATCCCGGCACCCTTCTTCAACTGGGTATCGAGGAAGAGCGGGATATCGTCAGCGTAGACAGGCCCCCATACAACCTTCCATCCGCTCTTGCGCTCCAATACCCTACCTTCCACTCCGGTAGCGGCAAGTTGCGGCAGTATCACCTGTCGATGGTCCACCCGGTCCTCGATACCGCTGGTCTTGAGCGCGGACAGCACATCGTGATGGGTCAGCAGCCCGCCGGTGGCCGCGCACCACACGTTGATACCCCTGCTATTCGCCACCAGCAGGTAAGCGTCCACACCCCTCAATGCCCTGCGGACCCGCTCCACCGTGAGACGGAAGTTGCAGGTCAACAAGACGGGGGAATCTCTGTCGGGTCGCCCGATTTCCATGAGCCCGGTCTGGCTGGGCCAGGGCACCAACCTGAGCAGCGTCCCGACGATGCTCACCAGCGCGTAGCTCAAGACGCTCATTCTCCGGCCTCCACCGGCTTCCTGGCGACCAGTTCCATGAAACTCCCGAGGTTCGACAATCTGATCGACTTCAGGACGAAGCCAACTCCCTCCACCTTCTGAGGCAAGTCGCTCACCGCGTGAGTCGTGGTCTGAGTCCACACGTAGGCAACTATGGCCAGAGGCAGTCTTATCAGGCCATTCAGCAGCCGCTTGGCGAGGCTGCCCGGCACCACTTCGTCGGCCAGTAACAGCAGGCCTCCGGGCTTCAGGATCCTCATCGCCTGCTCCAAGGCGTAGGTCAGCTCGTCCGCAATCAGCTCCGAGAAGCAGAGTCCGCTCATCACCACGTCGTAGAAGTCGGGCTGTTCGTTGTCGAGTTCGGCGACGCCCATCTCGCAGAAGTCAACGGTATCCACCAGACCCGCATCCTCTGCTTTCTGACGGGCGATCTCCAGCATCTGTGAGTTGACGTCGATCCCCTTGACTCCGGCGCCCCTGGCGGCGGACCTCAGCGCCAGCGCCCCCGTGCCGCACCCCAGGTCGAGGACCCGCTGTCCTGCCTTGACGTGGGAGACCAGCTGATCGTAGGCGGACTCCAGTCGCCCTAAGGTCAGGATCCGCAGGCCCTTGTCGTACCTGCTGGGTGCCGACTCCAGTATGCGCATCAACACATACGTGCTCACGGTACACCACCTGGTCCGGATCGCATCTGCGGCTGAAGAGGCCGGGCACGGACACCGGAGCCACAACCAAAAGGCGGGAAGGGTTTCTCCTCCCCGCCTCCAACATCTCGGTTTCGCTCAGCTTCGACTCTCGGTTCTACAGTCGAGGGCCCACGTACTTCGCCAGTCCGCTCCTTGGTGATCACTCACGAGCATTGCGCTACCAACACCAATGCTCCTCATACAGGCGCTAGACAAATACCTTGTAGGTTGGAGGGTCGAGCTTCTTGCTCACCTCTCTGGCCACTCCAAGCATGATTTCCGGAGCCTCGAGAGCCTTCGCAGATGTGAAGCGATAAGACGGGCCGACCACGCCAATCGCCGCCACCACCTCGTTCTGCCCCCTGCGTAGGGGTACGGCAATGGCGTTCACTCCCTGCTCCTCCTCTTCCCAGTTGGTCGCATACCCCCGCTCGCGTACTATCGCTACCTCGGCGCGTAACTGGTTGGCGTCGGTCATCGTATTCGCAGTATAGGACGCCAAAGGCTCACTCAGGTACGACTCCAATTCGGCTTCCCCCATGTGAGCCAGGAAGATCTTACCCGTTGAGGTGGAGTGGAGAGAGCCGCTGCCCAGCCAATTGACAGACTGGACCATGTGGGGAGCAGGCACCTGGAGGACATTGAGGACCCTATCTCCATCTCTGATGGCGAGACAAGTTATCTCCTTCACCGTGTCAGCCAGGTAGTGCAGGTAGGGAAGAGCAACCTGAGGCAGTCCACGGCTATTGAGCACTGCATAACCCAGCTCCACCAGCCGAACCCCCAATCGGTACCTGCGCGTGCGAGGGTCGCGCTCGACTAGCCCCCCCCGCTTCAAGGAAACGAGCAGGCGGTGGACGGTGCTCTTGTGAAGACCAAGTTCATTGCTCAGTTCCGTCACGCCCAGGTAGTCACCTTTGGCGCGGAGAGCATTTAGGATGGACACAGCTCTGTCAACCGACTGTACGGGCATGTTTGACAATTACCTCCATTTCAATCCGGATATCCCCACTATTATAACAGGAGTTACAGTCTTGTCAAGTTTAGGTCCTTCTCCACCCACGTGTGTTGACATCCTCTCCCATCTAGCCTATACTCCCTCATACTCCAGCTACCACCACCATTCCCTTCCCCGGCGGGTGTGGAATCGTCGTCAGCGCCGGCCGCTCCCGCCAGCGAACGAGAGAGGAGAACCAGCGTGTCACGCAAGAGCTTCGATCGGGAACTGCAGCGTCTTCAGGACGAGGTGGTTCATCTGGGAGACGTGGTTGAGAAGGCGATTGTCCAGGCGGTGAACGCCCTCATTGACCGCGATCGGCAGGCATCAAACAAGTTGATAGGGGCGGACCGAGCCATCAACGAGAGACGATTCACCATCGAGGGCGACGCTCTGACACTGATCGCCACTCAACAACCCCTGGCGGGCGACCTGCGGACTATCTTCGCCGTGGTGGAGATCGCTAACGAATTGGAGCGTATAGCCGATTATGCCAAGGGCATCGCCAAGATCAGCGTGATGATGCCCAACGACCCCCTCCTGGAGCCTGGTGTGCATCTTCCGGTCATGGCCGCCAAGGTGCGGGACATGCTCCATCGTGCCCTCCAAGCTTTCGTAACCCAAGATGTGACCCTTGCCCGAGCCATTCCTGAGCAGGATCATGAAGTGGATGCACTGCACAATCAGGTGTACCGCGAGCTACTTGCCCTGATCACAGCCAATCCCAATACGACTGACAATGCAACTTATCTGCTCTGGGTGATCCACAATCTAGAGCGGGCTGCCGATCGGGCACTGAACATATGCGAGCGTGTTGTATTCAACGTCACAGGAGAGATCGTGGAGATGGACATGGAGGAGGGCCAGTTTCTAGGCCTCGAGGGTCTCTCGTGACGCTCAGAGTCCATGGCCACTTGACCCACGTACCCTTTTGCACACTGAAAAGAAGAGACGCAATCCCCGCCCTGGCCGCACCGCGTCGCATCACAGCCCCAGGCACACAGTGCTGGGAAGAGCCGCAGTGTAACACACCCTCATGGCGAAGGCCGCTTTATCCCCCGCGTTGACCCGGGTGAGCAACTACGCTATACTACGCGCGTGCTAGCTGAGATCGCCCCACGTATTTTCCTGGTCCGCGGGGAGAATCAAGGACAGTTCCCCTTCTCCCACTCCATCCTCATCCGAGACAAGGTCACGGCTCTGATCGACACCGGTTGCGGCATTGAACGGCTCGAGAGGGTCAAAGAACAGTACGCACCGGACCTGGTGATCAACTCCCACGCCCACCCTGACCACATTCCCGGCAACTGGGTCTTTCGCGACCTGCCTCTGCTCGTTCCCCGCCAGAGCTTTCACTACACAGGTCGGATAGACCTGGTGTCGGAACGGTTCACCGAATCCAAAGAATTGGCCCGGCAGTGGAGGGAGTATGTGCGAGAGGCCACAGACTTCCGGGACGCCCTGCCCACGGACCATTACGACGAGGGACACCGTTTTCGCTTCGGCTCTGTGGAACTGATGGCGCTGCATTGCCCCGGGCATACGTGGGACTCTTACTGCTTCCTGGAACCGAATCTCCGCATCGCCTTCACCTTCGACATGGATCTCTCCCCCTTCGGCCCCTGGTACGGTCACCCCGACTCGGAGATAAGCGACTTCGAAGCTTCCCTTGAGCGCGTACGCGCCCTGAAGCCTCGACTGATTGTGACATCCCATATGGGCATCATTGTCGAGGACATGGAAGCAAGATGGGATGCGTACGCAGATGTGATCCCTCAGCGGGAGAGGCGCATCTTGAGTTTCCTCTCAGAGGAGCGAACGATGGAGGAGATGATCGGGGCGCCTTTGATCTACAACAGCTACCCCTTCGCCCCTGAGCTGCTCCGTCGCTGGGAGGAGAACATGCTGCGCAAACACCTGCATCGGTTAGAGGAGCGGGGATTGGTGAAGAAGACAGAGAAGGGGTACATGAGGGCTGCCGCGGGTGAAGAGTAGACCGCAGTCCTCCCTGTTCAGTCTCTGCTGGCCAGCCCTCCTGCGATCTCCCCGCCATCGATCACGAAGCACTGCCCTGTGACGAAGCTCGCCTCGGACGAGGCGAGAAAGGCAAACAGAGCAGCCACCTCCTCGGGTCGCCCCAGCCTGCCCAGCGGGATCTTGCTGGAGTAGGCGCGCTGCATCTCCGCCGTATACTCTGCTTCCTGCATCGGCGTCAGAATGAAACCTGGACACACAGCGTTGACCCTCACCTTGGGAGCTAGCTCCAGCGCCAGGGACCGGGTCAACTCCACAACTCCAGCTTTGGAGGCGTTATAGTCAGCGTAGAAGGGATACCCCATCAAGGCGTTGGTCGAGCCCATGTTCAGAATGACTCCGCCCTCTCGATCCAACATCCTGCGGGCCGCCTGCTGAGCGGCGAAGAACACACCGTCGAGGTTGACGCCCAGCACTTCGTGCCATTGCTGAGGGGTGATGTCTATGAAGCGGTGGCGGATGCTGATGCCGGCGTTGTTGATCAGCACATCAAGCCCACCGAGCACTGCGTCCAGCTCATCAAATGCCCGGGCCACATCCTCGGCGTCGGAGACGTCGGCAACAAGGCGGCAACTCAGTCCCGGCAACTCTTTCTCTACGAGGGCCAGTGCCTCCTCGTCGCGATCGAGCACGGCGACACGGGAGCCCTCCTGAAGGAAGCGAGCCGCCGTCGCCATGCCGATACCTCGTGCGCCACCGGTGACGAGAACCCGTTTTTCTTCGAGACCGCGCATGCTATCTCCTCCTCATCCTGCCAATCCACCACCGTCCACCACCAGAGCTGTGCCGGTGACATAGGACGAGGCGTCGCTGGCCAGATACAGCGCCGCCTGGGCTATGTCCTCGGGAGTACCAATGCGCCGTAGTGGCCGGTCGGCTGCTTCCTCTAGAAAGCGATCTGCAGGCTGCCCGAGCTGGCGAGCCTCATTCTCCAGCATCGGCGTGTCGGTATCGCCCGGGCAGATGCAGTTCACGCGGATGTTCTGTGGTCCGTGGTCGATAGCCATGGCCTTGGTCAGCAAGACCACCGCCCCCTTCGAGGCGCAGTAGACCGCCGCCCTGGGGCCACCTGCCAGACCCCAACCGGAGGACGCATTGATGATCACGCCTCCCCCGGCCTGGGCCATCAGTGGGATGGCGTACCTGGAGAACAGGAACATCGACTTGACGTTGACCGCCATCACCTGATCCCACTCCTCCTCTGTCAGCTCCACGACGGTTGCCCGCCGGATGATGCCTGCGTTGTTGAAGAGGATGTCCAGGCCCCCGAGCGAGCTGACCGTTCGCTCCACAGCATCACGGCACTCTGAGGCCCGGGTAACGTCGGCCCGCACGAAGATCGCACGGCCGCCTTCTTCCTCGACCATGCGAGCCACGCTCCGCCCGCCCTCCTCATCCAGGTCCACCACGGAGACCGCCGCGCCTTCGCGCGAGAACAGCAAGGCCGTCGCCCTACCTATCCCCGAGGCGCCGCCGGTGATGAGGGCTCGCTTGCCCGCCAGACTACTCATGGGGTCCTCCAACGAACTCCGTTTCCAGCGCTGTCAAAGCGCTCATGGTTTGGTGATCCTCACTCTCGTTGAGTTGAATCTTGGCCCGCCACCGACCTCCTGCGGCTGGCTACTCATCAGACAGTTCTGTGGCTGTCCCGCCAATCCCTCCGACTGCCTCGGTGACCACACTATCCCCTCACGGGCTGTGTCAGAAACGGTGGCTTTCACCTTCACCTCTCCAAGATCATTAGAGAGCGTCACGACATCGCCGTTTTGGATGCTCAGCTGCTCAGCATCCTGCGCGTTGATGACCACCACGGCGGGAATGGCACCATAGACCTCTTGGAACTGAGTGCTGGTGTAATTCGGCGTGGCGCTGGTCAGCAGGATGAACTCACCTTTCGGGATGCTCAACGGAACCTGTGTCGGCAAAGGAGTCAATCCCAATCCCGCGGCCTCGGAAGAGTAGAACTCAATCTTGCCTGATGGCGTGGGATAGTTGTCCCTAAGCTTCCTCTTGAGCTTGAGCACTGCGCCTGATCTCAGTGACTCAACACTCCCTTCCTCCAACGCATCTTCAAGGGCCAGCTCGACAGACGCCCATGGATCTTCAAAGAGCCAGTCTTCTGCCAAACGCAGCCGCTTGGCGAGTTCCCTCATGACCCAACTCTCGCTTCGGCTGTCGGCGACCGGGGGAACGACCTGAGGGGAGAGTTGGACATGGTCGTGGCTCCAAGGAATGACCAGGTCCTCCTTCTCCAGATAGGTCGGTGCAGGAAGAACAACGTCTGCATACTCCGCCGTCTTGGTCCAATGTGTGTCATGAACCACCAGAAAGACGTCTCCCTGTGATACTCCCTCTCGCAGAGCATGCTGATTCGGAAGCGTCAGGGCGGGGTTCATGCAGCTCACATAGATGAACTTGAAATCGCCGCGCCCGACGAGATCGCCTACGGCAACTTGGCTGACAACCCTCGGGACTTTGTCGGTAAGCGCTCGGCCAGAAATGAGCTCCTCATCAATAGAGAAGGCGTGTGCGCTGCTATAGAAGAAGCCTCTGTGCAGACCGAGCAGCGCAGGGATAAGTGACACAGCCCGCACCTGATCGGCGCCTTGGTCGCATTTTTGCAGCCCGATGCCGATCATCGTGGCGCTGGGCTTCAGATTGCCGTACGCCTCTCCCAGCCGCTCCACATGGTTCCACGCAACTCCAGTGATGTGCTCCACACGATCCGGGCCATACTTGGCCGCCTCTTCTTTCAAGTGTTCGAAACCCTGCGTCCATTCCTTGAGGAAGCCCAGGTCCATGTACTCGTTCTGGCTCAAGTAGTTGATCAGTCCGTAGGCCAGGGCAACGTCGCTTCCGGGCCAGGGCTGAATCCAAAAGTCGGCGCCTCTCGCGGTGCGGCTCTCTCTGGGGTCAATGACCACGATTCGAGCCCCTCGTGCCTGTCGGGCCTTCCTGGCCAGAGACCAGATATGAGGGGAGCTCACGGCGGCGTTGAAGCCCCAGAACACGATCAGATCCCTGGACAGAAGCTCCACGGGCACCATGCCGTAGCTATCACCGTAGTGCAAGCCTATTGCTGAGTGGCCGGATGCGCTGCAAAGAGCCCGGTCCGTCTGCGTAGTGCCAAGAGCATTCCACAGTCTGGCTGGAAACGCTCCGGTCAGTAGTCCGGTGTTCCCAGCAAAATCCAGATACAACACAGCCTCTTCGCCGTACTTCTGGAGAGCTTCATCCAGTTTCTCGGACACGACGCTCAGCGCTGTCTCCCACTCAGTCCGTGCGAAATGGTCGCCCTTCCGAAGCGCAGGCGCCTCAACTCGATTCTCGTGGAGTCTTTCGTGGTCTTTGGCGCCCCGAGGACACGTGAAACCCTGGGTCATCGGATTCCTTTGGTCACCCCTGATCTTCAGTACCTGCCCCGACTCGTCGAGTGTGACCAGTAACGCGCAGGTATCGTAGCAGTCCCGAGCACATACCGTTTGAACTTCCTTCATCGCCTCTAGCTCTCAGAACTACGTCGAAGACTATTCATCAAGCCTCCAACTGCCGATCGGCTTCTCTTCGTCCTTGGCCAAGTGTCAAGAGGTCGCCAAGCAGGATACCTCGCAGACGATCCGCCCTTTGTGTCCGCTCGTTGACCCTATGCCGCTACTTCGACTGTTCCTGAACCTTTCTCTTATACGCCCGCCAGGTCATGGCCCACTGTGTGGGATCATCCAGCGCTGTGTGATCAATGGTGTGGATGGTGCTGTTGTGCGGCGCGGTCTTGACCATCTCGGGATCGGTGCGAGCCTCTTCCGCCACGTGAGCCAGGATGGCCGCGTATTCGTCCAGTTCGTCCTTGGAGTACGACTCCGTTGGCTCAAGAGTGCAGGGCTCGGGAACGACGAAGGGGTGGTGGCTGGTCCAGTAATGGACGCCGAAGTCCGCCGCTCGGAGGCCAAGCTCCTCGGAATGGACCCCTGTCTCGGCTGACAGATCCTCCCAGCTGTACCGCACCTGTTCGATGCGGCGCTTTCCCTTGGCGTAGGGCGCGCTGGCGCCGGGGATCTCCAGCACTTTCTTCAACAGGTAGTTGTTGTTCAGGACAGCGGTCCTGGCCACCTCCCTCAAGCCCTCGGCGCCCAGGCTCATCGCCCAGGCATAGGCCTTCACCACCACTGGGGCGACCCCGTAGAAGGGGCCGATCTTGCCGATGCTGTACGGCAGATCATAGTTGAGACGATACTTGCTGCCATCGAACTCGATCACAGGCACGGGCAGGAACCTGGCCAGGCTATCTTTCACGCCCGTCGCGCCCACGGCAGGTCCGCCGCACCCGTGAGGAGCCGAGAAGGTCTTGTGCAGATTGAAGTGACACAGATCAAAGCCGGCCTCCTTTGCCCTGGTGATGCCCAGGATGCCGTTGGCGTTGGCCTGATCGTAGGAGCACAGCCCCCCCGCCTGGTGGACACCCTCCACGAACTCCTCGATCCTGGGATTGAAGATGCCGGTATCTTCGGGGTTGGTGATCAGCAACCCGGCGGTCCGCTCGGACACCGCTGCCTTCAGGGCGCCGAGATCGGGATAGCCATCCTCGTCGGGGTAGAGAGTGACCACCTTGTAGCCGGCCGTTTTCGCACACGCAGCGTTTGAGGGGTGAGAGAAGATGGTGGTGATGATCTCGTCCCGCTGGTCCGCCTCGCTCCGTGTCTCGTGGTAGGCACGGATGATGGAGACGTTGGTGTAGATGGCCGCCGAGCCGGCGCCCGGCTGGAGCGAGAAGCGGTCCAATCCCGAGATCTCCTTCAGCATCTCCTCGAACCTGTACATCACCTCCAGGATGCCCTGAACGGTCCCCCCATCCTGCAAGGGGTGGACGTCAGCTACTTTGGGCATCCTGGCCAGCTGGTCGTTGATCTTGGGGCTGTATTTCATGGTACAGGTGCCCTGCCCCACGTCGATGTTCAGATCGGTCCCCAGATTCTCCTGGGACAGCCGTACGTAGTGCCTGAGCACCTGTGGCTGAGAGAGTTCCGGCAGCCCGGGCGCCTCTTTTCTCCGCATGAAGTCCGGCAGGCCAGCATTGGCGTCGCCCATCTGTGCCCTGATCTCCTCTTCCACCTCCGGCACGAGGATGCCCCTCTGTCCCCTGCGGCTCAGCTCGAAGATGATCGGCTCGTCCCAGCGTGCCTGGTGGAATCGTCTCAGCCTTGGCTTGCCGTTCTCGTGCCTGTGGCTCCTGATGTCTTCCATCCTACTCCACCACCTCCCGCAGAGCGCTGACCAGCGTGTCGATGTCCTCCTTGGTGTGGACCTCGGTGACGCAGTACAGGGCGCTGCAACCCAACTGAGGAAACTCCGCAGTCAAGTCCTTGCCGCCGAAGATTCCCCGGCTCAGCAAACCCTCGTTGATCTCCGGCACCGACCTGCCTGTTCCGTCGAAGTTGACCACGAACTCCTTGAAGTGAGGGCCCTCGAACACGGGGGCCTCGACCCCCCTCAGTTTGCCCATCTCCATCATGGCGTAGCGCGATCTGAGCAGAATACCCTCTCCCATCTCCGCCATACCCTGAGGTCCCATCAAGGCCAGGTAGACCCCCGCGGTGATGCCCCAGAGCGCTGCGGCGGTGCCTATCCACTCCTTGCCCGCCTCTCTCACCGCAAAGGAGGTCCGTTCATAGGCCACGTCTCCAAAGCCGTACTCTCCCTTGACCCGCGTGGGGGCAATCCCAAATAGCCGGGAAGGATATTCCATCACGTACTTCTCCTCGTCCCTGGTGGCGATGAACCCGGCCTGTCCCCCGCCGAACTGCATATGCATCCCCAGTGGTTGCAGGTCGCCGCACACGATGTCCGCACCATAGTCAGCGGGCGGTGTGAGGACCCCCAGGGAGATGGGGTCCACACTGACTACACAGATGGCCTCGTGCTCATGGGCTAGGCGCGATATCTCGTCGCCGTGGGTCTCAACCACGCCCAGGTAGCATGGGTTCTCCAGGAATACGGCAGCTGTCCTCTCTGAGATGCCGGCCTCCAGCGCATCAAGATCCAGCGCTCCCGTTTTCTGATCGTGCCCCACCAGCTCGATCTCGAGTTCTGGTTTGCAGTAGTCCCGGATCTTGGACAGCTTATCGGGGTTGATGTTCTCCGCCACGAGGACTTGCCGACGCTGCGTAATGCGCGCGGCCATGCGGATAGACGTGGCGGCGGCCTGGAACCCGTCGTAGGTCGGCACGTTGACCACATCCATGTTGAGCAGTTCGCCCATCATGCTCGCATACTCAAACAGGGCCTGGAACCTGCCGTGGTCATCGTAAGGTTCGCCCGCGTAGGCGGTCAGGAACTCTCCCCGCTGGTTGACCTCATCGCAGACGGCGGGAACATGATGCTGATAGCAGCCTGCTCCCAGGAAGTTGAGGTACTCACCGCAGGTTGTGTTCTTGCCCAGGATGCCTTCCACGTGTCTCTTGAGGGCGTATTCAGACAGGAAGGGCTGGGGCAGCTTCATCGGTTCCCTCAGCCGCAGGCTTTCGGGAACGTCCTCGTAGAAGTCGTCAACGCCCTCCGCCCCCACGTCTCGCAGCATCTGCTCCCTGACTTCGGGCACGGAGTTGGGGATGTAGGGATGAACCACTTCCGTTCCACCACTCATGATGCTATTCTCCTTTGCTACGGGCTAGATAGCCAACTGAAGGGCTCAATCGGCGAGGAGCCCTCAAGGTCATTCGCTGCCGGGCCCTGGACACAGCAACCGTGCTGCGCTTGTTTCTTCAGTTGCCTTGCACCTGGAAAGATGCCACGGTTGGGAATCGCTGTCAAGCTAAGGGATGGAGGAGGTTGTCACAGTGGGTGAGGGGCTGGCGGAGTGTCTTTTCACTCCCCCACGAAGTGCACACTGTCCAGCATGGTCTGCAGGACCGGGCCATAGTCGCACCATTCGTCCAGGACGGAGAACCCAACGAAGAGATATCCCCTTCTGTCGTGCTCAACGGCAGCCAGGACCACTTTGACTCTCACATCTTCGCCTGCAGTTCCTTCAAAGGAGAAAATGATGCCATCCCGCCCGCCAATCCCGAGCGGCTCTCGACCACCGGTCGCGATGTCCTCGGATGAGAGTTCCGCCAGAACCATCTCCAGCATCTCTTCAAACGTCTGTCCATCTCCTAGCTCGTCACCGATTACCAGCATCGCTGCACCGGTTTCGAACTCTGACCCTGTGAAGATCTGCTCCGAGGTGGCAAAGATCACCTGCTCTCCCTGCTCCTCGAAGATCCAGCCCTCTGGATAGGTGATAGAAAAGCCCCACGTGGGGCTAGTGTAGGTACGCTCGATGCGCTGGAACTCAACGCTGCTCAGCATCTGCTCCAGAACTGGCCCGTGTTGAGACCATTCATCGAGTATCGAGGCTGCCAGGAAGAGGTGACCCCAACCGTCGTGCTCAACGCCAGCGAGGAAACCCCTCATCGAGACATCGCCGCCTGTGGGGCTGCCTTGCAGAGTGACCAAAATGCCGTCACTCCCACCAATGGTCCTATGCTTGAGATCGCTGGTCTTGATCTTGTCGAAGGACAGCTCCTGTAACGTCGTCTCCACCAAGTCCTCAATCGTGAGGGAACCTGTAAGTTCAGTACGGGACAACATCATGGCTGCCCCACTCTCCAGCTCCGCTCCACTGATGATCCGAGCTGAACTGGCAAAGACCACCTGCTCCACAAACTCCTCGTATGCCCACTCCTCCGGGTACGAGACGAAGACGCCGGTGGCGGCGTTGGTGTAGTTGCCAGCGAGAACCACCGGAGTCGGTGTGGGCGGTACGGGGCTAGGTACAGGAGCATCAGGGGATCCCATGGGCAAGAGCCCTGTGAGGGTCGGCAGCGGAACCGGCAGCTTGCAGGCCAGGAGGATCATCGCCAGAGCAACAAAGGCCGTCAATGTGGCAAACGAAGTCCTGTTCATCTCGCCGCTCCTCCGTCCTATGAGACACGTTGGCCAATCGGATGTGCCCTCTCACAAGACAGACGCGCCAGGACATGACAAGGTTCCGGCTTCGCTGGGTCCAGATGTCCAACAGGAATACGCTGTGCTATCGAGAGGAACCGGGCGGCAGCAAGTACGCCGCCATGCTGGAGGGTGCCATGGTCGACTGGCAAAGGCAGCATTGGTCTTCTACGGCAAGTCTGAGATGTCTCCTTCGCCCAAGGCCAGAGCCAAGGCAACGTAACCCAGCATGCCCCCCTTCAGCATCTCCAGAGGCACGCTCTCGCCCACTGTGTGCAGCTCCCTGGCCTCTGCCGGGCCAAAGCCTATCGTGGGCACACCAGCCTCCATGAGATGCCCTCCATCCGTCGCGAACCGCCAGATGACGACCTCCACCGGGCGGGAGAGCGCACTCTCCAGCACCTGCCGTCCTTCCCTGACCAGTGGATGGTCCGTTTCCAGGCCGTAGGAAGGGAAAACCGCTGGGAAGGTCTCCGTACGACCGGTGTAGGTGCGCAGGTCGCGAGCGTGCAGCTCCAACTCGCCGTGGCTACCTTTCACCTCCGCCACGCACGCCTCCAGCAGCGGCTGAAGCTGAGCCAGCACATCCTCAGCTGTTTCGCCGGGCACGTTTCTCCAATCCAAGTGCAGTCGTGCCTCGCCGGGGATGACGTTGCTGCTCTTCTGGTCGGTGAGGTACAGAGTCGCCGCAACTGAGGAACGTCCAAAGGTCTCATCGTGGGCCAGGGGCAGCTTCTCCAGACCCTGGATGAACCGAGCGAGCACTGCATGGGGGTTGACGCCCTGCTCAGGCACACTGGCGTGCACGGACTTGCCTCTCACCCGCGCGACCAGCTCGATCCGCCCCCGGTGACCACGGGCGAGCTGGTTGCTCGTGGCCTCACCTACCACCGCCACGTCGGGCGTCACCGTCTGGAGCAGCTTCTGCGTGCCCAGACCGCCCACCTCTTCCTGCACCACGCCCACTACGTACACATCTCCAGGGGGTCGTATCCCCTCCTGTGCCAGTACACCGACAGCGTACAGCATCGCCGCCAGCGGTCCCTTCATGTCCGCCACACCCCGGCCCCAGAGACGGCCATCGTGGAGTTCGCCCCCGTAGGGAGGATAGGGCCAGTCGTCGGCGCTGCCAGGGTCCACGTGATCCAGGTGGCCATTGAACATCACCGAGCGACCACTCCCCCGGCCGCGGAGCAAGCCGACCACGTTTCCCCACTCGTCCGTCCACACCTCATCGTAGCCAAGCAGCTCCATCTCAGCCTTGACCAACGCGGCGAAGTCCCCCTCCTCGCCCGGAAGACTGGGGGTCTGGATACACCGTTGGCAAAAGGTGATCATCCGATCGTAGTGGGGCTCGACCAGGCACACCACATCCCTTTCCGCAGCGGTACCCAAGATCGCAACCTCCTGAACAAGCGCTAGCCCCCAAGAAGCTGGAGGCGTTGAAGACAGATGCCAGACAGGGCGGTCGTCGGATGCTGCCCGATCAACTCTCAGAGTTCGGTGAGCACCCTCTCGATTCGCTCCAGTGCCCAGTCCACGTCTTCTCTGGTGATAACCAAAGGTGGCGCGAACCGGAGGACGTTCTCGTGAGTCTCCTTGCACAGCACGCCTTCGTCCTTCAAGGCCTCCGCGAAGCGACGCGCGCCCCTGGCCTCCGGCTTCAGTTCCACGCCCGTTAGCAGGCCTCGGCCGCGCACCTCGACGACGTGGTCGCTCTCTAAACGCTGCAGGCGGCCCACCAGGTATTCGCCCTGCACTTGCGCGTTGTCGATCAGTCCTTCGTCCACCAGGACGTTCAGCGCCTCGCGGGCCGCAGCCGCGCCCAGGGGATTGCCGCCAAAGGTTGAACCGTGATCCCCAGGGTTGAAGAGCCCCAGCACGGCACGGTCGGCCAAGACCGCAGAGACGGGATAGAACCCTCCCGAGAGAGCCTTGCCCACCACCACCACATCGGGTCGGACATCCTCCCAATCGCAGCCGAAGAACTTGCCCGTCCGGCCCAGGCCGGTCTGGATCTCATCGGCGATGAACAGGATGTTGTGACGGTCGCAGATTTCCCGCGCGCGCCTCAGATATCCATCTGGAGGCAAAATCACACCGCCCTCGCCCTGGATGGGTTCCACCATGAAAGCTACCGTATGGGGTGTGATGGTCGCCTCCAGAGACTCGGCGTCGCCAAAGGGTACGATGATGAAGCCAGGCGTGAACGGGCCAAACCCGTCTTTGTATTGCTCTTCCGTGGAGAAGCCCACGATGGTGATGGTGCGCCCGTGGAAGTTGCCAGCGCAGACGATGATCTCCGCCTGTCCGTCGGGAACACCTTTCACCTGGTAGCCCCATTTCCGGGCCGCCTTGAGTGCTGTCTCCACGGCCTCGGCACCGGTATTCATGGGCAACATCATCTCGTAGCCGGTCAGTTCGCACAGTTCCTTGGCCAGCAAGGGCAACTGGTCGTTGCGAAACGCCCTCCCCGTGAGGGTCAGCTTCGCCGCCTGTTCCATCATGGCCTGACGTATGCGGGGGTGGTTGTGACCCTGGTTCAAGGCCGAGTAGGAGCTGAGGCAGTCCAGATACCGCTTCCCTTCCACGTCCCAGACCCACACTCCCTCACCCCGATTCAAGACCACGTCCAGCGGCTTGTAGTTGTGGGCGTTGTATCGGTCTTCCAGCTTGATGTAGTCTTCCGATCTCATGCAACCTCTCCTAGACGAACGTCGGGTCGATATCAGTGCTCGTAAGTCGTCCGCGCCCCGTCCTTGCTCTCAGAGAGTCTCGCTGAGGACGAGGTCGTCACCCCTGGGACATCAAGGCAGCCCGCAGCAGCGAAGAGACCCCTCAGTCAGACCGGGTTGGCCTGTGAGACACCGCACCTCGTGGGGTTCATACACCGCACGTCACCTCACAGCAACCGCTTCTATCTGTACCAACATCCCCTTGGGCAAAGGGCCAATCTCCACCGTGGAGCGGGCAGGCGGAGCAGAGGTGAAGAACTCGGCATAGACGGAGTTCATCTGAGCGAAGTTGCCTATGTCCGTAAGAAAGACGGTGGTCTTCACCACCTGGTCGAGGGAGCTTCCCGCCGCCTCCAAGACCTGCTGCACATTGCTCAGCGCCTGCCGGACCTGAGCACCGATTTCGTCCCCAACCACCTCACCTGTCTTCGGATCCAGCGGCAAGGTACCGGCGGTGAACACGAATTCACCGGCGATGATCGCCTGGGAATAAGGCCCTACGGCCCCAGGTGCCTTGTCAGTTGAAACAACCATACGATCCACAGACAACCTCCTTCGCACCACGGATCATCTAGTACATGCTCCGCTCTGACGCGTACCGATACATCTCCACTACCGCCTCCAGATTCATCCCGGTGAAGATGCTGCTGCAAGTGGAGAACATATAGCCCCCCCCGGGCGCTCCTTGCGTCAGGCAGCGCCTCACCTCTTGCCGGACGGCCTCCAGGTCCGACCCGCACAGCACCGCCGTATCCACGTTGCCGATCAGCACCAGGTCCGCGCCGTATTCTCGCTTGACCTGCTCCAGGTCCACCCCAGCTGCGGGCTCCAGAGAGTGCACGCCAGCGAACCTCGCCTCGATGGCCGCAGGCAGCAAGGGCAGAATGTTGCCATCGCTGTGCCAGATGACAGGCGCTCCCGCCTCCTCCACAATCCGCTGATGATGTGGCAATACGAACTCACGCCACATCTGAGGGGAGATCATGGGGCCGCCGTTGTGGGCAGCGTCCTCGCCCAGGACCAGCAGTTTCGCACCCAGGCTCACCGCCCTCTCGAACATGGCGATGCACCACTCGGTACGATTCTCCAGCAGCCGGTGAATGAATGCCGGCCTCTTGTAGAGGTCCTGGAAGAACCTATCCATCCCCATGGCCAGGTATGCTGAAGTGAAGGGCGCAACGTGCGAACCATAGATAAAACAGTGGTCCGGGTACCGCTCCATCACCTGCTCTGTCCTCGCCGGGTCGAAGCACCGGTCCGCAAGATCCAAAGGTGGGGTATACCTCTCGACATCGGCCTCGGTTTCCACCACGCCGCCAGCATACCATCCCTTCCTCCAGACACGACCCCATTCATCTACCCCATCTCTCCAGGCGTTGCTCCCCGGCGGGTTCTGATTGGGGATCAAGATGCAATCCAGACCCAACTCCACGTAGGTCCTCTGAAGGTCACCGCCACCTACCTGATTGACCAGGTCATCGTTGTCGATCCAGACCTCGAACAAGGGCACTCGATCGGGCTGGCGGTGTTCGAGTGCGGCTGCCACGCGTTCGCTGGGCTTCATCCCCATCCCATCTCCTTGCTTCGGATCTTGGATCTCTCCGCAGTTTGACCGTGCATTCTCATCCGGCCAGCAGGCTGGCCAGAATGGCTTTGTGCATGTGCAGCTTGTTCTCAGCCTGGTCGTTGACGATGGACTGAGGACCGTCCAGCACCTCGTCTGTGATCTCCTCCCCTCGATGCGCAGGAAGGCAGTGCATCACCAGCGCCTTGGGGTTTGCCAGAGCCAAAAGCTCGGCGTTGACCTGATAGGGCCGGAACAGACGAACCCGTTCCTCACGCTCCGCCTCCTGCCCCATGCTGGCCCAGACGTCTGTGTAGATCACGTCCACACCCTTCACTGCCCGACGAGGATCGGTGCCCACAACTACCGTGGCCCCTGTTTGGCCAGCGAATCCAATC
>Ga0307378_10003506_pt1 | contig 22987 bp, 10 predicted proteins | sample UN1MG_FD_202238 | JGI IMG/M metagenome (GOLD analysis project Ga0307378, IMG submission 202238) | Soil microbial communities from Risofladan, Vaasa, Finland - UN-1 | ecosystem: Environmental > Terrestrial > Soil > Coastal area > Acid sulfate soil | place: Finland: Risofladan, Vaasa | collected...
AGAACCATACGACCCTCCTCAGACACTCGTACCAAGCTCGACCGGCAGAAGAACGCTCACTCATGGCCGCCTTCGCGTGGGAGAGGTTTCGTGGTTGGGTTTGGGGCAAGGCGCTCGCGCACAATCGACTCCAGCCGGTCGACCACCTGCTCCACGCTCAGACCGTCAGTACAAACCTCGACCGCCCCCGAGGGCCGAACCAGGGCCCCGACCGGCCTCTCGCCATCCTCCCGGTCACGCCGGTTCAGGTCGCCGAGCACTCGGTCGAGCGCCGCCGCCTCGCCCTGGCCCTCCAGATCGCGAAGTCGGCGCCGCGCCCGCTCCTCGGGGCTGGCGGTCAGGAAAATCTTGCACTCGGCTTCGGGAAACGCGACGGAGCCCTGGTCGCGACCTTCGGTGACCACGTCGTTTCCGGCCGCAGCAGCCCGTTGAAGCTGCACGAGCTGCCGGCGAACCTCAAGGTTGTCTGCTGCATGGCGCGTCACGGCCGTTACCTCCGAGCTCCGCACCTCCTCGGTCACGTCCTCCCCGTCCAAGAGGATTCGATCGCCGGCCACCTCGATTGTCAGCTCCGCGGCCAGTTGGGCCAACTCCGCGGGACGGTCCCAGTCCACGCCGCGTCGCAGGCCGGCCAACGCCACGGTCCGGTACATCGCCCCCGTGTCCAGGTACCGAAATCCCAGGCGTCGGGCCAGCGCCCGCGTAACGGTGCTTTTTCCCGCTCCGGCAGGTCCGTCGATGGTGACGATCATGGAAGCCAATAGTCAGGTCAGGAGTCAGGACGAAGGCGGCAGGGGGGCTAGGCCGGGAATTGGGCTTCCACCTGCGCCCATTCGTGGGCCTTGAGGTCCATGGTGATCTTGTCGCCCTGGGCGGACAACTCAGTCGGTTGCTCGCCCTGGAAGTCCGTCTTGCGAGCGGATTTGACCGGGCGGAAGGACCGCAGGTTCGCCCGGCAGGTGCGACCTTCGGTTTCCAGCAGCCGCACACGGAAGCCCGTGATTCGATCGCCCGAGCGGAGCGGGCTCCAATGGGTGGCGATGACGTTCTTGGCGTCCACGTGGAACAGCCAGCCTGAGCCGCCCGCCGGAGGCGGGGCCTTCTCTTGGTGCACGTGGTCCGGGGCGAGGAAATCGAGGGCGGCGGGCACCGGATGGGTGAGGTTCACTCCGATTCCGAGCCGGAACGACCGCGCGGTCTCGCCGCGGACCACCAACAACGTGTCGAGCTTGCGCAGACCGAACCGGCGATGGTAGGGAAGGCCGCCGGTGAGTATCGTGACCCGCCTCTCGCCCGATCGAATATCCACGAAATGCGGCGATTCCAGTTGCGGCCGCTCCGTGGGCCGATTGGCCAGGCACACGCCCCGATACACGTCGGCCGCGGCGTCGCCCCAGGCGAAACGGACCGCGTAGTAGGAATTCCAGGGATCGGCGTCGGGCTCTCGCTCGACGTCCAGGTCGATCTTGATCTCGAGGATCGGGCTTCCCCGCCGCGCTTCGATCGTCTCCACGAACCGGGCCAGCCGCTCGCCGTCACGACTCACCAGCCGTCCCCGGCACACAATCTGCCCGACCACCGGCCCGGACGACGTGACCGAGATCTTGTCGGCGGCCATGATCGAGTAGTCCTTCTCGGGGTCCTCCCCCTCGAAGCCATCCTGGCGCGGCCGTTTCGGGCGTGGCCAGCGGAAGGCAAGCTGCTGGGCCAGGCGGGCGCCCCGCGACACATAATAGTCGTCGATGGCCTGGATGGCGCCCGTGGTCGGGTCGATCGTGACCTCGAAGTGCTCGTTGCGGAGCACGTTTTCCTCGGCCATGGGCGTTTCTTCGGGGGCCTTCTTGCGCCACCTGTTCCTGCGTTTCGGCCCTTCCGGCACGGCCGACTCCGCGGCTCCGGGCCCGACCCAGGCGAACCCCATCGCCGGGACTTCGACCACGACCTGCTTCTGCCCGGCCGACTCGCCCGCCGCTCGAACGGGCCCCTCAACCACCGGCGTCCGACGGAGCTCGGATGCGTCGACCAGCACACGTCGCGAGAAGCTCCAGGGATTGACAATCAGGTAGCCGTCTTCCGTGACCGCCTCCTTGCGAGGGACGACCCCGGCGAATCGCGCGGTCGCCTCTTCGGCACGACGACGCAGGCGGTTCTCCAATTCCGCGTGCCGGGCCGATTCGGCCGCCCCGCTCTCCTCGGCGTCCTCGACCTCTCGCAAGAGATCTTCGCTCCAGGGACCGTGCGTTTCCCCACCACCGGCGAGGTCGGCCATGGCACAGAGCGACCCGAGGGCGTCGACCGCCGCCCGGCAGCCATGGTAGCGGACCCAGCGGGAGATGGGATCCGGCTGCCCTCGATTGACGTCCTGCCTCAGATACGGCGACCGGTAGTCATCCGGCCCGGATCGGATCCACTCGCTGATCGACTGGCTTCGTTCGAGGTACTCGGTGATCGTGCGGAACTCGCCGAGCACGGGGGAGTAGGCGGCCATCCGCTGTAGGTCGCGATACCACGGGCAGGTCTGGCCCGGCCAGTGAGCGAGCACGGCCGTCGCGTTGTGCTCCTGGTAGCTCGTGTTGCTCACCTTGGACGCGAAGTTGAGGAAGTTGGTCGCTCGTGCGGCGTCGACGGGCAACTGGGCCACGGCTTCCACCTCCGTCCCGTCGATCCCCACCCACCAGATCTTGCTCTTCCGGCTGGTGGGGAACCGGCCCTCGTCCAGGGTGAAGTGGATCGCGCCCGCGAAACCGAGCTTGCGGAGGATTTGCGGCAGCGCGGGCGACAACCCGAACCGTCGCCGGCCGAAGATCGCTGGCCGCTCGTCGAGGTGCCGCTCGTAGGCGTCCAGCCCCCGGCGGAATTGGCCGAGGATCCCCTCCGGTGTCAACAGCGGCAGGGCACGCTCGTCGAATTCCCCCCCGACGATCACGACGGTGTTCTTGCTCAAGGCTTCTTTGAGGGCGGCAAGCGTAGCCGGCTCTTGGCGCGCCAATTGTTCGAGCACTTGGCCCGAAATGAGCAGATTCGTGGGGATGTTCCTGGCCAACTCATCCCGCAAAGGTTGGCCTAGGGTCGTGGGGGCAATCAGCGTGAGGTCGACCAGATGCGGGTTTTCGTCGGCGGAGTAGGTGTAGGGAAGACCGCGGCGGGCATCGGTCAGTTGAGTGAATGCTTTGCCGAGGTGATCGCGGGCCGCTTGCTCCTCGCCTTTCACGGCGGCCACGGCTGCTGCGATCGTCTCTCTTTCGAGAAGCTCCCGGTCGAACTGCCCCATGTAGTCGTAGTACTGCTCGTCGTAGTACTGGACGTCGGTGCCCATGTCGTAGCCCGCGTCCCGGATCAGCACCTCCATCTGGAGATGGCAGAAGCCGAGGGCCAGGAAGTCTCCGGCAAGTTGCGGGTCGACGCTCCCGGAGCCCCCATCGAGCCGTTCCAGGGCGGCCTCGACCATCTCGTCCCGCCGCTGGAGACCGCCGATCACACAAGCCCCCGAATTGGTGGCCTGCGCGAGCCAGTCGGAGGCCACCACCTGCTGGCTCGACGGGGGCAGCACGATCAGGCTGGCGGTGGGGTCCTTCGGCGGTTCATCCGCGGAAACCCATCGGGGAAACGTCCCGGCGTCGGCCAGGAGCGCAGGGTGGTACAGGGCCGACCAGGCTGATAGCAGCTCCTCGGCATGCTCCACTTCACGGTCGAGCGAATAGCCCTCAAGACTTCGACAAGGGAGCACGACGACCAATTTCTCGAACTTCATGTCAGCAAATGACTTACAGCGATGATGTGGTGTCCCGGCACGACCAAACCCGGAGAAGTCGCGGCCCGAGCCGCAATTGTAAACGATAGCCGCTCTCCGCCGGTAAGTCGAGCCGAAGCCTTGCGGGAGAAGAGGGAACCCTCTCGATCGAGAGAAACGCGAGTTCGCCCCGACGCCTTGCAGCGCCGCGACCTCGACCGATTCGTTATCCCGCCACACTCCACACAGATAGGGGGCATTGCACAACGCTGCGGGCACGGAGACCGCCAAAGACCGCCGGCCCAACGCACGGCTCTTTCGGGGGACACATTGTTGACATGGCCCCTGCGCAGGCGATAGACTGATGTTTAGAAGAGGCGTATCGTGCGGTAGTGTATCTGGACACATCTCATACTCGGCCACTGTCCGGCTCGGGGTCTGTGGAACAGAACAGGGGCCGTTCCCTTCAACGCCCCCGCCCGGAACAGAGAGAGGATCTGTGCCATGGCCAGAATCGAAGCGGTCTGGGGAGTCGACATTGGGAATTCCTCATTGAAGGCGGTGCGCTGTCGCTTGGACGACCAGGCCGACCGAGTCGTAGCCGACGCTTTCGACTACATCGAGTATCCCAAGATCCTCACGCAACCCGGGGCCGAGCCGGAGCAGTTGATCAGCGACGCCCTGGCGCAGTTTCAAACCCGAAACAACATCCGCGGCCAGAAGGTGGCCGTGTCGGTTTCGGGCCAGAGCGGCCTGGCTCGCTTCATCAAGTTGCCCCCGGTCGAATCCAAACGCATCCCGGATATCGTCAAGTACGAGGCTAGGCAGCAGATCCCCTTCGACCTGAACGACGTGATCTGGGATTACCAGCAGATCGCGGGCGGGATGGAGGTGGAGGGCTTCGTCCTGGAGGCGGAAGTCGGCATCTTCGCGATGAAGCGCGACCAGGTGTTTCGGGCACTGGAGCCGCTTCGCTCCGTCGGAATCGACGTGGATTTCGTCCAATTGGCGCCGCTGGCTCTCTACAATTTTCTGGTCTTCGACCAACTCCGTGATCTGCCCACTCCCGACGAATACGATCCGGAGGATCCCCCGCCCTCCTGGATCGTGCTGTCGATGGGAACCGACGCCACCGACTTGGTGGTGACCAACGGATTCCGCGTCTGGCAGCGGAGCATCCCGATCGGCGGCAACCATTTCACCAAAGCGCTCACCAAAGAGCTAAGACTCACCTTCGCCAAGGCGGAGCACCTGAAGCGCAACGCTTCGGCCGCCCAGGATCCGAAGGCCGTCTTCCAGGCCATGCGGCCCGTGTTCAGCGACCTTCTGACCGAGATCCAACGGTCGGTCAACTACTTCACCAGCATCGACCGCTCGGCCAAGATCGAGAGCATCCTCACGCTGGGCAACGCGATGAAACTGCCCGGCCTCCAGCGCTATCTCGGCCAGAACCTGGGGTACGAGGTGGTTCGGCTGGATGCGTTTCGCGGTATGGTCGGTCCGGAAGTGGTCGGTGCCCCGGCGTTCAAGGAAAATCTGCTCGCCTTTGCGCCCTGTTACGGTCTGGCGCTTCAGGCCTTGGGCAAGAGTGCGCTGAAGACGAACCTGCTGCCGCGAGAAATCCTCAAGGACCGGCTGATCCGCCAAAAGAAGCCTTGGGCGGTGGCCGCCGCCGCCGTGCTGCTGTTGGGGTGCACGATCAGCTTCGCCAGTCTCTCGCGGGCGATGGGTACGATGGACGGGTTGGTGTTCGGCACGGCCGAGAAGGAAGCCGCGTCGGCAGCCAGCGAGTCCCAGTCGTTGAAGAGCGGCGCAGACACCGAGGAGGGGAAGTTCCGGGAAACGGACAAGATAGGCCAGCATTTGGTGGAGAATATCGAGGGACGCCTCCGTTGGCCGGAGTTGCTTAAGGCCGTCAACAGTTGTCTACCCAGCGATCCGGAGGGCCGGCGACCGAAAGAGATCTCGCTGCGGAACGAGGTGCACGTTACCAGCTTCCAGTGCTATCACGTGGAGAGACTGGAGGACTGGTTCGGCGCTCGGAAAAAATGGTATCACCCGGCCGGAGAACCGGCACCGGCTGCCACCCCGCCGAACGCAGCCGCTGCGAACATGGCCGCTGCCGACTCAGCCGGCATGGAGGCTGTTGCGGCCGGCGCCGCCAGCCAGCCGGCCGGCCCGGCGGAGGAAGGTGGTCCGACGGGGCCCGGCTGGGTCGTCGTATTAACGGGCTACCATTACCACAACCTAAACCCAAGGGACATCTTACCGGAAGGTGGTCCTTACTATCAGGGAGCCCAGTACCTCCAGGAAAACCTCATCAAGAACCTGGACGGTTTGGGGGCAAAGCTGTTCTTCCCCATAGGGGGCGAGCAGGGGAAAGTGGAACCGGTTTCCTTGAAGGACCTCAGAATTGGCTACCCAGTTCTGGTAGACCCCGGGCAGATCTACCCAGGTAGGTTGCCTAACCCGAACGCTCAAGGGGGGCCCGGTTCGGGAATGTCGGGTGGGTCCGGAGGTTACCCCATGGACTATGAGGCTGAGTCGATGGGTGCGGGACCTGGGGGCATGGCCATGCCGGGCGGACCCGGAGGCATGCCCATGCCGGGCGCACCTGGCGGCACGGCTGCTGGCACGGACGAGAAGGCCGAGCCTCCCTTTATCGAGGTGCTGAAATTCGATTTCAAGGTGGAGTTCTGTTGGCAGCCCGAATTGCCGACGGAAGGGGCAGAACAAGAGGAACAAGCCGCGCAGGCACAACAGCCGGCGCAGGAACAACAACCAGCGGGACAGGAGAGCGAGGCTTAGCCGGCCGGTCGGCGAGCCCGGGAGGAATCGAGCAATGGATCAAGTCAAATTCGTCCTTGCCGCGGTCAAGAAGCACCATTTCTGGGTGCTGTGTGGAGTGATCGTCGTCCTCGTGTTGGGAGCGTGGTGGTCGGCCACTTCAGGGCTGGCCAAGTCGATCGAGACGAGAAAGGGGGAACTCGAAAGCGCGGAGAAGAGCTTGCAGGGTATCACGTCCGAGAGCCTGCATGCCAACAAGGAGTGCATCAGTGCCGTTCAGGCCAAACATGAGAAGCTCAAGAACGAGGTGTACGGCGCGTGGGACTTCTTGTATCGAGTGCAGAAAAAGAACAGCGTATGGCCCCCGATCGCCCCGAATTTCCGCAGGGACATCGAGCTTTTGGGCCCGGACGACGAGATCCGGCCGGAGTATCGCGATCTGTATATGTACTTCATCCGGAAACACCTGCCGCGGTTGTACGAGGCCGTCGATATCCGCTTGCCTGCCAAGAGAGATGCGCAAGGGATGATTATTACGGACGAGAACGGCAAGCCGGTCAAGATCGATCCGTTCGAGACGGCATCCGGGCAGAATTACGCCACCACGACCGGATACGGCGGGGGAGGAATGCCCGACACGATGGAGGGGTCCGGCTACTCGCCGACCGGGTCATCCAGGGACGAGTTGGTGGGCAAGGTGGATTGGACGATGGGCGACCTGAAACGGATTCGGGACGGCTACTACTGGAAAACGCGCCCCACGACGACGCAAGTTCGCTTGGCCCAGGAGGACCTTTGGGTCTACGAGGCGCTGTTGCGGATTATTGCCAAGACCAATGAAACCGCCACCAGCCAATACAATGCGGCCGTCAAGAACATCCAGGCCCTGGAGATCGGCCAAAGAGCGGCAGGGGCCTTCGCACAGTCGCGTGTGTCAGGCACGCGCGCGCCCGCGATGGGAAGCGGCGGGTCAGGCGAGGACATGTACGGGGGAACAGGCTCCGAGGGTATGGCCGCCGATGCGGGGGCCGATATGGCCGCGATGCCGGGACCGGGCATGGGCATGCCCGGGATGGGAGGCGCGAGCGATTATGGTGGGGCGGCGGGAGACATGTACGGGCCGTCCGGTTCGGGGCGAAGGGTTGGCAGCACGGGCTCGGTCGAAGAGCGGATCAAGTCCCAACTGATCAATTACCGCTACGTCGACCAGAACGGGATGCCGCTGGCGGCCACCGCCTCGCCGCCGTTCGCCGAATTCAAGATGATGCCCGTTCGCATGCTTCTGGTCGTCGACCAGCGGAGAGTCGCCAACTTGCTGATCAACTGTGCCAACTCCCCCATGCCGGTTGTGGTCTGGCAGGTCGGCCTCAACCCGGGAAAAGGGGGCACCTTGAACTTGGGTACGACCGGCAGTGGCATGGACAGCGCCTACGGGGGCGCGTTCGGTGGCGGGATGCCAATGGGGGGGGGCATGATGCCCGGGATGGGTGGCGGCGACATGTACGGGGAAGAAAGCGGTGCCTCGGCCTACAACATGGGGGGAGGTCCAACGGCTCAGAACCGCGATCAGCAGACGACCTACGACATGCCCATCGAGATCCAAGGGATTATCTACGTCTTCAATCCCCCGGATCGCGAGAAGCTCGGGACGGGCTCGGCCGGTGAAGAAGCGCCGATGCCGCCTGCCGCAGCGCCAGGAATGCCGCCTGCCGGCGCACCGGTAGTCCCACCTGCGGGAGCACCAGCAATGCCGCCTGCCGCAGCGCCAGGAATGCCGCCTGCCGGCGCACCGGTATTCCCACCTGCGGGAGCACCAGCAACGCCGCCCGCCGCAACGCCGCCCGCCGCAACGCCCACCGGGGCTCCCGCAGCGACGCCAACCGCTCCGGCCACACCACCGGCGGCCGGAGGAGGGAATCCGTAACAGAAAGAGAAGGTTGGGCGGCCCGCGGCGTGAGTGTCACGTCGGCTCGGGTCCGCCCTGGACGGAAGACGCAGAGGAGGTAGACCAATGAAACCGAGTCTCGATGTGAACTCGATGAAAGAGTTCTGCATTCAGCACGTTGAGAAGTTCGTGTTTGGGGGGGTCGTACTCCTGCTGTTGCTCTTCGCGGTTCGGGCCGTGGGAACGATTGGCGGGTTGGGGCCCGATTTCTCTCCCGAGGAGTTGAGCGACCAGGCGAAGGCGGCCACGAACCATTGGTCGGGGACAGATCCGCGCGCCTATCTGGCGGCCAAAGGCATCGAAGTCCATCCGTACGGGACTGTGGACGCCCCGAAGATCCTGGAACCGATCCCGCCGGAACCCTTCGTCCATACAGTGGTGTGGAATGCGCCAATCTCGCCGCCGCGCCGCAAACGCGAGGAGCCGGCGCTGATGGCAATCAAGGACCTGCGTGCGTCGGCGGGCCACGGGGCAATGCAGGCGACCAGCAGCGGGTCCATGGGGCGGGACGCGGCCGTGTCGGTGAACTCGACCCGGAATGCGCAGGGACGGCGCTGGGTCGTGGTCACCGGCCTCATCGACATCCAGGCCCAAATGGAGGCGTATAAGACGCAGTTCGAGGATGCCGTGGTCCGAAATTGGCAGCGCGACGTGCCCATGTACCTCGGCTACCGGATTGAGAGGGCGGAGGTGACCGGCGACGAGGACCCCGAGCAACTGGCGCGGCTCTGGAAGCCGATCAAGCTGCTGGAAGCATTCCAGGCGGCAGGGTACAGCGCCGGCGGGAGGGAATTGGTCGACCGGAGGTATTTTCCCCCGCAGCCTCAGGGCGCGATCTATCCGATGGTCTTCCCGTTGCCCCCGCTGATCAAAGGCGATTTGGGCCCGGAGGTCGCCCACTATCCGGAGATCCCGCTGGCGGTCGACATGCCCGAATCGGAGCGCGGATCGCTATACGGCCAGCAACCGGGCTCTGCGGCGGAGCCGGGGGAGGCCGGCGAGCTGCAAGGCGCTCCCGGCACGGAAGCGCCCGGAAAGTCCGAGGTCGATGAGTTCGCAGGTCCGATGGCCATGCGGCGCGGCGCGGGCGGCGAGTTCGGAGGGTCGGGCATGCCGGGAACGGGAGGGGGCATGTACGGGTCGGGGATGCCCGGGATGCCCGGGATGCCCGGTGGACCTTCTGGGGGTATGGGTGGATCGTATCCGGACTACGACGCTTCGATGGGGGCGGAAGGGTCTGGCATGCCCGGCGGTTACGGGTATGGAATGGATGGACGTACCGGGGCGGGCATGCGGGCGCAGAAGCCGGTCGAGTACCAGTTGTTCCGCTTCTTCGATTTCGACGTCGAGCCCGGCAATCGCTACCGGTATCGCGTCAAAGCGGTGCTGAAGAATCCGAACTACAAGCTTCCGGAGCAATACGTCCTCAAGGAGGAGTTGGGCGCGAAGTACTCTATCGAACCCGATGGCTGGAGCGAGTCCTCGGATACGGCGACCGTGCCGTACGACTCCCGACTGGTGGCCGGGCCGGTCAAGGCCCCGCCCACGATCCTTTACGAGCCGAGCGCTCAGGTGGTCACCGTGACCCTCCGAATGGAAGACGGGTTCGAAGCGTCGCAGGACTACACGGTCTATCGCGGTCATCTGGCCAATTTCGAGGCCGCGATTGCCGAGGAGACGAGACGCGGCCCCATGGGAATGGGCCCGGGGTACACGGGCGCGGAGGAGGCCGGGGAAGAGTCGTCGATGGGGTACATGCCGCCGGGCATGGGTGGTGCCGAACCGCCGCCGAGGCGCCGCGCCAAGGCCAATGAGGACGAAGAGGAAGAAGAGAAAATCGAACACGCAACCAACATGTTGGTGCTCGACATCGATGGCGGCGATCGTTTGCACGGCACCGACCGGAGTCTGACGGAGCCGGGCAGCCTCCTGCTGATGGGACCGGACGGCAGCCTCATCGTCCGCAACGAACTGGACGACCAGGACGACTACCTCGCCTACCATGTCGAAGAGGAACGACGCCCAAAACGTAAGGAGCCGAGCCCGATGGACGGCATGATGCCCGGCATGGAAGGCGATTCTGCCATGGAGGGCATGGACATGTACGGTCTCGGCGCCGACGAGGAAGGATCCGGCAGGCGAGGCAGGGGCCGGCGGTCGCGAGGTTCGTCGAGCGACTACTAGGTTGCTCATGCGCGGACGCGAAATCTGGACTTAGGCCCGCGCAAGAAACAACTGTCGCGATATGGCCGTGGGGCACGTTTCCAACGTGCCTGGCACGATGGAATCGTGCCCCACTTATGTTTCTGCGATCCTTAGACCCGCGGACGGCATCAAATCCGCGGGCCTTCTTTGTTCTTGCCAGTCCGGTCGGGACGCCTGCACCACAAGCACGCAATCGGTCAACGTGCTCGGTTGCGGCCCCTTGGCGGCTTCTTCACGGGTTGCGAGAGCACGCCACTCCGCAAAAAAAGCCCCTCGCAAGGCGAAATCCGCCGGAAGTGCCCTTGACCCATTTTTCGGGTCCGGGTATTTATCCCGCTCTCTTCTACCGAATCCTTGGCAGGCAAATCCAACAGCCGTTCGTCGCTGGCGTTCCGCCGGCGGAGAATCCATCGGATGCGGTGCGACCGCGTGCGCTGGACTTCCGGCTGGAACTCCCGCCCGAATGGCGATCCGTCTGCGTCCGCCCTGCGCGGAATCAACCGATGTCGAGTCCGTCCCAACGGAATGGGAACCGTGCGAGTCTCGAAAGGAGAATCGTGTTGAAAACGACCGCAAGAATCCTCACCGGCCTGATTTCAGTCGTGCTCTCGTGCTCCGTGGGCGTCAGCTTCGCGGGGCCGTTGTCTACGGGCAACGACGCTTCCCTCGGAACGGCGGGTGCGAGTCAGACCGCCAGCTATCGCTCGGACGAAGCACGTCGCCGTTGCGACGACTTGCTCAAGCGTGCCCGCCAGGCAATGGCCGAGAATGACCTGGAGTCGGCCGAATCCTTGCTGGCTCAAGCCGAAGCGATGGGCGTGAAGTACGGCCCGTTCGACCGCGGCGATACGCCCAAGAACGTGCGTCGCGACCTGGAACGGACACGCAAGGCGGCCAGCCCGGCACGTCCGAGCCAGTTGTTCTCCCCGCTGTCGCTCGGCAACAAGAGGGCCCCCGTGACGGATCCCTTTGCCGCCCGCAACGACGGCTCGGCCACGGCTCTTCCCGATGCCAAAAGCAGGGCCAAGAGCTACCTCTTGAACGGGCGGACGGAATTAACCCAGAACGATCTGCCGGCTGCCGCCCACTGGTATCGCCAGGCAGCAGAGCAGCAGGCGACGTTTGGCCCGGGCGAAGACTCGCCCACGAAGCTGGCCGGCGAGATTCTTCGCCGCGGCGGTCGTTTGGACGACTCGGCCCAAGCCGTCGGCACGACGACCAGAAACGTCAGGCCGCTTCCGCCGATCGATCAGGCCGCACCGCTTGGGCCGGGCTCCGAAAACGGCTCCTCGGCGCGGAGTGGCCCATTCTTGCTGGCCGCGCGCCGGGCTCTGGCCGAAGGTGACGTGCGACGTGCCGACGAAATGGTCCAGCAAGCCAATGCCCTCGGCGTCCAGTACGGTCCTCTGGACGACAGCCCCGCCAAAGTGGAATCCGTCATTCGCAGCTACAACGACGTGATGGCCCAGCAGGCCGAACGGGGCAACTCCGAAGGTTTTCGCAGCCAGTACGCCCGGCTCCTGATGGAGCAGGCCGAGGGATTGCTCCCGTACCGGGAATACGACCGGGCCGAGCACCTGGCAACCTTGGCCTCCCGGCAGGGTGTCAGCTTCGGACCCTACCAGGCCAATCCGGAAGGCCTCCTGAAGCGGATCGCCACAGTTCGCCGCCAGGACCGCTTCTCGCCGTCTGGCGTGGTGGGTGTTGGTGGGCAGGACATCGTGCCGGCGACCGGAAATCCGCAGATGGATCGCACGGCCTCCCATGCGGTGTACGATCAGTCGAACGACCGAACCCGAAACATGTTGGCCGGTGCCCAACAGCCGACACCGGCAGTCCCCTTCGGGGCTTACCGATCAGGCTTCGGCGCCCCCACACCCGCCCCGCCCTCGCCCTCGATGTCTCCCCAAGCATCGATGCCCGGGCCGAGTGTGGGCGAGTCCCTGTTCCAACAGGGGGAGGCGGCCCTGATGGCCCACGACACGGCCAGGGCGAACGAGTACTTCCGGCAGGCGGCCGACTACCGCGACCAACTGGATCCGATCACCGCGCAGCAGCTCCAGGAGCGTCTCCAGATGCTATCCCCGGGGGCCGCCGGACCGCCGGCCCCCTCGATGATCGACCAGGCCGCGGCAGCCCAGCGGAGTCTGTATCAGCAGGTGGCCGTGGACGTCGCTCATCAGGAGGGCGAAGCCAAGGCATTGCGCCAGACCGATCCCAAAGGCGCCTTGGCGCTCTTGGATGAGACTCGCAGAAAGGTCGAAGCCGCCGGCCTCGAACCGACGGCTCGGGACCGGCTCCTGGTACGAGTCGACCGCAGCCTCGCCGAGATGCAGCAGTACATCGAACAGAACCGGGCTCGAATTGACTTGGAGGAGCGAAGCCAGCGGACCCGCGAGGACATCGATCGCGAGCGCCAAATGACTTTCGACGTTCAGGAGAAGCTGGCGCTGTGTGTCGAAGAATACAACCAGTTGATGGACGAGGAGCGTTTCGCAGAGGCCGAGGTCGTGGCCAAGCGGGCGGCGGAGCTGGATCCGGACAACCCGCTCACCCTCCAACTGCTCACCACGTCCAGGCTGGTCCGCCACCACTTCAGCAACCTGGACCTCCGCGCCCAAAGAGAAGAGGGGTTCTGGGAGCAAATGCACGGGGTTGAGCTGGCGGCCATCCCGCGCAACGACATGGAGCCCTACGTCTTCGGTGATGCCAGGGAGTGGGAAGCCCTGAGCCTCCGACGCCAAGCGTGGACCGCCGAGCACGGTCGACGTCGTACGGAAGGGGAGCTGGAAATCGAGCAGAAGCTGAAGACCCCGGTCTTGCTCGAGTTCGACAGCGCGCCCCTGAGCCAGGTCATGGACTACCTGGCCCGAATGGCCGCGGTCAACCTCCACCTGGATCCCCAGGGGCTGGCCGATGAGGGCATTACCACCGACGATCCGATCACGATCAACCTGAGCCAGGAAATCTCGCTGAAAAGCGCCTTGAATCTCATTCTCGAGCCATTGCACCTGAGCTACGTGATCAAGGACGAAGTCCTCAAGATCACCAGCGAGCAGTACCGCGACGGCGATCTCTACCAGCAGGTGTACAACGTGGCCGACCTGGTGGTGCCGATCCCGAACTTCGTGCCGAGCACGGGGATGGGACTCGCCGGCGCGTACCATGATGCCTTGGGGAGCGTGGGCTTCGGCGGGCAAGGGCCGTTTGGCGGGATCGGATCGCCGCTGGCGGTGGTCGCCAGCCGCTCCGGGGCGCGGAACAACGCCATGATCAGTCCTACGGTGCTCGCCCAAATGCCTACCGGTCAGGCGGGGACCTCCTCGCCGGGCAGCATGCCGATGGGCTTCGGCGGCCCCGGCGGTTTGGGCGGCGGCGCGATGGCCGATTTCGACAGCCTCATCGAGCTGATCACCACCACCGTGGCGCCCGAAAGCTGGGACGACGTCGGCGGCCCCGGCTCGATTGCCCCCTTCGAGACCAATCTGAGCCTCGTCGTCAGCCAGACCCAAGAGGTCCACGACCAGCTCGTCGACCTGTTGGAGCAGTTGCGCCGCATGCAGGACCTCCAGGTGACGATCGAGGTCCGGTTCATCACCCTCAACGACAACTTCTTCGAGCGGATCGGAATCGATTTCGACTTCGACATCGACGACGACGTCGACCGGCCGTTCCAAGTCTTCGGCCGCGTGGTCGGCGGCGACGACGAGGACCGGGATCCGGGCACGGAGCCCGTCCGAGATACCGCCGACACCGATCACAACAACCCAAGCAGCGTCACCGTCGGCCTGTCGAGCCCCGGCGTCTTCTCGGCCGACCTGGACATTCCGTTCCAGCAGAACAGTTTCGGGCTGGCGGTCCCGCAGTTCGGCGGCTTCGACGCCACGGCGGGTGCCCAGCTCGGGTTTGCCATCCTCAGCGACATCGAGGCGTTCTTCTTCGTCAGCGCCGCCCAAGGCGACCGCCGGAGCAACATCCTTCAGGCCCCGAAGGTCACCCTGTTCAACGGCCAGCAGGCCTTCGTCTCCGACACCTCGCAAAGCCCGTTCGTCATCAGCGTGATCCCCGTGGTGGGCGACTTCGCCGCGGCTCAGCAGCCGGTGATCGTCGTCCTCTCCGAAGGCACGTTCCTCACGGTCCAGGCCGTGGTCTCCGACGACCGACGCTTCGTGCGCCTCACCGTCGTGCCCTTCTTCAGCCGCATCGGCGACGTGGAGACCTTCACCTTTGAGGGCTCCCAAACGACGACCGTGAACAGCTCCCAGCAGGGCGACCAGGAAACGCCAAACGACAACACGTCCAGCAGCAGCGGGGGGACCACCACCCGGTCCGGCACCACGGTGCAGTTGCCCACCTTCTCGTTCGTCACCGTGACCACCACCGTCAGCGTGCCCGACGGCGGAACCGTGCTCCTGGGCGGCATCAAGCGGCTTAGCGAAGGCCGCAACGAGTTCGGCGTGCCGATCCTCAACAAGCTCCCCTACGTCAGCCGGCTGTTCAAGAACGTGGGCATCGGCCGCGAAACCCAAAGCCTGATGATGATGGTCACGCCGCGCATCATCATCCAGGAAGAGGAGGAGGAACAGCTCGGGATCCTCAACCCGTAGCCCGGCGAAAAGGACCTCTCCTCGCCAAGACAAGCCGGCCTCCCCGCTGCTCCAGAAACACTGGGCAACGGGGAGGCCGGTTTTTTTACGCCGGCGCCAAGGCCGACAGCTCCTTGGCCAACCGCTTCCGGGCGACGTGCAGCCGCCGCTTGATCGTGCCGACCGGCGAGTCGAACTCGTCGCTCATCTCGACCAGCGACCGACCCCGGAAGTAGAACGCCACCAGGGTGTCGCGGTCCATCTCCGACAGCCGGGTCAGGCCCACCCGAACCTGGTCCCGCTGCTCCTGGGCGAGGACCTCGTCCAGCGGAGTCTCCTGCTCCGCGTAGCGCGGCTCGGTCTGGTCCGACTCGAGCGTCAGCGTCGGCCGGGTTCGCACGGCCCGATTGATCGCCATCCGATTGGCGATCGACCGCAGCCATCCGCCGAAGCAGAGCGGGTCGCGCAGTTGGCCGATCTTCCGCATCGCCTGGATGAACACCTCCTGGCACAGCTCCTGCGCCTCGGCCTCGTTGCCCAGCCGGCGGAGAACGGTGACGTACACGGCGCGCTGGTAGCTCTCGAACAGCGCCTCGAAGGCGTGCCGATCGCCGTTCTGGGCGGCCCGGACCAGCCGCACCAGTTGCTGCTTCTCGAAAGTCGTCTGACGATTGTTGAGTGTCATCGTTCTCCCTCCTCTTCCATGCACGGACCGAAGGCCAAGACCTAGGGCGATGGAGAGCAGGCGGAAATGCAAGAAGGCGAAGACATTCCGCCGCCGGCTCAGCCGAGGATCCGCAAGGTACGTCCGGTAGACGTCTCTCGAGGCCAACAGGGCCTTAAGATCTGCCGGACCGTATCGCCGACCTCGGCCTGCCCAGGCGCTTGTACAAGCGCGACGGGCACGCGCCTGAACTGGCTGGTTCAGGCGTCCACGTCGCGCCCGCATGGACCGGCCGTAAGCAACAGGGGACTGTTGCCACGTGACCGGCTCCCACACGCCAGGCGAGCCGTACTAGGAGAGACCGCGCAGTCTCAGAGAGGCGCAACCCGCGCAAGGGCATACCGGTCACGACGTCGACCACGACGTTGGCGATCTGGCCAATGCCATCCACGTCGAATTTGCCGGCGATCAGATTGCGGATTGCCTTACCCATCACGGGACCTCTGCGCTGCTGCGCGGTTCGAGAGAACAGAAACAAACACACTCGGGAAAGGGCAGCCGGCGACCCCATCGGGCCGCAGAAAAGGCTTCCCTCCCCTACTATCTTTAGGGTGCCACGAATCGCCGTTGCCGTCAAGAGCCCTGCCGGGTACGCAGGACCGCGCGACAAAGGGACCGGTAGGCCCCCGCCTGATAGACGCTCAACTACGTTATTGGTTCGCGCCAAGCTCCAGAATATTTCCAGAAAATCGTCTCCCGCGTCGTGTTTCCCGCAAAACTGGCCCAAAAGGGGGCCAAGATGCGGGCCTGCCACCTGGTCGCTTGACCGTCTGGGGAATCGTTGTCAGACTCCTGATTCCTACTGGTTTTCGACATCTGCTGCCCCCAAACTGCGGGAAACTCGTGATGGCCCGTCTCTTTCAGGACCTTCTGGCGACCGGCAGGGTGCTCCGCGTCTTCTCCGTCAGCCGCATCGTGCATCCCGTGGTCTTCGATGTGTTCGGCATGGCCGGCGGCTTCGACGGCCTCTGGCTCGACCAGGAGCATGGCGGCATGACCGTGCCCCAGATTCAGATCGCTTCTGCCTTCGCCCGGGCGAACCGGCTGGGGCTCTTCGTCCGGATGGCTCCGACGGGCTATTCGGTGGCCACCCAGAATCTGGAGGCGGGGGCCGACGGCCTGATGGCCGCCCGGCTCAACTCGGCGGCCGAGGCCGAACAGTTCGTCACCTGGTGCAAGTTCGGCCCTCGGGGCGACCGCGGCCTCAACTCCAGCGGGTTCGATGCCCGCTACACCTACAAGCCGCTCCCGGAGCTGGTCACCGACGCCAATCGCGACGGCTTCGTCGCCATCCAGATCGAGACCCTGGGCGCGCTGGACGAGGTCGACCGGATCGCGGCCGTCGAGGGGGTCGACCTCCTGTTCGTCGGCCCGGGCGACATGTCCCAGGCCTTGGGATGCACGGCCCAGGTCAATCACGAGAAGGTCTGGGAGGCCATCGACCGCGTCGCCGAGGCCTGTCGCCGCCACAACAAGCCCTGGGGCACCGTCCCCGCCGGCCCCGACTACGCCGCCCGATGCGTCGAAAAGGGCTGCCGCATGCTCACCCTGGCCAACGAAACCCTCGCCGTCCGCCGCGGGGTCGATGCGCTCAAGGACTGGTACGCGGAGTTCTTCTAGCCACACCTTGGCCGACTCGGGCCGTTGAACTCCCCGAGTCCTCTCCATCAGGACTCCGGCGGCCCCTCCCGATCGCGAAGGCTTCCGTCCTGCCGTCCGTCCTGCCTTCCGTCGCTCGCCTGCTCGAGCCGGGTCAGGGCCTCGTCGACCGCGGCGGCTTCGCGCGGGGCGAGCGCCTGCCCGCCGAAACGAACTTGATAAAACGCCTCGGCAACCCGGGCCGGCAGATGGATGAGCCCGGACTGGCCGGTCGATGCGACGATTCTCGCGCCCGCCTCCCGGGCGAACTCTCGCTGGGTCTGCGAGACGGAGCGATTCAGGCCGTGTCGAGCCAACACGGCTTCCAGGCGGCGGTAGAACGCAACACGGGGCCGCGTGTTGCCTGCTCTTGCGTCGCCCAAACCGGGCAAGTGCCGACGGAGTTTCCGGGGCAGGAACCGAGAGCCGTAGTAGGCGAGCACCAGCCCGGAAGCCAGCACCGCGACCAGCAACACGACGCGCCGGCCCAGGGACCCGCGTTCCCACAATCTCCACGGGAGGGCAACGACTTCCCGGCCGGCAGTCCGGAGAACCGTGCGCCACCACTGGGGATCGACGACGTTGCGAATCGTCAGTATCGCCCCGGTTGCCAGCGGACGGTAGATCAATTCGCGCTGCCGCGCTTGGCTCATCCCCAGCACGTCTCTCTTCCAGACGGAGCCGAGCCACTGGAACCAGCTCCCCATTTCCCGGGCCACGCTGCCCACCGTGGCACCGGCCCCGGAACCGACCGGCGTCGGATCCAACCGCAGCCAGCCTCCGTTCGACCAATCCGCAGAGCGACTGCGCTGGCGCAGCTCGGGCGAGAGGTCCTGCGGCGCCACGTAAGCCTCCACCCAAGTGTGGGCGTGGGACTGTCGAACCAAGTAGGCCTGGCTCAGGTAGCCGTATTCGTCGCACTTGTAGCCGACGACCAGCCGCGCGGGAATGCCCTGGCTGCGGAGTATCAGGGTGAGTGCGGTGGCGAAGTATTCGCAGTGTCCCCGGGGGTTGTTGACGATGAAATCTTCGATCGGGTCGAGCATGCCGTCGCGTGCGGTGCCTTCCAAGCTGTACACGAATCGATCCGACTCGCGAAGTTGGCGTTCCAGAAAGCGAGCCCGATTGAGCGGATCGTCCGCCGGAATGCCCGATTCGACAATCCACTGGTCGGCCAGGGCCGCCAGCCCCGGCAGGGAGCCGGAAGGCCATTGGAGCAAAGGTTGGGCGTCGACGGGGTTTTGGCACGGCGTGAGCGATTCCTGCATGCCCTCAACGAAGGCCGTGGTCCCCAGCTCGAACGAGAACCTCTGTTCCCGCATCTCCGCCGGCCGTCGCAGACGCTCCCGGGGGGCGTCGAACTGGAGCCGTTCGTCCTCTTGCGTCATGACGAACGGCCAGATACAGAACAGCTCCTCGCGATCCATCGGTTCGATCGTGATTTCCTGACGCACGAGCGAGCCGTCGGGCGGCCGCTCGTCCGGCTTCAGCAGCCGAAAGCGGGGCTTCGCTAGTTCGTGCTCCCAGTGACCGGCCTGATATCGGGTGAGCACCGCTCCGCGAAGGAACACGTCGCCTTGCACCGGGTATCGTTGGCCGGTCCCAGGATCGACGAACCGGACCTGGAGGACCTGCTCCGGATTCTCGATGATCATGCCCAGCTCGCCCAGCGTCACCCGGTCAGAGAACCCGACGGATCGTCGGAGCGAAGATTCCCTCCACTTGACGCGTCCGAAGCGGGGGAACATGAAGTCGAAACGCCCGAACCGGGGAACCGCACAAAAGACGACCAGCGACACGAGCAGGCTGGTCAGCGCCATGCCGCCGATGCGGCCCCAGAACTCGCCCCCTAACTCCGGCTGGTCCCGCCGAGGAGCCGGGGAGTCGGCGAAAACCGGCGTCCTGCCCCACAAGGGCCAGCGCCCGGCGCTTGATGACGGCGTCGCGGCGTCACTCTCCCCGGCGACTTCCGGCGCCGGTTCTCGGTACCGCAGGAACAGCGACAGCGGACCCACGGCCAACGTCGCCAGCGCGATCTTGCCCAGCCGACCCCAGCGGAATCGGTCCACGTCGCCCGGTCGCGGCGAGACCTCCGCCGACCCTGGGGTTCGACCCGCTCGATGACGTGAGGTCTGCTCCCGATCGAGGAGCAAGAGCGTCAAGGCCGACAACCCGAAAAACAGGAAGACCACCAGCACCAGGCCGAACAGCGGTCCCTGGTTCATCATCGCCGCCAAGAGCACCTGCACAAGGCTCAACGCGATCAGGTCCCACCATGTCCGGCGCGTCTTCTCCTCGAAAAGGAGGAGAATCTGCACCCAGAAAAACACCTCGGCCACCGCCGGAAAGTCCAAGGTCCATCGAGACCGCATCATCCGCCCGATCAACACCGCCGCGGCCAGGATCACGCCCACGTTGACTGCCGCGGCGCTCAGCCGGAAGCGGCCGGTGACGTCCGTCAGCCATACCGAGGCGCATACCGCCAGGAGCATCCCCAGCGGCAGGGCAACGCTCTGTCGACCCATGCCCAACATCACCGTCGCCAGGACGGCCAGGGTGGCGATGTTCACGTTCAATAGCCGCCGAACGCGCAAGGGATCAGCTCCGCAGAGTGCCTATTCGCTTGAGACGGCCGGCTCAGGCTGAAAGTATTGGGAAAATCCGGGATCCGCCGGGCTCACCAGACGGATCTCGCTTCCGGCCGGCTCGGGCAGAGGATCGGTGCCGGCGGGGGCGGTACGCAGCATGTCGCTCAGAGGACCTCGTCTCGGACTGACCAGCACGACCTCCGTGCCGGGCTTGATCTGTCGGAGGGCGGCGTCCAGAAGCCCCGGCAAGTGATCTTCCTCGGAACCCTTCGCCACGGCCAGCCGCTCCATCGCGTGCTCCACGAGCGGGGCCGACGGAGAACCGGTCGTCAGGTCCGGCTCGGCGCCCGTGATGCCCAGGAGTAGACGCCCACCTCCCCTTCGGCACACCTCGGCGACCAGCGTGGCCGCGAAGCTGACCGCCAGCTCGAGATTTTCGAGGTCCTCCACGCCAGGCTCACCGGGCTGCCACAAGTCGAGCAACACGGCGACGTCGCGGCTGCGAGGCTGCTCGAACTGGCAGACCACGACCTCGCCGTGCCGCGCCGTGCTCCGCCAGTGGACCCGACGCACGCTGTCGCCCGCTTGCCATTCACGCACGCCGCAGAAGGCGCCGGGCGCGCGGCCGGGCCGACGTCCCCCACGCGCCCCCTGCAAGGCTTCGCGGTGCCGCGCCTTCCAGGCCGGCGTCAGCCGACCGAGCCGAGGGAACACGGTGAGCGCGTGCGTCTCCTCTTGATCCGGGGTGATCGTCCCCCGAAGCAGCCCGAACGGGAACCGCGTGGAGACCTCCAACGGCCCGAGCCGGTAGCGCCCTCGCTCGAAAAACCGACCGTGGTAAGCACGTCGACGAGTCCCTCCCGCGGGAACGTATGAGAACAGCGTCGCCGGCTTCTGCGACCCATTGCCCGGAACGTCGTCTTCCCGACGCACGTGGTCCGTGACCCAAAGCGCCCAGCTTCCGCGTCGGTCCCGGGCGCTGCGCAACTCGATTTCGACCGCGAGCGGCTCGCCCGCATAGACGGCCCGAGGCGCGGTTCGCCGCACCTGGACGTCCCGAAGCGTCCTCCTCGCCAGCCGCCAACTGCACACGATCGGCCCGCACATCAGGCCCGCAACGATCAACAACAAGTTGGCCTCCCGCAGAATCGCCCAGGCAAAGACGAACGCCAGCAGGAGCAGGTAGCACCAGCCCTCGCGACAGACGGAGGTTCGACGCTGTCGGTTCATCATGGCGTGATCGAAGACCTGCCGCTCGGTTCCCACCGACGAGGCCGCCGACAGCGGCGCTGAGCCCGCTTTGGCCCGGGGCCGCTGCCAAGGGTAGTCGTTGCACCGAGCGTGCTGTCTTATCGTACGCAAGAAGGAGGCCGCGTCAACGAAGCGCGTTCCGCGCGAGCCGCCCTAACCCGTTCGAGAGGAATGACTTACGCCGACTTTCCTCCAGGCGTTCGCCAAACGCGTCAACGACCTCCTCACGGCGCTCCCGCGTCGCAAAGAGGTGGGTCGATCGAGCTCGGATCGTGGCGCGCGGACCCGCGGGACGAGTGGCCGGCCGGGCTGAACGCTGCGGTCAGGGTTGCGCGTGATTCCGGCCGCTTGGCACGGCTCACGCGACTCGGTTCAAACGTCGCCCGCCGCGTACTCTTCTCGCAACGTCTTCACTTCTCCAAAAATCGCCGCCACCTGCTCGTCGCTCACCTGGTCGTCCATGTTGATGCAGCAGACGCCCGTGAGCCAGGGGTTATCGGACTGGTGGACCAGCCGGCGGATCGTCGCGCGGATCTGGTCGGGCGTTTGGTCGACGATCTCGACCGGGCTGAGCCGGAGGTTGAGGAACGTGCGGGGCAGGTGCCCGCGGAGCTTGGCCACGTTGCCGCCGGAGCCCACGTCGAGGAAGTCGAGGTGCGGGATCTTGGCGTACGACTCGGCGAACCGATCCGGGTCCGCGCCGCAGTGATGGATGCCGAACGGGCGAAAGCGGCGGCTCCACGCGACGTCGAACGGGAGGAAGAACCGCTCGTAGACCTCCGTCGAGATCATCACGTTCGAGCACTCGCTGTGCAGGTGCACCGGCTCGGCAATGTGGCGCACGTTGCGGTTCACGCTGATCGACGTGCTGCCCGTCGCTTGGGCGATCCGGCCGGTGAAGCGCTCGATCACCGCGGCCAGGTCGGCGGCGAACCGGGCGGCCGCCTCCGGGCGGTCGTAGAGGTCGAGGAAGAACGCCTGCCCTCGCAGGTCGAGGGCCGTGTTGAGGATGCCGCCCCAGCCGACGTCGCCTTTCAGGTCGCCGTGCTTGGCCCGGAGCGCATCGAGCAGACGTTCGTATCGCTCGTACGCGGGGCTTTGGAACGGGGCGTCGCGGGAGATCGCCAGCGAGTCGATGTTGGCGGGAATCACCTGCGGGGGCCCGTCCTCGAAGTAGTCCACGCGGCACCCGAGCATCTCGGAGGTGAGATACCCGGCCGCCAGGTGGACCGGTCCGATCCAAGGGACGTCCGTCGCCCGGTCTTCGCCCAACCCAAACTGCCCCCAGCGGTCGTAGAGCACCTGCTCCATGCGCCGCTCGTCTTCCACGCGCCGGGCCGGGTGGTAGAAGAAGTCCTCGTCGAACGTGATCCCCTCGTGGCGGTGCCACCAGGAAGGGTGCAGCACGACGTCGACCGGGAGCATTGGGTTCTGGAGTCGGTCGTTGCGGAGATACATGGGAAGGATGAAGGAGGAATGATGAAGGATGAATGACGCCATGTGTTCGCTGTAGGGTGGGTCGAGGCACGAGAC
>Ga0307378_10003507_pt1 | contig 22983 bp, 20 predicted proteins | sample UN1MG_FD_202238 | JGI IMG/M metagenome (GOLD analysis project Ga0307378, IMG submission 202238) | Soil microbial communities from Risofladan, Vaasa, Finland - UN-1 | ecosystem: Environmental > Terrestrial > Soil > Coastal area > Acid sulfate soil | place: Finland: Risofladan, Vaasa | collected...
AACCCGTTTCCAGCCGCTGAAGGTCACGACGGTGACCTCGCGGCCGTCGCCAATCGCGCTCGTCACGCTCACCTCCTGGTCGTCCAGTCCGCCGGCAAGCGTCCAGGGCCAGGCGTAGAGGCGGTATGTATACGGCCAGTCGTGGAGGCGGTTCTCATCGGGCCGTGCGAGGTAGTCCGCCATCTCAGCCTCCACCGGCGCAAGGTCTGCCACATAGAGCACATAGAGGAAGTCCTCGTAAAGCGCCGGGTGGCGCGGCCGGCTAGTGTAGAGCCACCACTCCCGCGTGTCGAGGCTTATTCCCTCCGCCCACGAGACCAGGCCGTCGGCCCCAATCCTGCGCGTGTAGGCGGACCGGGGGTCATTGTACGAGAGCTCCAGGGCATTCTCGATCAAGCCGTCCCAGCACTGCTCCGACAGCGCCAGGCCCTCGTCGGTCAGCTCGCACACCCACAGCATGGAGTCCGCGGTCACCATCGCATGCGCGACATCGGCGAGGATCGCATCGACGTCTGGCTCGCCGACCCGGCCGGGCATCATGAAGAGGCCCAGGCCGAGAACAGCGACCGCCGCCGCGGCCGCGGCCCGAACGATCCATTTGCCTCGACGGGTCGCCGTGCGGGGCGCCCCTTCGGCATGGGAACGGGCCATCGCCGACAGCGCCCGTTCTCGTGCGCTGTCATCATACAGAGGCCGCGCGCGCTCGAGCAGCTCGGCCATCTTCTCGTCGGTCTTGTCAGTGCGCATCTTGCACCAGCCTTTCCCGGGCCTTCTGTCTGGCCCGATGGAGAAGCGAGTGGACGGCTCGCTCGGATCTGCGAACGACGTGGCTGATGTCCCTCACGGAAAGCTCGTCGACACACTGGAGCACGAGCACTTCCATCTCTATCTCCGACAGGAGACCGGCCAGCTCGCGCACCTGCTGCTGCGCGTCGAGCCTCGCCGCGGCCTCGGCGGCCAGGTCGTGATCGTCCTGGTGTTCGGGTACCGCGTCGATGGACACGACCGCCGCCTGCGGGACGGACTTGCGTCTCTTCCCTCGCCGGATCTCCTCACGAATCTGCCAGCGGGCGATTCCGTAGAGCCAAGCGGCGAGCGTGGCTCGCCGCCCGTCGAACCGGTCGATGTTCCTCACCGCCTTGGCGAGCGTCTGCACGACGATGTCCTCGGCCAGGTTCATGTCCTGCGAGAGACGGGAGGCCGCGAAGCGGTGGAGTCCCGGTGCGAAGCGGTCGTGCAGCTCCGTGAAGGCCTCCGCCGATCCCTCTCGCAGCCCGGCTAGCAGCCGGTCATCAGCCGCTTGCTCACTTCTTTGTCGGAGGTGCGCGGCCTCGCCTTCAGCCATCAGGCGTCTCCCTCATCGGTCCGAGATCCAAGACAGCCGTCCCAAGGATAGTACTGTGATTGCGGGTGAAATGTCGCGCTCGGCATCTCCCAGAGCGAATCAGGTCTGGCGCGTGTGAATCCCGCTGGCTCGCTGAATCGCGAACAGCAAGGCGGCGACGATGAGGGCCAGCGGCACCAGACTCGTGAGCCCCGGCAGGCCGAGGAGGGAGCCGAGGTTGGCGTGCTGGAGGTTGCCCTGGGCGAACTGAGCGAGGGCGTTGGCGAGGGGATTGCGGAGGTCTTCGGGGAGGAGCGGGGTGGCGGCGGTGACGATGGTGGTGAAGGCGATGGAGATGAGGGCAAGGGTCTTGAAGATGAAGGGCCAGCGCTGGGCGGCGGGAGCGAGGGCGATGACGAGGAGCGGGAGGACCACGATCTCGTAGCGAGGGCCGTAGGCGGAGCCGGTGGTCCAGTTCTCGTAGCCGGAGTTGATCATGAGGATCGCAAGATAGGAGACGGCGATGGTGATGACCTCGGCGCGGAACTTGCGGCCGAGAAGGACGAGGCCGGGGAGGGCGAGCAGGAGGACGGGGCTGCCGTAGAAGAGGCCGCGCCAGGGGCCGACGGTGAGCTGGTAGAGGGGATAGAGCTGGGGCAGGTGGAGGCCGAAGAGGCCGGCGGTGTGGCGGGCGCGGAAGGCGGCCTGGGCGTGGTAGATGTGGGGGAAGGTGAGGGGGCTGCCGAAGCTGGACCAGTTGGCGAGGAGCTGGACCGCGAAGATGGCGAGGGCGATGAGGGCAAGGGGAGCGATGCGACGGACGACTCTGCCCGCGCCTTCCCGATGCTGTACCGCGGTTGATATTGCGTAGAACCCCAGTATGAACGCGACGAAGAGGCCCATGACATCGGAGATGGCGGCGAAACCGAGGAGGGCGCCGGCGACGAGGGCGCGGCGGGGGGACCAGTCGGCGCGCTGGAGCCAGAGGAGCATGAAGGCAAAGCCGATGGCGACGGCGGCGAGCTGGTGGCCGAAGAGGAGGGTGGAGTAAGGGAAGGCGAGGGTGCCGAGGCCGTAGGCGAGGGCGAGCCAGACGCGGAGTCCGGCCGAGAGGCTGAGGTGCGCGAGGAAGAGATAGAGCGCGCCGCCGAGGAGGGCGGAGGGGAAGGCATTGGTGATGAGGTTGGTGAGGCGGAGGGAGAAGTAGACGGCGCGGCGCTCATCGAGGCCAATGGCGGTGAGGAGGTGGCGAAGCGGGAGGTAGAACGGCACCGCGACGAGACTGGGGCCGAGGAGCTTGTCGCTGTAGTAGTGGCCCCCGAACTTGGCGGCGTCGCCACCGCCGGGCGGGAGGAAGGGGTAGGCGTCGATGACGAGGGTGCCGCGCTCGGCGAGGGCGTAGATCTGGGCGCTGCGCGACTCGACGTTCCAGTTTCCGCCGAGGTAGAAGAAGTAGGCGTAGCAGAGGAAGAGCGCGAGGCCGAGGAGGCGGAGGCGGCGGATCTCCAGGCGGCATTCGGTGTCGGCGGCGTTCTTCTTCATTGCTCCGGTGGACGCGGGGCAGGAGACACGCTCCTGCCCTACATGCTCCGGCGACATAGTACGGTGGCGAGCGGGGCGCGTCAAGCAAGCCGCAGGGCTTCGGGGAGGAAAGACGAAGAACGACTTCGGCACGCGCGTCGGGCGCCGAGCGCGACCAGAGGAGGAGACGGGCCATGCCGAGGAAGATCGTCAGCTTGCTGCAAGAGCCCAACCTGGAGGAAGAGCGGAGCGAGCTGCCTTATGCGAATCTGCTGAAGGAGCTCTCGTGTGAGGCGCTTCAGCGGAGGCCGCTGTATGACTATCGGGGGAAGACCGCGAAGCAGGTGAGGGCGAGGATCGAGGCAGTCAAGCGGATCGTGAGGCGGTGTCTGCACCTGCCGGCGCGGGCGATTCCGGGGAAGCCGATGCGGGTGAGAGAGAGGCTGGCGGTGCAGTTCGACGGGTTCTCGATCCGGCCGGTGGCGATCGAGCGAGGGCGGGGCTGGTGGATCACAGCGCACCTGTACGTGCCCGACGGGATGGAGCGGCCGGCGCCGGCGGTGATGCACGTGCACGGGCACTCGTACGAAGGCAAGTCCACGCTGATGTATGCGCGAAGGTGCCGGGGGCTGGCGCGGAGGGGATTCGTGGTCCTGTTCGTGGACTTTCCGGAGGCGGATGAGCGGAAAGGCACGGGACACGCGCTGTGGTATCCGACGATGGCGAACCTACCGCTCCCGCGGATCATGGTGGAGGACAACTCGGCCGCGCTGACGTATCTCGCCGCGCTCCCCTTCGTCGACGAGAGGCGGATCGGGGTGACGGGAAGCTCGGGCGGGGGGAACCAGACCGTGTTCTTGTCCGTCGCCGACGAGCGCGTGGCGGCGGCCGCGCCGACGAACGCGCCGTGCCTGATCGCGGAGCATGCTGTTTCCGGCTCGGGTGCCTACTGCCACTGCGAAGCGATCCCCGGTCTCGTCGCCGCCGGCGTCGAGTACCACGATCTGCTGGCAGCGATTGCGCCGAGGCCGCTGGGCGTCTTCGCCGGTATCCGCGACCCGCTGTTCCCCATCATCGGCGCGCGGCGAGCGGTGGAGGAGGCATCCTTCGCCTATCGGGGCTTGACCGCGGCCCATAGGTGCTATCTGCAAGAGCACTACTGCGTGCACGCGGTGCCGGACGACATGCGTTTGGGGACATATCTCTTCTTCGAGAGCGCGCTCAAGCATCCCGGCGACCTGGATGGGCCGGGAGACGAGGGGGAGGATGTCGACCTCTCCGATCCGCGTCTTCGGGCGCTGCCGAAGCGGCGTGCGAGGCCCCTGAGTGTGGCGGATCTGTATCGCAGGGAGCTGGGGGGGAAGCGGCTGAAGGGGCCGAGCCCGGCGCGGCTGAACCGGCTTCTGGGACGGCGGTCGAGTGATGCAAACGGGCGGGGCCTCGCCGGCGCGGTCGGCCGAGAGTGGGCGCGCATCGTGGTCGAGATGGGGGACGGCGGGGTGGTGCCGCTGGCGATCCGAGGGTCGGGCACGGGGGGGGTGACGGTCGCGGTGGCGGATGGCGGGAAGGACGAAGCGCTGAAGCGTGTTGGCGGGCGGCGGGGCCGCATTGCGGTGTTCGACTGGCGGGGCCAGGGGGAGACGGCGCCACCCAATGAGGAGTGGCAGCAGCGAGCCGCTCACTATCTCGCCTTCTCGGGGAGCACGCTCGTGGGCGGGCGCGTGACAGACCTGGTGGGCGTGGTCAAGTGGCTCCGGCGGAAGGGATATGCGGTCGAGGAGGTCCTTGCGTTCGGGGGAGAGGCGAGCATGGTCGCCGTGCTGGCGGGGTCGGTGGAGACGGGCTTCCCGAAGGTGGAGCTGCACGAGATGCTGCGGACGCTGAGAGACGCGCCGGGGATGTCGGGGCAGGTGCGATATACGGCCTGGGTGCCCGGGCTGGCGCTGGTGACGGATATCCCGCAGCTTCTCAGAGGTCTCGGCACCCGGGTGCGAGTCCGGAGCTGGCTGAAGCCTGGTGCGGAGAAGCCGCGGGAGGGGTACACGTAGAGTCCAATAGGCCGGAAGGGGCTCTCTTGTTCATGCATCGAACCGGGTCGCTCTTCACCTGGCAGTTCGAGCGGCTGACGTTTGGGCAGCAGGTGCATGGAGATTCGGCGCGTTCATTGTACTGAGGTAGGCCGGCTTGGAGATCAGCTTCCTGGTCAAAGGGATGGTCATCGGGCTCTCGATTGCGGCGCCGGTGGGGCCGATCAGCTTGCTGTGCATCCGGCGGTCGCTCGCGCATGGGCGGCGGGCGGGCCTGGCGAGTGGGATGGGAGCGGCTACGGCCGACGGCATCTATGGCGCGGTGGCGGCATTTGGTCTCACGTCGGTTTCGGGGTTTCTGGTGGTGCAGCAGTGGTGGTTCGGGCTGATCGGGGGGGTGCTGCTGGTGGGGTTGGGGGCGCAGATTCTTTTCTCTCGGCCCCCGACGGAGGGAGCGGGTTCGAAACGCGTGACGCTGGCGGGGGCGTACGCGTCGACGTTCGTGCTGACGCTGTCGAACCCGGTGACGATCCTGATGTTCGCGGCGATCTTCGCGGGCTTGGGGATCGCGGCCGCGGCCGACGTAGGCTCGGCGGCTTTGCTGACGGCGGGGGTGTTTCTCGGGTCGGCAATGTGGTGGACGATCCTGAGCGCAGGGGTGGGCGCGTCTAAATCGCGGCTCAGCCCGCGCGCGCTGTCGTGGGTCAACAGGGCGGCGGGGGCGGTGATCGCCGGCTTCGGCATCGCCGCCTTCGCGCGCCTGCTGTGATCGCCGCGCCGCTCAGTGCTCCTCCTCAAGCTTCTGCTTGTATCCCGCGGCGTCCAGGAGGTCGACGCTCTTCTCAGGATCGTCGGGAGCGAGTTGGACGATCCACCCCTCTCCGTATGGATCCTGGTTGATCAGCTCCGGCTGCTTGGAGAGCTTCTCGTTCACGGCGGCTATCGTACCGGCGAGCGGCGCGTACACATAGGCGACGGCCTTCACCGATTCCAGCGCGCAGATCTCATCGCCCGCGTCGAGGTGGCGCCCGACCTCGGGCAGCTCGACGAACACGATGTCCGTCAACTCGGACTGGGCGTAGTCGGTGATGCCGACGGCGGCGCCGTCGCTGCCGCGGCGCAGCCACTCGTGAGTGCTCGTGTACTTGAGATCATCTCGGATGTTCATAGCCTGTCCCTCTTCGCTCGTGTGCTTGACGTACGGATTCTCTTGCATTACGGTCACGACCGTAACGCAAGAGAATCTGCTGTGTGAGCCTCACGCCGTTGGCGGTAGAGTTTCTTGCATTATGGTGCTCCTAACCATAATGCAAGAAACTCTATAAGTCCAGGTTTATCCCCTGCTCTCGCCGGCGGCGTCCGGCGTCCAGCGAACGTTCAGATTCTTCGCAGCGGCCACCTCGTCGAGACGCCCGACGGGAGCGTGATGCGGCGCGTCGTGGAGGAGATCGGGCGATTCCCGGGCCTCGCGGTCTATCTGGAGCATGGCGTCGACAAAGGCGTCGAGTGTCTCGAGGCTCTCGGTCTCGGTGGGCTCGATCATGAGGGCCTCGGGGACGGTGAGGGGGAAGTACATGGTCGGCGGATGGAAGCCGAGGTCGATGAGGCGCTTGGCGATGTCGAGGGCGCGCACGCCCTGCTCGTCCTTCTGGCGTTCGGCGGTGAGAACGAACTCGTGCATGCAGCGGCCGGAGTGGGAGGGTCGATAGGCGGTCGACAGTCGCTGCTTGAGGTAGTTGGCGGCGAGGACGGAATGGCCGCTGACATCGCGCAGGCCGGCGGTCCCGAGGAGGCGCATGTAGACGTAGGCGCGGAGCACGATGAGCACGCTGCCCGCGAAGACGTTCATGCGCCCGATGGTCTTGGGGCGATCCTCCTCCAACTCGAACTCCTCCGGTCCTTTGGCCACGAGCGGAACCGGTAGGTAGGGCTCGAGCCTCTCGACGACGCCAACCGGGCCGGCGCCGGGTCCCCCCCCGCCGTGAGGTGTCCCGAAGGTCTTATGGAGGTTGAGGTGGACGACGTCGAAGCCCATGTCCCCGGGTCGGAAGCGGCCCACGAACGCGTTGAAGTTCGCCCCATCGTAGTAGACCAGACCGCCTGCGTCGTGGACGATGCGACTGATCTCCTGGATGTCGCGCTCGAAGATCCCCAGAGTGTTTGGATTCGTGAGCATGATGCCCGCGAGGTCGTCGCTGACCAACTTGCCGAGGGCGGTGAGGTCCACACGGCCCTCGTCTGAGGACGGGCACGTCACGACCTTGAACCCAGCGAGGGCGGCCGTCGCGGGGTTGGTGCCGTGGGCGGAGTCTGGAACGATGACGGTGTTTCGGCGGTCTCCGCGGTCGGCGTGGTAGGCGCGCACTAACAGCATGCCGCAGAGCTCCCCCTGAGCGCCGGCCGCCGGCTGGAGGGTGAACCGGGCCATGCCGCAGAGCTGGGAAAGCATGCGCTCGGTCTCGTACATGACGCGCAGCAGGCCTTGGGCAGCGTGGGTTGGGCGGAGCGGGTGGGCGGCGAAGAACTCGGGCCAGGCGGCGATGTCCTCGGCGAGGCGGGAGTTGTACTTCATGGTGCAGGACCCGAGCGGGTAGAAGCCGACGTCAACCGCCCAGTTTCTCCGGGCGAGGTTCGTGTAGTGGCGCACGACCTCGCCCTCGGTGAGTTCGGGGAGCAGGGGCGGCTCCGCGCGCAGGGCGGCCTCAGGGAGCTTTCTGAGGTCGGGCGGCGGCACAGGGCAAGGGGCAACGTACGTCGTGCGTCGCCCGGGGCGGCTCTTCTCGAAGACGGTCCGAGCGCTCATGGGAGCGCCTCCTCCATCGCGGCCGCGAGACGGTGGATGGCAGCTTCGGTGATGATCTCGGTGGCGCAGAAGAGCATCTGATTCCGTCGATCCGGCCACCACCGGCCGAGCGGCAATCCTGAGATGATGCCATGCTTCCAGAGATCGCGCTCGACGTCTTCGGCCGGGATCGGGAGGTCGAGCACGAACTCGTTGAAGAAGGGCGCGTCGAAAGCGAGCGAGCATCCCGGCAGGGCGGCAAGCTCCCGTGCAAGCTCATGCGCGGCGGCGAAGCTTCGCTCGGCCGCGGCCCTGAATCCCGCGGGACCCATGAGCGCGAGGTAGATCGTGGCGGCGAGGGCGCAGAGGGCCTGGTTGGAGCAGATGTTGGAGGTGGCGCGCTCGCGGCGGATGTGCTGTTCCCTGGCCTGGAGGGTCATGACGTAGCCGCGGCGGCCCGCCGCGTCGGAGGACATGCCGGAGATGCGACCGGGCATCTGGCGCACGTGCTCCATCCTGGTGGCGAAGAGACCGAGATAGGGGCCGCCGTAGGAGAGGGGTATGCCGAGGGGCTGCCCCTCGGCCACCGCGATGTCGGCGCCCGCCTCGCCCGGGCTGGTCAGCAGCCCGAGGGCGATGGGATGGGCGGCGGCGATGAAGAGAGCGGAGCGATCGGCGAGGAGCGAGCCGACCTCTCGCATCGGCTCGATCAAGCCGAAGACGTTTGGGTTCTGGATGATGACGGCGGCGGTGTCGTCGTCGAGGAGAGAGGAGACTGCGTCGGCGCTCGTGACACCGCCTTCTGTCGGGATCGCGACGATGTCGGCGTCGACGTTGGCGGTGTAGGTGCGGAGCACCTGGAGCCAGTGCGGATGGAGTGCTTCAGTGACGAGGAGGCGGTGCTTTCGGGTGATGCGCATCGACATGAGGGCGGCCTCTGCGAGGGCGGAGGCGCCGTCGTACATGGAGGCGTTCGCCACCTCCAGGCCGAGCAGCTCGCAGACCATCGTCTGGAACTCGTACATGACCTGGAGGGTACCCTGACTGATTTCGGCCTGGTAGGGCGTGTAGGCGGTGAGGAACTCGCCGCGGGAGAGCAGATGGGAGATGGCGGCGGGGATGTAGTGCTCGTAGGCGCCGGCGCCCCGAAAGCACGCGGTCCGGTCGGGGCGGCCGTTGAGTCGGGCGATGTCCCAGAGCTCATGGGAGAGTTCGGACTCGCTCGAGCCCGGGATGTCGGGCACCTCACCGGGCGGCAGGGCAGCGCAGACTTCTTCGAAGAGCTCGTCCATGTTCGAAAGGCCGAGGGAAGCAAGCATATGGGCGCGGTCTTGGTCCGTGTGCGGTATGAAGCTCATCTTGCTCCTCCCTCTGATAAAGAGCAAGGGAGGGATCGGTTTCTCGAACCCTCCCTATCCTTGACCCGAGAGGCACGCCATTTTCGGCCATCCGGCTGCGGGAACGCTCTCCCGCTGGCGCACACGCCCTTCGATTGTCGTCTGCGCGGGGACTATACCGCGGGCGGCGAGGGACTGTCAACCCCGGGAGCGCTACCGGCACTCGGCCCGGTCGCGAGCCGTTCGAGGGTCTCCTGGAGGAGCTGACCCATCCGTTTGAGATCATAATGGGCCTCGAGCAGCTTCTTCGTTGCATCGGCGTGCCAGCTCAAGAGCTTGAGCATGATCGCGATGCCCAGCAGGCAGAGCACGACGACGCCCGGATCGCTGAAAGCCGCTCCGAGCTCGGCAGACAGCCCCATGATGAGGACCAACGCGAGGACAACCGCGAAGGCACTGGCGAAAATGCTCACGGCCCCGAAGTAGCGGATGCTCCGCCGAAGCGCATCGCGGTCCGCGGGCGAACGCCCGGCGAAGAAGACGGTCGTGACGGCGGCCCCACCCAAGACGGCCAGAACAACCGCTGGCAGGATCCGCTCGGCCAGGGGAGGCTCGTAGTCGGCGGCGGGCGGCGGCCCGGCGGGACGGCCGTGGGCCACCCATCCGCCATCGGCGCTTCGAATCCAGGTATCCTCGGGCCCTCGCACGAGAAAGAGCGCCACGGCGAGCGCCCAGACGACGAACAACACCCAGCGCGCAACCTGCCAGACCTTCATCGTTCCCTCTTCTCCTTCCTCGGGCCCACCTTCTTGGACTCGAGCCACGCGTCGACGTCACGCTTGTCGAACTTGATGTTGCGGGGAGTTAGCCGGATGTACCGCGGGCAGTCGCCGGACTGGAGGTAGCGGTAGATCGTGCGCTTGCTCTCGCCCAGGTACTCGGCAAGCTCCTCGACGGACATGAGGTACATGTGTGCTGCCCTCGCTGTTGTGTCATTTTTCCCTTTTGGAACAGTTACTACGACATTACTACCATTTCAAGCACATTCTGTCAAGTGTAGGCGGGCGAATCGGCACGACTTACGCACGGGCGAGGCACCTTGATAGCGGCCGGCTTCTATGGTAAGCTTGCGCGACGCGGGCGGCTCTGCCGCCTGCTTTGGCTTGTTGCGGGAGCCAGAGGGAGGTCGTATGTATCCAGCACTGAGTCCGGGCGCGATCGGCGTGAATCTTCCGTTCGAGGAATGCGCGCGGCTGGCGGCGGAGGCGGGGTTCAAGGGGATTGAAACAGATATGGGCGCGGCGGGGAAGGATGCCGAGGCCGTCCGGCGGGTGCTGGAGGCGAACAAGCTCTCCCCCGCTGCGTGGCCCCTGCCGGTGGAGTTTCGCGCCGACGAGACAACGTTTCAGCAGAACCTATCCCGGCTGCCAGAGATGGCGAGGGCGGCAAGGCAGATCGGCGCCGCGCGCTGCTCGACGTGGATCATGCCGTTCTCCGACACGCTGACCTTCGAGGAGAATTTCGAGCTCCACAAGACCCGCCTCCGGGCCTGTGCAGAGGTGCTGGCTGAGCACGACTGCCGGCTCGGGTTGGAGTTCGTCGGGACGCCGAGCATGAGGAAGGATCACGCTCACGGATTCCTGTTCGATCAGGAGGGGATGCTGGGCCTGTGCGAGGCAATCGGGACGGGGAACGTCGGGTTGCTGTTTGATTCGTTCCACTGGTATACCTCGGGCGGCACGAAGGACGACATTCACAAGCTCAGTGACGCACTCGTCGTGGACGCGCACATCAACGACGGGGTCGAGGGCAGAGGTCCCGACGAGCAGATCGACGACGAGCGACGGCTCCCCGGTGAGACCGGCGTGATCGACCTGAAGGTGTTTCTCCAGGGGCTCAAGGCGATCGGCTATACGGGGCCCGTGACTCCCGAGCCGTTTAGCCAGAAGCTTCGGGAGATGGGGCCTCGGGATGCCATTCGTGCGACGGCCGAGGCACTCATGAAGGTGTGGAGGGAGGCCGGGGTATAGGGGGCGCCGGGCGCAGCCGGCTCTGCTCCTCCCCTCTCAGGCGCCCGTCGGCAAGAGTTCCGTCAGGCGCAGCCCCAGGTGGTCATTGATGACGACGATCTCACCGCGGGCGAACGGGCGACCGTTGATCATCAGGTCCGCGGGCTCTCCCGTGAGCCGATCCAGACGCACGATCGAGCCGGGGCCGAGGCGGGCCAGGTCTCGCAGCCGCAGCTCCGCTCGTCCGAGCTCTACGGTGGCATTGACCTCGATGTCACCCAGGCGTGCAAAGGAGTCGGGACGAACCGGGGCCGAGGGCAGGGGCGGCTTGGAAGTGTCGGCGTTATCGTCTTGAGGTGCTATTCGGAGCTGCTGAGGCATCCTCTTCCTCCTCCATTCCAGCATCGCCCAGGATCTCGACGGCCCGCTGACCGTCGATCTCCCGGAGCGCGCCGGGGAGACGGCATCCCTCGCCGCCGACCAGTTCGACGCGGCCGTCTGAGCCGGGCTTCAGGAGCAACACATCCCCGATGCTGAGATCGCCCAAGGCTCTCACCGGCAGGCTCAGCGTGGCGAGCTCCGCTTGGCAGCGCACGGTGAGACCACCGGGCAGCGCGAGGTCCCCCGGGGCATCGGGGCGAGCACCCGTCGCGACCCCTGGGGGCACTCGTTCCAGGCACGCGAGGTCGAACTTTCGGACGCCGTCGGCATGGGTGCCGGCACGGCCGGCTGTGGGCGCGACACCAGGCGGCTCTAGAGGCGGCACGAGGGGGTCTCGGACGGCAGGGGCGGAGGCCCCGCTGGCGGGGATCGATGGTGTGAGCTGCCGGGCGATGGCCCGCCGGAACTCCTCCATCACCCGGCCACGGGTGGCGACGTCTACGTCTGCCAGTTGCGAGAGGCGTTCGGAGAGCAGGGCGGTCTCCTCCGGCTTGAGACCGGAGAGCAGTGCCGCCGACCGATCGGAGCCGAGCGCGAGCAGCACGAGGGCCGCCTTGTCCGCGCCGCCGAGAACAGCAGAGAGCTGATTGGACATCCCCATCCCCCGGTCGCAAAGGGCCGAGACCGGCCCGCGTTTGCCCCGCACCAGGCCGTACCATTCCATAGATTCGAGCAGTTTTGAGATCGTTCGAAGAGACTGGAGGACACCTCAGGAGGGCGCTGATGGCGGCGGCGCGTGAGTGCGGGGGAGATGGCGGCGAACACCGGGCCCGCGGTCACTCGGCCGCGTGCCTGTTCGGTGCCGACGGTTTCGGAATGGAGGACCCTGCGCGAATTGACGCGCTCGCGGGCATCTCGTCAGATGGCGCGCGCCTCCGCCAGGGGAGTGCTGCTGAGGGAGATCCGTCGCCGGCTGCGGCGATACGTCTCCGGATGGTCGGCTACTCGAACGGCTCCACCTCCACCTCGTCGCCCGCGCACAGCCCTTGGCAGGCAGCGGGAATGCGGACGAGCCCGTCGGCGCGGACGAGGGTCGAGATGAGGGCTGAAGGCCCGAGCAGGGGCGTCGCTTCCCAGAAGCCGTCGCGCTGCCGGAGGCGAACCGGCACGAACTCCTCCCGCCCGGCCTGGGAGGTGAAGTTTCCGGTGATGCGCGCTCTCACCCGCGTGAGTGGGTTGCGGCGATCCCCGCAGGCGAGCCGCAACAGCGGAGCGACCAACTCGCGGAAGATAGTGAGGCAGGACGTCGGGTGGCCGGGCATGCCGAAGACCGGCACCTCGCCCACCAGCCCGATCACGACCGGCCTGCCGGGCTTCACCGCGAGCCCGTGGACGAGCACGCCGGGCTTGCCCAGCGAGTCAATGAGGTCGGGGACCACGTCCTCGACACCGACCGAGGTGCCGCCCGAAACGAGCAACAGGTCGGCCTCGGCGAGGCCCTGACGCATCGCCTGGCGGATCGCCTCGGGATCGTCTGTGACGAGGCCGAGGTCTGCCGGCTCGGCGCCGAGGGCGCGGGCCGCGGCCTGGAGCGCGGGGCCGTTCATGTCTCGGATCCGGCCGGAACCGGCTTCCTCTGTGTGCGGAACCAGCTCAGAGCCGGTGGATAGGACCGCGACGCGCGGCCTCCTCACCGTGACCGCCGCGATCCCCAGCCCGGCGAGGGCAGAGACATCTTGCGGCCGCAGGCGGTGGCCGGCGGCGAGCACAGCCTCGCCTTCCCGCACGTCGTCGCCCCTGCGGACTATGTTCTCGCCGGGCGCGACGGGCCGCAGGACCTCGACGCTGTGGTCTTCCCGGAGGTGGGTGTGCTCCACCATGACTACAGCATCGCCGCCGTCCGGCAGCATGCCGCCCGTGGAGATGGCGGCGGCCTGCCGGTGGGAGAGGGAGAGCGCAGCGTCCTCCCCCATCCGGATCTCCCCCACGACCTCGAGCTGGGCCGGCAGCCGCTCGGACGCTCGAAAGGTGTCCTCGGCCCAAACCGCGTAGCCGTCCATGGTGCTGCGGTCGAAGGGCGGGAGGTCCTCAGAAGCGAGAATGTCGGTGTCGAGCACGAATCCGACCGCCTCCGCGATCGGCGTCTCGCGTCCGCCAAAACGGCCCTCGCGGATATGCTGGGGCAACGCCTCCCAGAGGAGGCGGCGCGCCTCTTCGAGGGTCTTCAGATGGCGGAGTTGGTGGGGCATGGCGAGGGAGGGGATTCGCCACAGAGCGGCTGCGTCCTGGCTGCGCTGCACGCAGGCTGTAGCCTTGGCGAAGCTTGGTGGAGCCAGGCGGATTCGAACCGCCGATTCGTCCGTGCGAGGGACGCGTCTTCCCGCTTGACCATGGCCCCACACGCTGAACTGCCCGCTGGGGAGGCGGGCACGTGTGCCTGTTCGGCCTTCAAATCCTACCAGATGCGCCGCGGCAGCGTCAAGGCTCCCGCGGGGCGGGCTGCCGACCCGGCGTCCGGCCGGCCCCACGCCGCGCGGGAGGAGTTACCGACGTTCGCGCAATGAAGTAACATTGCGCGAACGTCTTTCTTCAGGCATTTCCTGGCTTTCCGATGAATGTCGCCCATTACTTCTTTGGGCGACATTCATTAGATGAAGCTCTCTCGGTGCCGCGGCTTGATGGGCTTGGCGGGTGAGGCGGGTTCGGTGGCGCGAAGGAGTTCGATCTGCGAGCCCGTCTCTATCTCGCGCACGGTCACCATCCGCGTCTCGCCCTTGCCGGCGACAGCGAGCACGTGGCGCGCTCCCGACTCATCCTCAATCGCCTCCGGCCGCGGCTTGCCCGGCAGCTCGGCGGCGTAGTACTCGGTCACCTTCTGCCAGGAGTCGGAGGTCGTGAGCCGGGCCGATGCATACTCCGAGACGGGCTTTCCTTCCTTGGTGGTGACGGTGTAGGCGAAGCTTTCGTCGACCGCGGCCTCGGGGTAGAAGGGCATCCTGAGGTCATCGGCGGAGGCTGTATCGGAATACGTCACGAGGACGGACACGCCACTGAGGGTCATCTCCTCCTGGCGCGAGGAGAGGTAGGGAGCCGCCACGGCCCAGTAGAGCGCGCCGACCGTCAGGCAGAGCGCGGCCGCGAAGAGGAGCGCACGGGCGCGAGGCCGATTGCTGGGTCCCATCCTCACCCTCCTCCCTCTGCGGAAGACGACCTAGTCGAGGTAATCGCGCAGCTTCCTACTGCGGCTCGGGTGCTTGAGCTTTTTGAGCGCCTTCGCCTCAATCTGGCGGATGCGCTCGCGGGTCACCTTGAAGATGTGCCCCACTTCCTCGAGCGTCCGCTGATAGCCGTCGTCGAGGCCGAACCGGAGCTTGAGCACGTCCCGCTCCCGCTCGGTCAAGGTATCGAGCACGCTTTCGAGCTGTTCCCGCAACACGAGCGTCGAGGCCGCGTCGGAGGGGGAAACTGCGTCTTGATCCTCGATGAAGTCCCCGAGGTGGGAGTTCTCCTCCTCGCCGATGGGGGTCTCCAGGGAGAGCGGCTCCGGCGCGATCCGGAAGATCTCGGTGACCCGCTGGACGGCCTTCTGCCGATCCTCCGGCGTCTCGAAGGGGCCTTCCATCTCCTCGGCGATCTCTTCCCAGGTGGGCTCCCGGCCGAGGAGCTGGTGGAGATGGCGGGAGATCTTGACGAGCTTGTTGATGGTCTCGACCATGTGGACCGGGATGCGAATGGTCCGCCCCTGGTCGGCGATGGCGCGGGTGATCGCCTGCCTGATCCACCAGGTGGCGTAGGTGGAGAACTTGAACTTCTTCCGGTAGTCGAACTTCTCGACCGCGCGGATGAGCCCGATGTTGCCTTCCTGAATCAGGTCGAGAAAGGACATGCCGCGGCCGCTGTATTTCTTCGCGATGCTCACGACGAGCCGGAGGTTGGCCTCGGTGAGCCTCTGCTTGGCGGCGCGCCCCTCGGCGAGCACCTCGTGCGCCCAATCGAGGGTCTCCCTCACCTTCCCGACGGCGGTGCCGGTGGTCTTCGCGATCTCGGCCAGAGTCGGCTCGTGAGGCGGGTCGCCGACTCGATGCTGTGCGACCGTCAGGATGCGAAGCCGCCGGGCGAGCTCCGCCGCCGCGATCTCCAGTATGCCGGGGGCGTCGTAGCGGCTGACCGCGTCTTCGTCTTCCGGCGGAGGCGCTTCTTCCTCGCTCCGGGCCTCCGCCCTGAACTGCTCCCAGACATTGCGGAAGAACAGGTCCCGGGTGACGCGCCGCAGCTGAAGCCGCCGACGGAACTTCCGGTACTGCTCACCGCGCTGGCGGGATTCGGTGAGGGCGTGCTGCAGCTCCGCCTTGCCCACGCGACGCCCGTCTTCTTCGGGCGCCGCGTAGTCGCGGAGCAGCAGCATCTGCCTGGTCTTCAGGTCCTCGAGGCAATGTTGGAGGTACGACTGCACCTCCTCGTGCAAGCGCTCGGGGGCGATCTCCTCTTCGGTCATACCGCGAGAGAGCAATCGCTTGATGACGTGGTCGATAATGCCGATTTCGTTCTTCAGCTCAACGTCGGCGTAGTTCTCGATGGCGCGCACGACCTCCTGGAACTTCGGTTCCCGGTCCAGGACGTCCATGCTGTATTCCCACACCGCCTGAAGCTTCGTCAGGATAGTGGAGCGCTCGAGCTGCTTCGCCAGCTCGACCTCCTCGGCGGGAGTCAGAAGGTGGACGCGGCCGATCTCCCGCAGGTACATGCGAACCGAATCGTCCGGGGGGATCCCCTCGACGGCCGGAAGCTCCTCGGGCGCACGAGCCACCGCCGTACGCGAGGTGCTTCGGCGCTCCGATGAGGTCGACTGGGAGCCGCCCGAATCGTCGGACTTCTGGATCACCTTGATCCCCTCATCCCCCACCATTTGAAGGATGTCATCGAGCCGGTCAGGGTCGACCTGGTCCTCGTTCAGGGTATCGTTGATGTCCTCGTACGTCAGGACATTGCCCTGCTTTCGCCCCTGCTCGAGAAGCTTCTGGACTTCTTCCGATTGCTTTAGATCACGCCGCTGCGGCATTCTACACCACCACGTATCTGCCTTCGACACGCCCCCTTGTCGCGCCTGCTTCTCCTTCCACGCGGGGACCGAATCCTGGTCCGGCGGGCCGCCAAGACGGCACGCCTCGGGCTACCCTTTTCCGACGATACGTTCGGCGGCGAGCTCGGACCGGCGGCGGGCGACCTGGGAGAGCTGCTGCCGGATGCCGTCCCGCTCCTCCTCGGAGACGGCCTCGGTCAGTCGCTCCTGCAGCCGACGCTGTCGCCGCTGCAAGCGCGTCTCGACGAGCCGACGCACGACGCTGACAAGGAATTCCTCCACCCGCTCGTCGGGCACCTGCTCGAGGGCGACCTGGGCCAGCGCCCCCCGGGCCGCAATATCCACCTCGGCCAGCACGGCCTCGGGTGTCACCGGCTCCTCCCGCTCGATCAGCGCCGCAATCACATCGAAGATCTCCTGCTGGTGCGGGTCAGGGAAGTCGCCCCTCTCGATCATCGGCAGATACCGTGCGGCCAATGCGCCGTGCTGGAGGAAGGCGGCCAATAGGGAGATGGGGATCCTCCCGGCAACCGGCCGGTCGGGCTTCGGGGTCGCGGCGGCACCTTTCCCCGGCGCGGCGCCTCCGGCCCGACGGGTGGGGCTGGGTCTCCTTGCGGCCTGCCGAGACAGCTCCTCGCGGACGGCCGACTCCATGAATCTCAACCGATTGGGGGAGCCCTCCGCGGCCCTCTCTGCCAGCCACGTCACATAGTGCTCTCTCTCCACACCCGGGGGTGCCTTTGCGAGGACCGAGACTGCCTCGCGGAGGACTTCCATTTTCTCCCGCTGGTCTGCGCCTTCGGCGCGGGCGAGCACCCGACTCAGCTCCCACTCGAGCATCGGTGCCGCCCCCTCCACGAGCTCGACGAAGGCCTCCCGCCCTCGATCGCGGATGACGTTGTCCGGATCCATGCCCCCCGGCATGGTGACGACGCGAACGTCGAGCCCGGCGCGCTGGAACAGCTCTCTTCCCCGGAGAGCGGCCGCCAGGCCGGCCGAATCGGAGTCGAAAGCAAGCACGAGGCGCTCCGTGCGCCGCCGCAGGATATCGACGTGATCTCCCGTCAGTGCGGTCCCCATGGTGGCGACGGTCTCTGCGAGCCCGGCCTCGTGGCACGCGATGGCGTCGAGGTAGCCCTCGACGATAATGGCGCGTCCCGCCTCCGCCATGGCGCGCCGGGCACGGTCGAAGGCCCAGAGGATCTGTCCCTTGCGAAAGAGGGCCGTCTCGGGGGAGTTGAGATACTTGGGCTGCTGGTCGTCGGAGAGGGCGCGGCCGCCGAAGGCGATGACGCGGCCGGTGGCGTCGCGGATCGGGAAGATGACGCGGTCCCTGAAGCGGTCGTAAAAGCCGCCATCGTTTCGCTGGACGGCGAGGCCGGCGCGGGCGAGGTCTTTGCCCGAGAATCCTCGCTTGCTGAGGGCGTTGAGCAGGCCGTCCCAGGCATCGGGGACATAGCCGAGAAGGAAGCCATCGATCGAGTCGTCGGAGACGCCGCGCGCTTGTAGATAGCTTCGCGCGCCGGCTCCCGCGCGGCCCTTCAGGCCGGCGTGAAAGAGACGGGCCGCCTGCTCGTGCAGCGACAGGAGCTGCTCCTTGGCGCGGCCGCGGCCGGCATCGGCGGGCGTCCTCGGCGGCAGGCCCAGGCGGCGGGCGAGCAGCTCGACCGCCTCCTGAAAGGTCACCTTCTCGATCATCTCGACGAAGCGGAAGAGGTCGCCGCCGGCCTTGCACCCGAAGCAGTGCCAGAGCCCCTTCTCGGCATCGACGGTGAAAGAAGGCGTCCGCTCCTGGTGGAAGGGGCAGAGCCCGGAGAGGCGGCGCCCGGCCTGGCGGAGGCGAACGTGCGGGGAGACGACATCGACGATGTCGGCTCTGCGGCGGATTTCGTCGAGATCCCAACCACCCCCGGACACGAGGTCTCACCTCCTGTGAATCAATTCGGCTGCGGGCGGGCGGTCACCTGCGTCGCGTTCCGGCGACAGGAGTTGGCCCTGTTTTTGGGTAGTATATAGGAGGGAGCGGGGGCACGCCGATTGGTAGCGGAGCGGTATCGGCGAAACATCAGCGCCCTCGTCACAGCGCCCCTGTTTCCCTGACACCACGCGCGCATCCCCTCCCAAGCGCACCCTTTTCTCCCCCTCAAGCTTGCAGCTTTCGCACCCGCCTCAGATTGCGTCGGTCGTCCCCGGGGCGATCGATGGGCGTCTCCAGGATGGCGCACCGATGGCGCATCTCCCGCCGACGAAGCAGGGCGCGGAAGCCAGCATCCCCGATGGTGCCGCGGCCGATGTGCTCGTGGTGGTCGACGTGGGCGCCGGCCGGCGCGCGGCAGTCGTTGAGGTGGAGGAGGCGAAGTCGGGAGAGGCCCACCACGGAGTCGAACTCGCGGAGTGCCCGACCGACCCGGCGAGGGCCGTCGAGTCGGCAGCCGGCGGCGTGGGCGTGGCAGGTGTCGAAGCAGACGCCGACGCGCTCCTCTCCGTCGAGGAGATCGAAGAGGTCGGCAAACTCGCTCCATTCGCCCCCCATTTCTGTTCCCCGGCCTGCGGAGTTCTCGAGCAGAATGTCGATGCCGGGAGGCGCCTCCGACAGCAGCGAGCGCACACCGGAGGCGATGAATCGAAGGCCGCGGCGTGTGCCGGCTCCCATGTGGTGGCCGAAGTGGAACACGACGCAGCGCCCCCCCAGGAGCGCCGCGCGCTTCATGTCGTCGGCGACGCTGCGGAGGGAGCGTTCTCGGAGCGCGCGATCGGGGGAAGCGAGATTCACTAGGTAGCAGGAGTGGACGACGAGGGGAGAGATGTCCCGTCCGGACAGGATCTCACGGAAGGCGGCGATCTCGGATTCGGCGTACCTCCGCGCGCGCCAGCCGCGGACATTTCGGGGGAATATCTGGAGGCACTCGCAGCCGAGCGAACGCGCCCGCTTCCCGGCCTTGACGAGGCCGCCGCTCACTGGAACGTGTATGCCGACCCGCACGGATCAACGCCTCTCGGTGTTCACCGCGCGCCCCGGAGCCAGTCGAGTATCTCCTGGGCACTGGGGCTGTGGACGCCGACGAACCGGGAGACGACGCCGCCGGCGGCGTTGGCGATCTCGGCCGCCTCGATGGAGCTGGCGCCCGCGCCGAGGGCGAGTGCGGAGGTGGCACTAACCGCGTCGCCGCAGCCGGTGCCGTCGCCGACGTCGCCCGATCCGGTCGCGGCCGGGATCTCGGCGACGCGGTCGTCCGGCCCGAAGACGGCGATGCCCTTGTCGCCCCGCGTGATGAAGACCGCGTCGGCGTCGAGCCGTTCTCGCAGCGCCCGCCCGGCGGCGGCGATGCGCGGGGGAAGGGACCCAGCGCGGGCGGTGGAGTCGGCGGCGGGGTCGGCAGCGAGGGCGGGGCCTGCCGCCTGGAGTGCCTCGGATTCGTTCGGGCTGACGAGCGCGGCGCCGCGGAAGAGGTCGATGTTCGCCGGCTTGGGATCGGCGCAGAAGGGGATGCGCGCCTGACGGGCGGCGGCGATCACGTCGCCTGGAAGGGAGGCTTCGGAGACGACGCCCTTGGCGTAGTCGGAGACCAAGACCACCTCTGCCTGCTCGATTCCGGCGCGGACGGCGTCTCGCAGCCGACGGCAGAGGTCCGCCTCCAGGGGCGTGTCGGACTCCGTGTCGATGCGCAGGAGCTGCTGGCGGCCGGCGATGATGCGGAGCTTATGGGTGGTGGGGCGGGAGAGGTCGGTGAGCACGGAGGAGACGTCGGCGCCGCGGCGTTTCAGGTCGGCGAGGAGCCAGCGTCCGAAGTCGTCATCTCCCGTGACGCCGACGACGCGGACGGCTGCGCCGAGGCCGAGTAGGATGGCGGCGACGTTTCCCGCCCCGCCGGGCTTGTCGGCACGCGCCTCCGGAGTTAGGGGCATGGTGACGACCGGGATGGGTGCCTCCGGCGAGATGCGCTTGACGCTGCCGAAGACCCATTCGTCCATCATGAGGTCGCCGACCAGGAGCACGCGGCGGCCGGCGGACCCGTCCAACAACTCTCTCGCCCGTTCTGGCCTCATGTCGTCTCCCTCGCGGGAGCCCCCACGCCACCCACCCCGATGCGCGGGCAGAGATCGAGCAGGGGGCAGATCCCGCACCGAGGCCGCCTGGCGGCGCATATCTCCCGTCCGTGCCTGACGAGGCCGAGGTGCAGCGCCAGCATCCCGTCGGCACCCCATTCCGCCTTGCGGCCCGGCGCGCCGGAGTTGAGCATCGCCTCGAAGATGTCGTGCGCCTGCTCCATGGTGGTCTTCGGTGGGATCAGCCCGAGCCGCTTGGAGACACGGAGGACGTGTGTGTCCACGGGAAATGCCGGCTTGCCGAGAGAGAAGAGGAGCACGCAGGCGGCGGTCTTCGGTCCGACGCCCGGCAGGCGGGTCAGGTACTCCCGCGCCGCCGGCACGGATGCTCGCTTCAGAAACGAAACGTCGAGCTTTCCCCGGTCGCGCTCGATCTCCCGCAGGATCCGCTTGATACGGCGAGACTTGATGTCGCCCAGGCCGCCGGATCGGATGGCGCCGGCGATCTGGCTGGGGCGAGCGGCGAGCACGTCCTCCCACCTAGGGAAGCGCTTCTTGAGCCGCTCGAAGGCGCGATGGGAGTTGACGTCACTGGTATTCTGCGAGAGGACGGTGCCGATGAGGCTGTCCAGCGGATCGCCGCCACGGCCGTGTGACGGCCGGCCGTAGGTGCGATCGAGCTGGCCCACGATCAGTGGGAGGCGGACCTCCCGTGGGCTGGCGGCTAAACTACCTGATGATGTCTTGCCCACGCTCACGGCCCACCAAGACATGAGTTACAGGGGCGCCGACGAGTTGCTCGATGCGCTCCAGGTACCGCCTCGCGTTAGCGGGCAGGTCCGCGAACTTCGTGGTCCGGGAGATGTCCGACTTCCAGCCCGGCAGCGTCTCGTAAACCGGTTCGCAGCGGGCGAGCTCGCTGACATGGTTAGGGAAGCTCTCGGTCTCCTTGCCGTCGCACCGGTAGCCGATGCAGACGAGAATCTCCTCGAACTGATCGAGCACATCGAGGTGAGTGACGGCGACGGCCTCGATACCGTTCAGGCGGACCGACTTGCGGACCACCATGGCATCAAACCAGCCGATGCGGCGTGCGCGGCCGGTCGTGCTGCCGAACTCCCCGCCGGGCTCCCGCATTTTCGCGGCGATGCTCTCTTCCATTTCTGTAGGGAACGGCCCCTCACCGACACGCGTCGTATAAGCCTTCGCCGCCCCGATGATGTGGTCGATCAACTTCGGCGAGATGCCCGCGCCCACGGCCGCCTCCCCGGCAACGGGGTTGGAGCTCGTCACATATGGATACGTGCCCCAGTCGATGTCCAGCAGCGTGCCCTGCGCCCCCTCGAGCAGGACTCGCTTCCCGGAATCGAGGGCATCCTGAACCAGCAGCGACGTGTCGCAGATCGCCTCCCCGAAGTGGTCGTGGAGGGTCACGAGGTCGTGGTACAGACGGTCCGGGTCGACCGTCGGCGACCCGTATATCTTCTTGAGGAGCAGGTTCCTGTACGTGACCGCGTCGTGGAGCCGATCGGTCAGCGCCTGCCGGTCCCGCAGATCGCCCACTCGCAGGCCCCGTCGCGCTGCCTTGTCCTCATAGGCAGGGCCGATGCCGCGCTTGGTGGTGCCGATGGCGTGCTTCCCGCGGCGCTTCTCCTCCTGCTCCTCGATCAGCTTGTGGTACGGCAGGATGAGATGCGCGTTCTCGCTGATGCAGAGGTTGCCGCGCACCGGAATGCCGCGGGACGACAGCTCGCTCTCCTCCTCCAGCAGGACGTCCAGATCGATGACCATCCCCGCGCCGAGCGCGCAGAGCTTGCCCCGAAGGATCCCTGTGGGAATGAGATGCACGGCGAACTTGTGCTCGCCAACCCACACCGTATGCCCCGCGTTGTTCCCGCCCGCGTACCGCACCACCAGATCGGAGTCTGCCGCCAGGAGATCGACGACGCGGCCCTTCCCCTCATCGCCCCATTGGCTGCCCACGACAACGGTTGCTGGCACGTCTAGCCTCCCCTGGAGAGCGCCTCCAGCACTCTCGGCTCTAGTGTCAGCCGCCCTGCGACCACCGCCGCGGCCGCGCAGCGCACTGCCGGGGGAAACAAGAAGGCCCAAATGGGGGAATCCATTTGAGCCCGACCGGTCTGCTCGGCCCTATCTTCGTCCGGTGCTTCCTCGCACAACTATAGCGGAAGGCGTGGGGGTTGTCAACACAACCGCAGCCGCGCAACTGGGGGTGATTCTGCGCCTTCCGTCAGTGGTGCGCACCAGCGCATGTCGAGTCCCCGACAGTCCTGACACGGCGAGGGGGAAGTCGATGCTGCTTCCGCCTGATCGGCCTGCTCTTTCGGATCCGGAGCCGCGCGAAGGTCGCTCACCACGGGCAGGCCGACCTCAAGAACACTGCGGTCCGCTCGGGAATCCCGAGCGGACCGGTTGGTGCGAGGTCAGTTTCGGGCAAGGTGGCAAGTGAGCCGA
>Ga0307378_10003508_pt1 | contig 22981 bp, 18 predicted proteins | sample UN1MG_FD_202238 | JGI IMG/M metagenome (GOLD analysis project Ga0307378, IMG submission 202238) | Soil microbial communities from Risofladan, Vaasa, Finland - UN-1 | ecosystem: Environmental > Terrestrial > Soil > Coastal area > Acid sulfate soil | place: Finland: Risofladan, Vaasa | collected...
AAATGAAAGCAAATCTCTCATGAGGAACTTCTCATATAAACTTTTCACAGTATCACTAATATCAGACATCTTTATCTCTCCTCTTTTTTAAGATATGTTTTTTCATAAGATTAGAAATAAAAGTAGTTCATAACAGTAAAAACACAAACAAAAACTCATCTGGATTATCAACAGGAGTGGAATTACAGAGTGAACATGAATCAGTTATTTTCTCTCACATAAAGGACTTTTTTTAGAATTATACTTTCTAAAAGAAAAAAATATTCTCCAGATTCCAATACTACTTTTACTTTCAAATCAAAAGATTTCCAAGCTAACAAATTAAGTTCGAATTTATCTTTTGAATCTTTTACTATCTCGAACTCATCAAATGTTAATGGATCCAAGTAAAAAATAACTTTGTTAATATTAATCGTAGATATTTTAGGAACAATTTTTATTTGAACTTTATAATCTGGAACTAATAAGTGAAAAAATGATAATATATTTTGAAAAAAATCTTTCTTAGCTTCTTTAATATTAAACATTAATTGAATTCCCCTCAACTCATTACAGCTGGCTCTCGTATATAGTCTTGATTCTGCAGTCCAATTATAGAAAAAGGGCTTTTTTTGTATGATGAGATGAGTGGGTTTTTTTGTTTCAATCTCTATTGCGTGCGCTTTTGGTAAATAAATTTTGCTCATAAGAGCATTTGATCCAGCTGCCGAAGTGCATATAAGTAGAGAAATTATTAGGTAGTAAAGAATTTTACCCCAATGAGGATATTTTTTTATATGCCTACTCAAAAACAATCGCAATCCAAATAAAAGACTTAAAACTACAGAAGCCCCACCAATATTTATTGACACAAAATAAAACAATGCACCTGCCATTGCCGTTACAACAATTCCAAGAACGCCTGTAGTGAGCATAGAGGGTGGATAAAAGAAATCATCGATATTGTCTAAATCTAGATTTTGGCTAGTCTGCATATTTTGTCTCCTAGTAAAAATATTAAAAAAACATTGATAATAGTTTTAATTAGAATTAAGAATTCTCTGCAGATAACTTTCGAATAGAATTACAGTGTGAATGTGAAAATGAAACAATCTGACAAAAATATTACGGTCTAGCATCTTTACCCCCTTCCCAAGGGTAATAGTGAATCAAAGATGCAGAATAAATAATCTAAAACCTTATAGCTATCTTAATACCAAATTCTGTCGATTCGTTCTCTGGTTCCCATCCACGCCCAATAATATATCCAGAAGTTGTTGTGACTGGTGACTCATCTGATTTCTCAATATCCCAATATCTTATAAAAGGTTCTATCACTAAACTTCTTTTCGTAAACTTTCTTACGATTTTAATGGAACCTCTCAAACCATAACCGCTATCTTGATCGTTTTCGACATCATTAAGACCGGCAACAGCATCACTAAGGTGACTTTTCTGTAATCCGTACCAAAAAATGTCATATTCAAGCATCAATCCAAAAGACCATTTCTCATAAATGGTGTTTATCCATAAACCTAAAGGACTATAGTAATAATTTGACTCTCTTTCATAACCTCTTGCACCTGTTGTAGAAGTCATGCCGCCTGAATCATCATTTAAATATCTGTATCCAAATCCTATGTAAGGGGAAAGGATAGAGGTTCTGGAGGATGTTTCTGCTACAGTAAAGTCATAACCTAACACTCCTCTAATCTCAAATATATAATCGTCTATATTATCTATGCTCCCTGTTTCTACTGATTCATAATCTACCTCTCCAAAACTAAGTCTGGCTTCTCCGTTAAACATAATTCCATCGTGAAAAGTATAGGAACCAGATAGCCCATACATCATACCCTTATCTTCCATTATCCCAGGTTCTTCGTATTTAATATGCGATACTTCAGTTCCAAATTCCCATATATGTTTTGGCAAAGGTTCTGCAACACTATTTGATACCCATAAAAAAAGAAAAGGTATTGTTAACAATAACAATTTTTTCATAATCTCACCTTTTTATGTTTAATTGAATTAATAGAACATAGACAAATGAGGATTTCTTGAGGTAATAATCTGGAAGAAATGTAATGGTCTGGCATCTTTACCCTCAAATAGAGGTTTTAATGTGGCTGTCAAGATGCAGAACCAGGAAGATAGGTTATTCAGATTAGACCTGAAGTATATAACTGTCAAGGAAAAATAGCAGGAATTACAACTAGAACTCATCTGGATTATCAAGGGAAAGGGATTTAACAAACAAGCGAGGATTTTTGTCTTTTTGAATAGAGATATAAAAAAGGGATTATACCGAATGAAAATGGAATGGCTTTTCTGGTCTATTAAACGCCAGGACCGAGACCACTATCTTCTATCTTCCTAAATAATGAGCCATAAAATTAACACCAAAACAGGCTATAATCGAGACAATTATAAATTTTAAAAAATCTATCCAGTTTTTACAATTATATAGATACATAAGCCATCCTGGAGAAAGGAAAACAATAGGTATAAGATAGACTAAACTAACAAGATAGTTGTCAAAAGGGTTCAAAGCGCCGTACATTATCCAATAAGAAAAATTTAACAATACAAAAAAATATACAACACCTAATGGGAATACCACCAAGAATGGGACTCTATCAAACAAACCAACTTCATCATCTTCTTCTTCTTTACTATTCCTATCTGTTTCTTGATATACTATTTTTTTATCTCCTCTTTGGGTTTGCCTTGTAGTAATCGTGGAAAAATAATCTAATAACCTTGATAGACCAAAAATTATATACTTTGGTTTGTTTCCGTGGGTTTAAAGTTTTATTCTACCCAAGCCAGCCTACTTCTGCTCTGATTAGACCAACAATGACGATTAAAAAGACCAATACTATTAAGATAATTACAAACCTTTTCATAGCATTCCCCTTTTATAATTTATTACTGTAAGAAGATTAGAAAGAAAATACAGATTAGTGAGGGCGAAGGTTTCTTGAGGAAATAGTCTGGCAAGAAGAGTATGGCCTTGCATCTTTACCCCCTCCCAAAGGGTAACAGTTAATCAAAAGATGCAGAACCGAGAAGATAGGTTTTTCAGATTAGACCTGAAGTATATAACTGTCAAGGAAAAATAGCAGGAAAACAAACTAAAAACTCATCTGGATTATCAAAGGTTGGGGGGAGAACTGTTATATATAAAACCGGAACACCTCCCCTCTGCTTACGAAAAAACAAAAAGGGGTTTTTTAATTAACTGGCTAATAGTGATTTTAAAGGAAGGATTATGAAGGATTATAAAGAGAGAGTTGAATTTAGTTTGAACCTAACGATCTCATCGCTATCATGTAAATTTCAACTTTAGATTGTTGCTCATGATTACCTGCAAATTCTACAGCAGTGTAGAACTCATCATTATCTTTCTTTGCAGAGCGTACAACCCTTCCAGAAATATAGATTAATGGAAGATGGTCTCTTGATAAAAGGGCTATATCAATTTTTGAATCGGCCTTATAGGGCTTGTTAGAGATAAATTTCGTTCCTAAACGAGAAATATCACAGATTTTCCCTCTTGCTTCTATTTGATCTGGCACTTCTTCAGAATATACATCAAGAGAAGCATTATTCAATACTATTCTCGGTGCTCTGCGTCTTTCTATTTGTCCCATCGTTTAAATAAAATTAAATTTAATAAATTGGTTACAGAATAAACTAATTTTTATGTGTCTCTAATTGTTTATCCCACAATTTCATAACTTCTATATATTCATTTATTATCCGCTGTTGATAGGTATCTTCCTTAAATTCTACAGCAATGTGGTAATCTTCATTACTTTTATCTTCGCACCGTACCACTCTACCAATAACCTTTATTAAAGAATTATAATTTGGTAATAAAAGACCAACATGAACTTCCGTATATTTACTATAAGGTTTGTTAGAAGTAAATTTTACCCCTAAAGTAGAAATATCAAAGATTTTTCCTTTATATTCTTTTAGATATCGTGTATCTATAGAATAGATATCCATAAAAGCATCTTTCAATGTTGTTCTTGGCGCTCTACGCCTCTCTTTCTGTACCATTGTTTTCATTTCCAGATAATTTGATAATTAAATGTTTCTTCTTATTATATTTATTATTATCGATAAACTCTTATTAAAACTTTAGTATAAAAGATTACCGTTAGACTAACAAAATCATTAACATATACTTAAGAAAAAAGAAAAAGGGTGGGACTATTAAGGATTCTATTTGTTGGGATAATGAATGGTATATTTCCGTTTGATCTTTTTACCATCTTCATAATAGTCTATAAATTTTAAGTTTCCGTTTTGCTCATACATCTTATAAGAGCCATCTAACTTTCCATCACTATAACTCATCTCTACTTTCAAGCTTCCATTTAAGTAATAAAGCTTGTTAATACCTTCAGGTTTATTATTCCTGTAATTTTTCTCTAAACCTATTGTTCCATTTTCATTATAGATGACTTCCTTAACTATTCCTTTGATTTTATCGTGGTTAATCATCTTAATTAATTTTCCATTCTTATAATACTTCTTGATTATCGCTTTTTGTCTTAAACCAAAAACAGATGCTTTAGTCTTGTAATAATATTTCTTGATTAAACCACTTAATCGTTGTTTTATATTATCTTTTTCAACTGCTATGCTAAAGTAAAATTCATCGGTAGACATATATTCACTCACCTTAAACTATTTTCAGATGATTACTCTATAAAGAATCTTGTTAAGGGAATCGATCCCCTCTTCCTTGTAAAAACCAATCGAAATGTGAGGATTCAGTAAATCATTGATTTTATTAGTTATGAGTGGTGCCGAGAGACGGAATCGAACCGCCGACACGAGGATTTTCAGTCCTCTGCTCTACCGACTGAGCTATCTCGGCACATCCTCATAAAACCTGTGGAAGGCTTTGCGAGAACTTAAAATAATTCAAATTAAACTCTTAGTCAAGCATTTTTTAAAAAATGGAGTTTATTGAGTAGATAAATATAACAAAAAGTGTGAAAATATTATTTTCTGATTATGGATAGAATAAAGCAATATTCTCTTTTTTAAAACCTTCTTTCTTTGCCAATATATCGAGGTGTAAGGTTGTGATGTCTTCTAAAACAAGGGATACATCTGCATCCTCACCGAAATCTTTCGTATTAATGGTCTTAATATATCCTTTACATTTCTTACAGATATTAATCCGATAATTTGGCTCTCCTTCAACGGAAAGGTATCCCAATTCTTCCTGATTATCATTTTCACAGAATGGACATTTGACCCTCATAAAAGACCACTCATGGCTACAGAGAGAACACATGAAAATTCTCTTTCCCTCTTCTCCTCGAAGTTCGGCCATCCTTGGTTTCTCACCACACACAGGGCAAACTCCCTTCCCCCAATCTTCATCTTTGATCTTATCTTTTAACGTTTGGGAATAAGATTCCATAACAGGTCTTAAGGCCTCATAAATAAGAAGCCTGACTGTCTTATTGTCACTCCACGATTCTTCTTCTGCATCACCATTCTCTCCTTTAGTATCAACGCCCCTTACTAACACATCCCTTACCAATTCCTTAAGATTAATTTCTCTTCTTTGAATTGCTGATTTTAATTCCTCTGCCAAATCTTCCTCTTTCTCTTTAAACAGATTCAATAACTCAAAAAAATATTTCTCCAATGCCTCAAAATCCGCATTGATTTTATCTTTACGAACTGCAGGAAATTCGTTTTTTATTGCTCTTTCTATCATCTCTTCATCTATATCCAAAGGCTCTACCTTCAAAATATCTTTATATCTGTTTTTGGCCTTTAATATCTCTTTATAGAGCTCAAGAATATCAGAATATACCGGATTTTTCTTTATCTTCTCATCTATTCTCTCAAGCTCTTTATTCAATTCTTTCATTTTTATTTCCAAAATAAGTTTTTTGTCCGTACATAATAAAAAAGGCTTACCAAAAAGGCAAGCCTTTTTTATTTTTATCGATTATCTATCCCTCTCTCTGTCCGCTCTCTACCTCCTTTAGCCATCCTGGATGATGTTTCTCAACCCATTCTTTAGCAACATATCCCGTAATCATAGCATGAATTCCTCCAGGAGCACCAATCGAGCCAAGATAGATATGCACTACAATGAATGGAACGAGGGCCAAGAAGCTCAAGACATGAACAACATAGCTAAGTCTTACCAATCCCTTAGGAAACGAAAAGGGAAACCACATCATGAGACCTGAAATAAAGATCAGAGCTCCAAAGACGATAACGAAAACAAAGAACATCTTTTGACCAGCATTGTATCGTCCCACCTCTGGTATCTGCACGTCTTTCTTCAGGTATCCACCGCCTACCTTGATCCATTCAATGTCTTTAGAATCAAACTTTGCCGCTTCCAACCAGGTGAATAGGGAAAAGAGTAAAGATATGCCGAAGACAATACCCAAATAGCTATGGATCACCTTCATAGCATAAAGGCCACCAAAGAATCTGGAAACGAAGCTTAGGTCATGAAACATAAATCCAAGACCAGATATAATCAGAAGGAGACAGCTAATAGCCAGAACCCAGTGGATGAAGCGTTCAATGGGTGTGGATGCTTTTATATATTGACTCATCTCCTATTCACCTCCTTTTTTTTCAAATTTTTCAACTGTTTTTGGACCAAATGTGAAGTAGTGGAATAAAGCAGCTGCAATACTACCGATAATGCCAATCGTAATCAGAGGCTTTAGAATATCCTTCCAAGCCCTGACTGACAATGGCACCTTCGGACTTGCCGGTAATGCAGCATAGGTTTCTGGCTTTTCAGTCAGCACATACATGACATGCGTTCCCTTAACAAACTTATCACCATAGACGATCGACCCTTTACCCACCTTTTCAGCCCTTGCATAGGCCTTTTTAATCATCGTGTTCTTATCGCCCCATGTCAGTGTTCCAGTGGGACAGGACTTAATACATGCAGGAATCTGCCCATCAGTAATCCTGTCATAACAGAGTGTGCACTTATAGGGCTTCTCAGCCTTTTCATCAAATCTCGGGATACTAAACGGACATGCTATCACGCAATTTTTACATCCGATGCAAAGGCTTCTGTTTAAAACCACTGCCCCATGTTCTCTATAGGTAAGAGCGCCAGGAGCAGGACAGGAGATAAGACAGGCAGCATCAGTACAATGCATGCATCCATCCTTTCTCATGAGCCACTTCAAACCACCATTTCCGTCTGAAACTTCATCATACCTGATGAGCGTATAGGTCTCAGGGGATAAGTCAGGAGGATTTTGATGGGTTCCCCTGTTAATGGTCTTAACAGGCTTTAATTGATTCCACTGTTTACATGCAGTCTGACAAGCCCGACATCCAATACATTTTGAAAGATCGATCAATTTTATCTTCTCACCCATACTACATCACCCCCTTTCCAATCTTTTCCACATTGACCATAAAAGCCTTTGTCTCCGGAATCATGGTATTGGCATCCCCAATAGTTGGTGTCAGGAGATTAGCACTATCTCCTCCATCATCTGGATAGAGCCAACCATAATGCCATGGGAGACCGACCTCGTGGACTATCAGATCCCCGATCTTAAAAGGCTTAAACCTCTCAGTAACCATCGCAACGGCTATGACCTCTCCTCTAACAGACTTTACTTTGACCTTTTCACCATTCTCAATCCCCTTGTCTTTTGCAAGCTCCTTGCTCATCTCGACAAACAACTGGGGCTCTAATTCAAGCTGCCAAGGTGTCCATCTTGTCATAACTCCAGTCTGCCAGTGTTCGCTAACCCTGTATGTTGTACAAACAATAGGGAATCTCACATCGCAGGTAAGATATAAGTCTCCACCTTCTCCTTCAGCAGCCCCAGACTTGGATAGAAGTTTAACCGTAGGATTAATCCTCTGAGAAGACATAGCGTTTTTAGCTACAGGGCACTCTAAGGGTTCATAATGCTCTGGGAATGGTCCATCTGCCCGACCCATTCCAAAAATCCTTCCGTGTCCTTCTGGCTTCATGATAAAGGGGTGTTTTGTTCCTGGAGCCCATCCTCCATCTGGAACATCCCCTACCCATTTCTTACCATTCCAAAAAATAACAGGCTTCTTCATAGCCCATGGAACACCTTTTGGATTTACTGATGCCCTGTTGTATATGATTCTTCTGTTTACAGGCCAACACCATGACCAGTTTGGATATAATCCTATACCTTCAGGATTGTCTTTGTTATTTCGCCTTGCAGCCATATTTCCCTTTTCTGTGTAACTGTTGCAGTAGAGCCAGTTACCAGAAGAGGTGGAACCATCATCCTTGAGATAGGCGAAACTTGGAACAAGTTGACCTTTCTTAAAACTCTTTTTCTTCTTGGGAAAATCAACATCTTCCAGGAAGTATCCGTTGATCTCCCTGGCGATTTCATGGACGTTGAGATGCAGCAGCTTTCCATCCGGTCCTTTGGGACCATAGTCCCATGTTAAATTCAGGATAGGTTCTGGAAATGCTCCACCTTCCTTCTCATATAATTCTCTTACCTTGTAATAAAGTTCTGTCATAATCTCAGCATCAGGCTTTGCCTCTCCAGGAGGATTGATTGCCTTGTACCTCCACTGACTCCACCTGCCGCTGTTGGTAAGGCTTCCCTCTTTCTCATAAAAGGCTGCACAAGGAAGAACAAAAACCTCGGTTTTTATCTTGGAAGGATCCTTTCCAGGGCCCTTCCAGAACCAGCCAGTCTCATTCGGAAAGAGATTAACATTAACCATCCAGTCCAATTTTTCCAAGGATTTTCTTACCTTTCCTGCATTCGATCCACTGCAAGCAGGGTTCTGTCCCCAAGCAAAGAAACCTGAAAACTTCCCTTCGCTCATCTGATCAAAGAGCATCAGCCAAGAAGCATTCTGTCCATCATCCAATTTCGGCAGCCAGGAGTATCCAAAGTCATTCTCCTTTGTAGCATTCTTCCCAAAGAATGCCTTGAGGAGACTCACAGAATACTTGGGATAGTTACCCCACCAGTTAGCACTCTTAGGATCATTGGTCTTTGGGGTAAATTTCTTGTTGTAGGCTTCTAAAGTAGGTAAAGACGCCGTTGGAGTCTTGAGATATCCAGGAAGGATATGAAAAAGCAAACAATGGTCTGTTGAACCTTGAACATTAGACTCTCCTCTGAGGGCATTGACTCCTCCTCCGGCTACTCCGATGTTGCCAAGGAGAAGCTGTATCATAGCCATGGTCCTAATATTCTGGGTCCCAACCGTGTGCTGGGTCCAGCCCATGGCATACATGATTGTTCCAGCCTTATCCGGCTTACCTGTTGCAGAATAGATCTTATAGATTTTCAAGAGATCATCTTTGGGTGTTCCTGTTATAGAAGATACCAGGTCTTCATTATAGCGTGAGTAATGCTTCTTCAATAACTGGTACACACACCTTGGATGCTGTAGTGTCTTATCCTGCTTAGGAATACCATCCTCATCCACCTGATATTTCCATGTGGATTTATCATATTTTCTTTTTTCAGGGTCATAACCCGAAAAAAGGCCATCTCTAAAATCAAATCCCTTATCGATCAAGAAGGAGGCGTTGGTATATTCTGCAACATACTCTTTTTGAATCAGATCGTTGTCGAGAATATACTTGATCATGCCGCCAAGAAAGGCAATATCTGTTCCTGATCTCAAGCGGGTAAAAACATGAGCCTTTGAAGAAGTTCGGGTAAAACGAGGATCAACACTCAAAAGTGTTGCACCGTTCTCAACGGCTTTCATTACCCATTTAAAGGAAATGGGATGGTTTTCAGCAGCATTGCTTCCCATCACCAAGATGACATCGCTGTTTCTTATGTCTATCCAGTGATTTGTCATTGCCCCTCTACCAAACGACTCTGCCAGAGCCGCTACAGTAGCGGAGTGTCAGATGCGTGCCTGGTGTTCGATATACACCAGCCCTAATCCGCGCATCAGTTTCTGTAGGATATAGCACTCTTCATTATCTAAAGCAGCGCTTCCTATATGAGCTATATCATCATTTCTGTTTACAACTTGTCCCTTCGCATTTTTTATTACGAAGCCTTTATCTCTGCTCTTTTTCACATTCTTGGCAATCTTGTCAATAGCCTCATCCCAGCTTATTTCTTTAAATTCTTTAGCATAAGGTTCTCGATAAAGCGGCTTCTTGAGACGATTTTCATTGGCATCTCCAGACAACTGATAGACAGATGCTCCCTTGCTACAGAGCGTTCCCTCGTTGATAGGATGATCTGGATCACCTTCGGCATTGATGATTTTACCGTTTCTGCTGTGAACGATGATTCCACAGCCAACAGCGCAATAGGGACATATGGTGGTGGTTTCTTTGGTGTATTTGATCTTCTTTGGTTGGGCAAAAGTCTCAATGGGCTTAAGATCAATACCAAGGCCACCAACGAGAAGAGTTGTTCCGGTGAGTTTTAGAAAACCCCTACGTGAAACATCCATAGAATTGGTTCCCCTCCTTTCTTTAAATTAAACTCTATAAATTTTTATAAGTCAGTGAAAACTTTTGTAAAATAACAAAAAAGAATTTATAAGTCAATAAAAAAAGCAATTTTTATTTTCATACAAGGAATTCTTGCAAAAAATCTCTAACATTCTAATTGATTGAATTTAAACCCTTTACTTGTTTTTTAAATTCTTTTGATATAAAAAAGAGAAGACTAAAGGTGAGATGAAAATTATAAATATATCAATAGAGAAATCGATTTTTAAATAGAAAATCGAAGGCAATTTAATGAGTGGAGCAAAAAATATCTCTTATCCTAACTTTTGAGAAACTGACAAATCCACTGAAAAATGTTAACTAAATTCTGGAAAGGATAAAGAAAGGGGCTTTTTAAAAAGCCCCTTTTTGATGTGATTTAGAATTTATATTGAAGATTTGCGTAGACAAGATTCACTTCATAGTTTTCAGGAAGTGTCCCCATAAGAAGGGCATCACTAAAATTTCCACTGGAATCAGTGGGAACATTTGTAAACCCTTGTTTGTTGTAATCCTCGATATCAAATCTCTCCCACATATAGCCAAGTGTAGCGGAAAGCCCTTTTTTCTTAAACTTATATTTCAGTTTGGCATGCAGTGTCTGGAGGTTTGTATCATCTACCTCTGTGTAGTCAACAGGTGTGAAGTCATTTGCATCAACAGTCCCTACAGGGCTGGAGAACTTAGCGACTCCGTCTGTGTCTGCATAGGAGTAGGAGACATCGAGGTCGAGTCTTTTTGGCAGAAGGGCAAGCAGAAAACCACCGCCAAAGGTGTTGGTCTCATCTTCGTTATCATTATACCAGTTGCTGTCTGAGACTGTTGATGGCTCAGTAGTAAAGGGGTCACCTGTACTACCCGCGGTCCATTGTCTTGACTTCATGTCATTCTCATACTTTTCATAGGTGTAGAAGGCATAGAGACTTAACCTTTCATGAGGTGCATAATTTGCATCAATGGAGAAGATATTGTGCTTGTCCTTGAGGAGCCCGAATTCAGAGTTGTCAAAGTCATCATATCCAAATATATAAGAGCCTGTTGCGGAAAGCTTTTCTGTCGGGTAAACCGTTGCAAGGAGCTGAATCCTGTTTCTGTCCCTTTCAGCCTCGTCGTATTTCCTGAGCCATGGCAACTGGGCAGGATTGTCTCCTGCTTCAATGGTCCTTTCCCAGGGGACTGTGTAATCATAGGACCCGTCCCGTTTTGAGAATTCATAGGACACTCTGAATTCTCCCCACGAAAATGGCTTGCTGTCAATTGAAGCCCTGTATGTATCCTCTTCCTGTTTGTGGACCTCTCTGTGCTCTCTTTCTGTCTTATTATAGGCGTAGCCAATATTAAATCTGGTTCTTTTGAATATATCAAAGCCGAGATCGAATGATGCAGTGTGCTTCTTATAGCTTGTGGGCTCGGTTATGACGTCTACACCACCACCAAGCTCCTCCCATAGAGCATCCGTTCTCACCCAGCCGGGGAACTCTATCTGCGCTGTCTTGTTTTCGTATTCATAGAAGCGGTATCTTGCCTTTACGTCCATGAACTTTAAAGGCTTGGATGTAAACAGGACATTGTAAAGTGTTGTATCAACCTTTGCATCAGGGCTGCCTTTGGGAAGGTTAGCCGGGTCAGAGGCATTGAAAGGCGCGGCAGGAGTAGATGTCGCGGTGATAGCCGTATTGGTTGCGTAAGCCACCAAGTTATCATCCTGCTCCATCCATCCCCATGATGCAGCGACTGAAATCCTGCTCTTTAGGGGGAGGTCATTGTATGAGCCTGAAAAAGATGCCTGGTGATACGTGTTGTCCGGAGCAAGGTCTATCAGTCCTGCTGCAGGCCCAGCTGAGAAGTTTATATAAGCAGTGTTGCCTGTGCTGTCAGTCGTCTCGGAATGGTTATCCCATCTCAGAGTATCGATATTGTTTTTAAAATCGGAGAAATAGTAGCTTGCATTCAGATAGAGCGCGTCTTTTGCGTACTCGGCTATGAACCTAATTTCTGATGTATCATAATCTATTGGCTGAGGTATTTCTATGGTATTGTGAAAGCCGAAGGCGCCAAAATAGGGGCGTGTGCCGTCCCTTTCCTCCCTGCTCAGCTCAAGCCGCATGCTGAACGGGTCAAATGCGGCAATATCAATATTTACCTTCCCCGTTTTTCTCATGAGCTCAAGGTCTATTTCATGTGCACTGTCCTCAAATGCATTTTTAAGAATCGTGGCACGCTCTGCTTCACTAATTCCTGCAGCAAGGTCTGACCTTAATGAACTGTTCAGCCTCAGGTCTCCTGAGCCTTCTCCGGCATAAAGGCTCTTTGCATCATAGGCAAATCTGTGGGGAAGCTCGTCATAGACAAACTCTACTTTATACTTCCCGTATTTACCCACTTTTAAACTTGTATTCTGGTCATCCAGGCCTATTTCTTTGGCTTTAAGGTCAATAAAATAACCGTTCTCTTCTTTGTATCTAAGGTCTACACTGCCTGTGACACCATCCTGAAGGTCTCTGTACTCATTGAACTTCGCCGACTCCCTTTCATTATCTACACCCCTTACAGTAATACCTGCCATACCGGAAATCTTCTCCATAACAGAAGACTTCTTTTCGGATGCTTTCTCGTCTTTGGGTTTATGGCATTGAACGCAGCTTTTATTGTCTCTTCCCTTATGGTCGGCAGGAAATGGCTTAATCTTTCCTTGTCCGTGGCATTGAAGGCAGTTATCCCTTCCCTCCAGACCGTGGGGTATGGATGGAATTGCATAAACCTGGGAAGGCAAGAAAAAAGATGCCGTTAGCACCAATAAGCCAGTGATCAGTATAGTGAATGTAAGCTTTTTTCTCATTTTCTCCTCCCCTTATCTCATCAAGGATTTACCAGATGGATGGTTGCTTCCATGCACCTGGATGTGGCAGTTCTGGCAAGAACGATAAAACAACTGCGCGCCTTGACTGGTGTATACGGACTGTCCTGCATTGGTTGTGCTTCTCGCACGGAGTTGGCTCGGATGCCTTGAATTGGCATGGCATCTCTGGCAGATATACGGCTGTTTTCCCTTCAAGAGAAATTCGTGATTAGAGCCGTGAGGCGTATGGCATGTAGTACAGTCTTCTGTAACGGGAGAGTGTTCCCAGAGATATGGCCCCCTCTTTTCAGCATGACACTCATAGCACTTCAAATTAGTATAATTGGCAGTTATTAACTTGTCTGCAATTGCTCCATGAGGGTTATGACAGCTTGTACACTGCATCTTCCCTTCCCTTATGGGGTGATGGGAGCTTTTCCTCAAATCGGATCTTATTTTTTTATGGCACTGAGTGCAAACCTCAACCTGGGTTTTCTTTGCAAGATTTTTGCGATAACCAGAGTGGGCACTGTGGCAATTCGTACATGAGAGCCCCCTGCTCTCATGGGTGCTGCCTTTCCACATCACTACTTTACCCTTTGAGTGGCACTGAAGGCATGTGGCATCTCTCTTTTCTTTCGATATCGTTGATTCTGGACCCAGAGCCATGATTCCACCGACCCCTTTTCCACCACCGGCTTCAACATGGGCTTTGCCCGGACCATGACAGGTCTCGCATCCCATTTTGGAAGCTGGCGTCCTGGGGTCGCTCTTCTCAGCATGAAGAGTATAAGCATACTTTTCATACATAGAAGCATGACAGCTCTTACAGGTCTCTGCACCCGCATAGCCGCTCTCACCCCTTGCATCTTTTGGAATGAACACGAGGAAAAATCCTAGCATGAGAGCCAATAGGAAAATAGAGAGTAAAGAATTCTTGACCTTCTCCATCATACTTTCCCCTCCTTCCTCATTAAAAACCTCCTTTCACTACCATCGTAATTTAAAACTTCAGCTTATTTCCGTCATGTATGCAAACAGAATCATATTGAATACGCCTCATGAAAAAGGGTGGTATCTCTGTCTTTCACAGAATGGATAAAGATAGAATCTATAATCTTACCAATTTCTTTCCTATTATCCGATTTTAAAATCGTCCCATTTTTTGAAAAGATTCTAATCTTTCTTAGGTCCCCGTTTCTTCCAATCATCTCTATAATCTTTTGAACCTTATCTGACCTTCCTAGCTTCATATCATAAGCTAAACTTTTTTCAATTGCATTTGTGATTATATTTAACTTGGTTATCTTTGATTCTAAAAGATATTTTCGCTGAATCTTTATCGTCAAAAAGGTAGAAATACCTATTGATATAATTAATATTAGCCCTATAAAGACTATCATCTTTCCTTTAAGACTTTTCATGCCAAACATCTTTCCTCCAATTTTTATCTTCTATAATATAATGATTAAATAATAGCAAGAAGAGAATTGACTAATTTAGTAAAGTATAATTAAATCTTTATGGTAAGCTTTTAAAGTTCAGGTCTTTTATTTCAGATGAGGGGACTGAATCTCTTTAACCTCAGGGCATTGGATACGACTGTAAGAGAAGAAAGGCTCATGGCTGCAGCAGCAAATATGGGGCTTAAAAGAAGACCAAAAAAGGGATATAAAATACCTGCTGCAACAGGTATGAGAGAAACATTGTAAAAGAATGCCCAAAAGAGGTTTTGCTTAATATTTCTCATGGTTGCCTTGCTGAGTTTTATGGAGGTTACCACACCTCTCAAATCACCGCTGATTAAGGTAATATCCGATGCTTCCATAGCAATATCTGTCCCTGTTCCAATAGCAATGCCAATATCTGCCTGTGCTAGGGCTGGGGCATCGTTGATACCGTCTCCCACCATAGCGACACAGTTTCCCTCCTCCTGTAGCTTCTTTACCTCTATCGCCTTATCCTCTGGCAATACCTCTGCCAGCACTCTATCAATATCTACCCTTTTTGCAATAGCCTCAGCAGTCCGTTTGTTGTCCCCTGTGATCATGATGACCCTAAGCCCAAGCTTATGGAGAGACTTTACGGCTTCTTTTGAATTCTCTTTAAGGGTATCTGCAACAGCAATGATTCCTGCTGCCTTCCCATTAACGGTCACAAACATCGGTGTTTTACCATCACTTGATAAAGCCTCTGCTCTTCTATCAAGGTCTCCCAGAATAATTTTTCTGTCCCTCATTAACTTAAGGTTTCCCAGTAATACCTGATTATCACCTATTTTTGCTTCGATACCATGTCCTGCTATCGCATTAAAGTCTCTTGGATCATCCAGAGCAATATTTCTTTCTTTGGCTTTATATACAATGGCCTCCCCTAAAGGATGTTCCGAACCCCTTTCAGCAGAGGCCGCAACTCTAAGAACATCATCTTCAGAAAATTCCTCAGTCACAATAATATCAGTAACAGATGGCTCCCCTTTCGTAAGGGTCCCTGTCTTATCCAAGATAACAGCATTTAATTTTTGGGCTCTCTCCAGAGCCTCGCCACCTTTTATCAATACACCATTTTCTGCCCCTTTCCCCGTTCCAACCATGATAGAGGTAGGAGTGGCCAAACCTAAGGCGCAGGGGCATGCAATAATGAGAACTGCCACAAAATTCAATAGTGCAAAATTAAAGGCTGGCTCAGGCCCAAAGAAATACCATACCAAAAAAGTTGTAAGTCCAATCAGCATAACAACCGAGACAAAATAACCTGCAACCGTATCTGCAAGCCTCTGGATAGGAGGCTTTGAGCCCTGAGCCTCTTCCACCATCTGGATGATTTGATAAAGAACCGTCTCCTTTCCTATCTTTGTTGCCTCAAATCTAAAAGAACCTGTTTTATTGATTGTAGCGCCTATAACCTCATCCCCTACCCTTTTTTCAACAGGAATGCTCTCGCCAGTCAACATAGATTCATCCACGGCTGAACTTCCCTTTTTGATGATACCATCAACAGGGATCTTCTCTCCTGGTCTTACAACAATTAAATCTCCCTTCAAAACATCTTCAATAGGAATATCTATCTCTTCATCATTTCTTATGACTCTTGCTGTCTTTGCCTGAAGACCCATAAGCTTTTTTATGGCCTCTGAGGTTTGACCCCTGGCCTTTGCCTCAAGAAACCTTCCTAAAAGTATGAGAGTGATGATTACTACTGCAGTATCAAAGTAGAGCTCAGGTTTAAGGCCCTCGCCAACAAAAAAAGATGGAAAAAAGATAGCAGAAACACTATAGAAATAGGCCGCAGAGGTGCCAACAGCAATAAGGGTATTCATGTCCGCACTAAAATGTTTTATTCCTGCCCAAGTCCCTCTGTAAAATTGAAACCCTGCCCAGAACTGTACAGGGGTTGCCAGAATAAGCATAAGAAAAGGATTGGAAATAAATCTTATGAATCCTTCTGGTAAGAAAGAAAACCATTTTGAAAAACCTCCTATAAAAATAATACTGGAAATCACAAGGCCAAAGATAAATTTTCTTTTTAGTATGGCGACTTCCTTTTCTCTCTCCTCTTTTTCTCTATCAAGGGCTGTTTTGTCCTCTTCAACATCTATAACCTTATATGCCCCTGAAGAGGATACCACCTTTTTAAAATCTGAGATATTTACAAGGGACGGAATATACTCGACTGATGCCTTTTCAGTCCCAAAATTTACACTAGCCTTAACTACCCCATCAAGACTGCCTAATGCTTTTTGAATCTTATTTACACAGGATGCGCAAGACATCCCCTGAATGGGAAAGGTTATTTTTTCGTGAGGAATCTCATATCCAAGGCCAGAAACTGCTTCAATAAAGTTTAATGGTTCGACCCTCTTTGAATCATAAGTAACAGTGGCCTTCTCTGTAGCAAAATTTACACTGGCTTTCATCACGCCTTCTAAAGCCATTAACCCCTTCTCTATTTTTGAAGCACAACTGGCACAACTCATCCCTTTGATGGGAAGGTCAATTTTCTTAGTTCCCTCTTCATAAACATCCTCTCTGTCTTTAATGTCTCCTTCTTTCTCCTTTGTTTCAATATATGCCTCAGGATGTTTGTCAAACCGCTCCTTGCAACCCTTTGCACAGAAATAGTATGTTATCCCCTTATACTCAGAAGTAGCGGCAGCTCTTTCTTTCTCGACTTCCATTCCGCAGATCGGGTCTTTAACCATTATCATTCCCTTTTGGAAAATCTAAATCTAAATACTGATATTTCATGTGTATAAATATATCACCAAAAAAAATCTTTTCAAAATAACCTTATCAAAATGAAAAGAAAATAAAAAGGAGACTTTAAAAAGCGAATAAAAGAAAATAAAAATTTTATACTCAATCTCTTTTTTGGAAAAGAGGGTCAGTAACAGGGAAAATTGGAAGTTTTTTTATAAAATAGAGAAAGGTCAGGGCAAATCCGGCAAAAAAGCCGAGAGTAATAAATATTTCCATCAGCCCAAAAGGTGCTGTATTTCCCTTCCATAAAGAAGGAACGATAAGCACATATCTCTCGAGCCACATACTTAAAACGATTACCATACACAAAGCAAAGAGGGTTTTGGGGTTTCTCTTTACATTTCGGCTCAGCATGATGAGAAATGGGAGGATAAAGCAAACAACAAGTACACTCCAGGAAAGGGGAGCCCACGGCATTTCCATCCCTCTCAGGATAACAAAACCTGTCTCTTCAGGAAGATTGCCATACCATATGACAAGAAACTGAGACCAGAAGAAATCCAGGGAGATCAGACAAAAAGCAAAAATAAGCTTTCCAAGGTCATGAAGAAGGGGTATATCAATATACTCCTCTAATCCTAAATATTTTCTAACAAGTATTGATATGATTGCAATCGATGCCAGACCAATATAGAGGTTCCCCATAAAAAAGTATCCACCAAAAAGTGTGCTGTACCAGTGTGGGTCAAGAGACATGACCAGATCAAAGGCAATGAGAGTAAAGATAACGGCATAGGCGATAAGGATAATTGGAGTTAAGATCGTAAGGATTTTTTGGCTTTTCTGCCTCTCCTCTTCCACTCCCTTCCACCTCTTCATAATACGACTTAAAATTCCTTTTTCATGAACCCTTCCCATGCCTTTTACAAAAATAAGGTCTGGCTTCAGAGAAAAATAAAGGAACGTTATGCTTAAACCATATAAAATGATAAGACCAATGCCGTCTCGTAAAAAGAGAAACGGAATGCTCAACCACTTCTCCTTGCCAGGTACGGGGTGTACTGCCCATGGAAAGATTACCTCTCTCCCTAAGAAAATAAGAAGAAAAAGGATAAAGGATACTGGAAGAAAGGATCCCATACCCTCTGAAATACGCTTAATGGGTCTCCCCCACCTGGCATTTGTCATCTGGAGGATAGCTGCAAAGATAACCCCAGAAAGGGATATCCCCGACCAGAATAAAAAGTTTATTAAAAAAGTTTGCCACGCCCTTAATTCATCTATTTTTAAGGCTCCAAACAAAAAGACAAGAATCCCCACGAATAGAAGACCCCACAAAAGGAAAAGAAGCCCTTTAGGTAAAGCCTTTATCGTTTTTGAAACCATCTTCTCTTGAAGTTCCTTGTCCATTATTTTCCCTGTAAAGCCCTTATAAAATTGACTACATCCCATCTTTCTTTGTCAGACATGTTTTCTCCATAAGAGGGCATCACAGCCCCGCCATTTTTTATCGTACCGTATATAAACCCGTCAGACCTCTTTTTATAAAAGTCTTGGCTGAGGTCTGCAGGTGTGATGAACTTCTTGGATACGCTTCCATCACCTTTGCCTTCTCTTCCGTGGCACATACTACAGTGAGTCATATAGAGCCTCTTACCATTATCTATAGATTCTCTTGATGGCTTTATTGGGTTAGTAATCCTTTCACCCAATTCTTCTCTTGTCATGGGCAATCTCTCTCCTGTAGTGGGAAGGGTATTTTCAGGAGGTTTCATGGGTCCTTCATGGGGTTTGATAGAGGGTTGATCTGCCATATCCTTGCTCCATGGCCATCCATAAACAATGCTGAAAGAACCCATGGTTAAAATTATTGAAAAGATTATTAAGAGACTAATCCTCTTCAAACCGAACCTCCTCAGCACCTGATGATTTTAAGATCTCTGCAATTGAATGAAATTTTTCTTTTGGGCAGGAAACAAAGACACCAAAGAGATCCTCAGAAAACCTTGGGTCATAAGTCGTATCAAGAGATATTTTGGGAAGCTTTGCATTCAAGAAAACCCCGATTAAGGTCCCAACACCCCCAAAGAGTATTGTGAGCTCAAATACGATGATTAAAAAGGGAGGGATAGAAATGATTGGCTTTCCTCCTGTTATCAATGGCCAAGAAACAGAGGTTCCAATAGTCAGGGCAAATCCACTTAGTGCACCCAATATCCCCCCTATTAAAGCAAAAAACCTAACAGGACTAACACGAGACTCTAAGACCTCCTCAATCTCATGGAAAGGTGCTGGCGAGCTTACCCTTAAGTCTTGATGGCCTTCCTCTTTGAGTCTCTTAATGGTTTTCACAACCAAATCGAGATGAGAAAAGATTCCTAATACTCCTGAAGCTCTTCTTTTCATACCTTTATGATTCCCCTTTCCTGGGCGGTTCGATTTGTTCTTTGATTTCGCTAATAGAAACCGCTGGTAAAACCTTCACAAAAAGAAGGAACAACAAGGCAAAAAAGGCAAAACCACCCGCCAATATAGCTATTTCAACCCATGTGGGCCTGTAGAGTCCCCATGAAAATGGAATATATTCATGAGCAAGAGATGTTACAATAATAACGAGACGCTCGAACCACATCCCAATATTGATCAGAATAGAAATAATGAGAAGAGAGACCGTAGTTGTCCTCATTTTCTTAAAAAAGAAAAGGAGAGGAACAATTGTGTTAAAAATAACCATGATCCAGAAATAAATCGCATAATCCCCTATGACTCTATATTTAAATATTTCCTGTTCATAGATATTATTACTGTACCAGGCAATAAAGAATTCCGTAGCATAGGAATAAGCTACAATAAGCCCTGTAAAGATAATAATCTTTGCCAGATTTTCGAAGTGTTTCTGAGTAATATATTCTTCCAATTTAAAGACCTTTCTTAAGGGAATCAGCAGGATTAAAACCATTGCCAATCCCGAATGGATAGCTCCGGCAACAAAATAGGGGGCAAAGATGGTGCTATGCCATCCCGGGACAATAGACATGGCAAAATCCCAGGATACAACGCTGTGAACAGAGACAACAAGAGGAGTTGCCATGGCAGCCAAGAAGAGATAGGCACTTGAGTGATGTCTCCATTCCCTGTCAGTTCCGCTCCATCCCAGTGATATGAGAGAATAAATCTTCTTTTTAAATCCTTTAGCCTTATCCCTTACAGCTGCGATATCAGGCAGCAGTCCCATATAAAGGAAGATAAAGCTGATAATAAAATAGGTAGTGACAGCAAAGACGTCCCAGATAAGAGGGGATCTGAAATTGGGCCACAACATGGTTTGGGAGGGATAGGGAACAAGATAATAGAAATACCAGCTCCTTCCAAGATGAATAATAGGGAATAAGCCTGCGGTCATTATCGCAAAAACGGTCATGGCCTCCGCACTCCTGTAAATAGAGTTCCTCCACCTGACCCTGAAGAGATAGAGTATTGCAGAGATAAGGGTTCCTGAATGGGCAATACCAACCCAGAAAACAAAGTTGGTTATATAAATCCCCCACGCAACAGGATGAGTAATCCCTGCAACACCAATACCTGCGTATATCTGGTAGACCCATGCAAAAAAACCAAGGCTAAAGACCGAAAGGGCTATAAAGAGTAAAAAATAATAGATCTTCCCCGGCCTTTCCAAAGTCTTCAAGATATCTGTGTTGACTTTTCCATAGGTGATATCTTTGCTATATTTCATATCTAAATCTCTCGTTTTATCTTCTTCAGATAAACCACAGAAGGCTTTGTATTAATTTCTTCAAGAACCCTGTAGCCTCTTTGGCTATTCCAAAGTTTGGAAACCCTGCTCTTTGGGTCTTTCAGGTCTCCAAATATAATGGCTTCTGTGGGACATGTCTGTGCGCAGGCTGGTATGATCTCTCCATCTCTGAGCCTTCTTCCCTCTTCTTTTGCAACTTCTTTCTTTTCTCTTATCCTCTGTATGCAAAAGGTGCATTTCTCCATAACCCCTACCTCCCTTACTGTTACATCAGGATTTAACTGCCAATTAAGAGGTTTTGGCCATGAATGGGAAAACCAGTTAAACCTTCGAACCTTGTAGGGGCAGTTATTAGAGCAGTAACGCGTGCCAACGCAGCGGTTGTATATCTGGGCATTCAAACCTTCAGGATTGTGATATGCCGCATAAACCGGGCAAACTGGTTCGCAAGGTGCATTTTCACAATGCTGGCATAACATCGGTACAAATCTTACATCAAGCTCATCTCCCCTATTTTCAACATATTTTTCTATCCTTATCCATTCCATTTCCCTCCCTCGTATCACTTCCCTCTCTCCTACAATACCAATATTATTTTCCATATAGCAAGCAGCAACACAGGCATTGCAACCAATACAGGCATTGAGATCAATCACCATACCCCACTTGTGATCCTTGTAAGGATGAGCTTTATAGAGATCCCTCTTTTTTTCTTTTTTAATATCTTTTTCTCCCTTGAGGTGGAGAATTCCTTTTCCAATGCTAAAAAAGAGTGCCTGAGCTATCCTTCTCCCAAACTGCCTTCGGCCTCCCTGCGTTGATGCCAATGATTTTTTCTTATTAATTCTTTCTATCTTGACAAGTATAGGCGACCATATCACTCCTCCGGAAATTTCTTCTGTCTTCTTTGACAAAAGCTTAACGGGATTTACCCCTCTTTGCTTTGCATATCTTCCATATTCTATATGACCTAATCCAAGAGGAACGGCCACAACATCCTTTCTTATCCCTTCATAAATGTGAACGGGGAGTTCCATCCTTCCATCCTTTGACTCAACAGATACAAAATCTCCCTCCAGAACCTTTAGAGCAACAGCTGTCTCTGGGTTCATCTCCAAATATGTATCCCAGGCAATCTTGGAAAGGGGATCAGAAATCTCCTGAAGCAGAGGCTTGTTTGCTCCTCTGCCATCAAAATATTTAATGGAAGGATAGAGAAGAAGGGTAGAGGATTTTTCATCCTCTTTATCTTTCAAATCTATCTTAGAATCCAAAGATACTTTGGTTGAGAGCTTGACCTCTTTGTCGGTTTCAGCCCTAAAGACCCCTCCCCTCCTGAGACTCTCTTCCCAAAAATGGTCAAATCCAATTTCTGGAGATAAGTCTTTGTGAATTCCTTTCCAGGAGTCTTTGAGATAATCATGAAAATTGTTCCATGGGATTTGTCCTTTTTGTTTTTCATCAATTGATCTAACAAGGCTTAGAAGAATATCCCCAAAACCCCTTGATTCGAAAAGTGGTTTTATCACTGGCTGTTGAAGCCCAAAAACCCCTTTCCTGGGCATATAATCACCCCATTCTTCAAAGGACATAGAAGATGGAATAATAAGATTTGCCTCTTTTGCTGTATCATCCATGAACTGAGAAATGGAGATGATATGAGGAATCCGTTTTATAGCCTCTTGAAAACC
>Ga0307378_10003510_pt1 | contig 22978 bp, 25 predicted proteins | sample UN1MG_FD_202238 | JGI IMG/M metagenome (GOLD analysis project Ga0307378, IMG submission 202238) | Soil microbial communities from Risofladan, Vaasa, Finland - UN-1 | ecosystem: Environmental > Terrestrial > Soil > Coastal area > Acid sulfate soil | place: Finland: Risofladan, Vaasa | collected...
GAGCAGCGGAAGGTTCTCGGCCACGAGTTGGCCCGCAACCGTGGCCGTGGCGCCGAGGATGACGAATACCGTGGTAAAGCCGAGCACGAAGGCGACCGACGACAGCACAACCGTCTTGTAGACGTGGCTCGGTGTCTCGTCCTCGCCGGTGAGCTGGTCGAAGGTGGTGCCGCCGAGGAAGCAGAGATAAGGCGGCACGAGCGGCAACACGCAAGGGCTGAGGAAGCTCAAGAGCCCCGCAATCAGCGCGCCGAAATAAGTGACATCCATGGCGTCTAGCTATTGTGCTTGCTCAACGAGAGCAAGGGCCGGAACCAGTTCGTGAATATGATTGATAACAGCATCGGCCTTGAGTTCGGTGACCGAGGTCACTGAGTAACCATAAGAGACGAGGACGACGCCGGAGAGGCCGGCGGCGCGGGCCGTCTCAAGGTCGATGGCGCTATCGCCCACCATGAGAGCGGTTTCCGGCACGGCACCCAGCGCCCCCACCACATGGGTCAGGCCGGCGGGGTCCGGCTTCTTGGGGAAACCCGCCTCGCTCCCCTGGATGAGGCCGAAGGCACCGGCGATTCCCAAGGCTTGCAAGAGGTCGCGAGCGATGGTCTCAGGCTTGTTGGTGCAGAGGCCGCACTCGATGCCAGCGTCACGCAGCGCGCTCAAGGTCTCGCGGACGCCCGGGTAGAGGCGGGAGAGCGCCGCGGGGCTGGCGGCATAGTGCTCGAACAGGCGGTCAACCGCTGCGTTCCGGTCCGCAGGCTCAAGGGCTACGCCGTGGGCCGCAAGCCCACGTTCCAACAACTTGGCAAGACCTCCGCCCACCATCTCCCGCACGGCGTCTTCCGGGTGCGGGGCAAGATCGCGCTCGGCAAGCGTGCGATTGAGGGCGGCGGCGAGATCACCGACCGTGTCCACAAGCGTGCCGTCGAGATCGAAGATGACCGCGCGGCGCGGCGGTGATGGCTTCATCAAGCCGCGGCGGCCCGGGCGCGCATGGCGGCGGCTCTGATGGCGGCGATGTTCTCCGCGTACGCGCCGCCTTTGAACACACCCGACCCCGCCACGAGCACATTGGCGCCGGCCTCCACTACCAGCGGCGCCGTCTCGACATTGATGCCACCATCCACTTCGAGGTCGATGGGCCTGGCACCGATCATCTTGCGGATGGCGCGGATCTTGTCGAGCTGCTCGGGGATGAAAGCCTGACCGCCGAAACCCGGGTTCACCGTCATCACCAGGACCAGGTCCACCTTGTCGAGCACGTACTCGATCGCCGTCTCGGGCGTCGACGGCGTGATGCTGACGCCCGCCTTCTTGCCGAGGCTTCTGATGTGCTGCAACGTGCGATCAAGATGCGGCCCGGCCTCGGCATGGACGGTGATGATGTCGGCGCCGGCCAGAGCGAACGCCTCGATATGCGGATCGCATGGCGCGATCATCAAATGAACGTCGAAGACTTTGTCGGAGTGCGGCCTGAGCGCCTTCACCACGTCAGGACCGATGGTGATGTTGGGCACGAAGTGCCCGTCCATGACATCGACGTGGATCCAGTCACAGCCCGCACGATCGATCGCCCTCACCTCCTCGCCGAGCTTGGCGAAGTCGGCAGAGAGGATGGACGGCGCGATGATAATGTCCCCGGACATGGTCAGTCCTTTCGACAGCCGTCATATAGCCCCGCGCGGACGCGGCGCTAGGCGACCGCGGTACGCGCCGGCGCCACGTGGCTGGTCGACAGCGCAATCACGGCAGGCAATTGCCGGCCTGCAAGCCACTCAAGAAATGCGCCGCCCGCGGTCGAGACATAGGTGAAGTCCGGGGTCGCGCCGACCATATTCAATGCCCGTACGGTATCGCCGCCACCGGCGATGCTGATCAGCTTGCCCTCTTGCGACAGGCGCCCTGCCTCCTCCGCAAGCGCCAGCGTCCCTTTACCGAAAGGCGCGACCTCGAACGCGCCGAGGGGGCCGTTCCACAGCAGCGTGCGCATCTCTCCGAGTTTGGCCTTCAATCGCTCGATGCTTTTCGGGCCCTGGTCGAGCACCATCATGTCGGAGGGAATGTCGTTGACGTCGCAGACCCGCCACGCGGCGCCGGGCGCCAACTCATTGGCGATCACCTCGTCGACAGGCAGCATGATCTCGCAGCCCGCGCGTTCTGCCGAGGCCAAGACGTCCTTCACCGTATCGACGAAGTCGGGCTCGTAGAGCGAGTTCCCGACATTCACGCCTTGGGCGTTGAGCAAAGTGTTGGCCATGCCACCACCGACCACAAGCACGTCCATCCGTGTGGCAAGATTCTTTAGGACGTCGATCTTGGTCGAGACTTTGGCGCCGCCGACGATGGCCATGACTGGCCGCGTGGGATCCGCAAGCGCACTGCTAAGCGCACTGATCTCCGCCATCATCAACTTGCCCGCATAAGCCGGCATGAGATGAGCAATGGCCTCGACCGAAGCATGGGCCCGATGGGCCGAGGAAAACGCGTCGTCCACATAAATGTCGCCGAGCGCGGCGAGCTGCTTGGCGAAGCCGACGTCGTTGCTTTCCTCGCCCTTGTGGTAGCGAAGATTCTCCAGCACCGCGACATCGCCCTGGCCGAGCGACTTGAGCCCGTTCTCGACATCGGGGCCCACACAATCTTCAAAGAAGCGAACCGGCCCGCCATTCAGGAGCTCTTCCACCCGCTTTGCGACCGGCCGCAAGGACGTCTCGGGCGAGCGCTCGCCCTTGGGACGCCCCAGATGGGACATGAGGATGACCTTGGCACCCCCATGCTTGAGTTTCGAAATCGTCGGCAGCACACGCTTGATGCGCGTGTCATCGGCAACTTCGCCGTCCTCGATCGGCACATTGAGATCGGCCCTGACAAGGACCCGCTTACCCTCCACATCGAGATCGTCGATGGTCTTAATGCTGGAGAGGTCGATGTCGTCCATACTCAGTTCAGAACTCATATCAATCGTCCCATGGCGACGGCGGTGTCGCTCATCCGGTTGGAGAAACCCCATTCGTTGTCGTACCAGGCCACCACCCGGCAGAACGTGCCGTCGACGACCTGCGTCCCGGTCAAATCGAAGATCGAACTTAGCGGGTCATGGTTGAAGTCCGATGAAACAAGCGGCTTATCGTTGACCCCGAGAACGCTCTTGAGCGGGCCCTCGGCGGCCTTGATCATCGCCGCGTTGATCTCCTCGACCGTGGTCGGGCGCGACGACTGGAACGTCAAGTCGATGAGGCTGACATTGGGGACCGGCACGCGGATCGAGGCGCCGTCGAGCTTGCCTTCCAGCTCGGGCAGCACGAGGCCCAGGGCCTTGGCGGCGCCGGTGGAGGTCGGAATCAGGTTGATGCCGCTGGCGCGCGCCCGGCGCGGATCCTTGTGGAGCGTATCCACGGTCCGCTGATCGCCGGTATAGGCATGAATCGTCGTCATGTAGCCCCGCTCAATGCCGACCGCCTTGTGCAAAACTTCGGCCACGGGCGCGAGGCAGTTGGTGGTGCAGGACGCATTGGAAACGACGTGATCCTTCTGGGTCAGCTTGTCGTCGTTGACGCCATAGACCACGGTGAGGTCGGCGCCGGAGCACGGGGCAGAGACCAACACACGCTTGGCGCCGGCTTTGAGGTGCTGCGCCGCCGTCTCGCGATTGGTGAAGCGGCCGGTGCATTCCATGACGATATCGACGTCCAGCTCGCGCCAGGGAAGCTTCTCAGGGTTGGCCTCCGACAGCACGGCGACATCCTGGCCGTCGGCTTTGAGGCGGCCATCAGCCACGGCGACCTTGCCAGGGAAGCGCCCATGCACGCTGTCGAACTCGAGCAGAAGCGCATTCATATCGGCCGAGCCGAGGTCGTTGATCGCCACGAACTCAAGATCCTTGCGGCCGGACTCCAGGAAGGCCCTGAAGGTGAGCCTGCCGATCCGGCCAAATCCATTGATGGCGACGCGCGTTTTAGCCATGTCCTCCCCTATCTTTACTTTCTGACGATTAGATCACGCGCCGCGGCCGCGACGGCGTCGGCGGTGATACCGAAATGCTTATAAAGCGCTTCCGCCGGGGCAGAAGCGCCGAATCCGCGCATGCCGACAAATACGCCCTTGAGACCCAGCCATTTCTGCCAGCCGAACTCGATGGCCGCCTCGACGCCGACCCGAGGGGCCGTCCCTAAGACGGCGTCTCGATAGCTCTCATCTTGTGCGTCGAACAGTTCCCAACAAGGCATGGACACGACGGCGGCCTTGATGCCTTCCCCTTGCAGCAATTTTGCGGCATCCAGCGCCATGGTCACTTCCGAGCCGGTGCCGAGCAGGGTCACGTCGCGGCCGCCCTCGGGCTCGAGCAGCACATAAGCGCCCTTGGCCGAGAGATTTTCCGTCGTCGGGGCGTTGCGGAGAACAGGAAGGCCTTGGCGCGTCAGCGCGAGGATCGTGGGCGTGTCCTTGGCAAGAAGCGCAATTTCCCAGCATTCGGCGCATTCCACCGAATCGGCCGGTCGCATGACGTAGAGATCCGGTATGGCGCGGAGCGCCGCCAGCTGCTCGACCGGCTGATGGGTGGGGCCGTCCTCGCCGAGCCCGATGGAATCATGGGTCATGACATAAATCACCCGCTGCCCCATCAGCGCCGAAAGCCGGATGGAGGGACGGCAATAGTCGGAGAACACGAGGAAAGTGCCGCCGTACGGCACGATGCCGCCGTGGAGCGCAAGTCCGTTCATGGCCGCGGCCATGGCATGCTCGCGGACGCCGTAATGGATGTAGTTGCCGGCGAAGTCCCCCGGTTTGACGATTCCATGTTGCTTGGTCAGCGTGCCGACCGAGCCGGTCAGGTCGGCGGAGCCGCCGATCAGGCCCGGAACGACCGGCATCAGCTTCTCCAGCACCTTCTGCGAGGATTGCCGCGTGGCGAGTTTCGCGCCCTCGGCAGCAAAATCGGTCTTGATAGCCGCAATCGCGCGCTGAATTCCTTGGCGCACATCGCCGTCGACGGGATCGGTGAGGTGGGCGCGCGCCGAGGCGTCGAGCCGGGCCGCAGCGTCGGTCCATGTCTCATATTCCGCCCGGTGCGCGGCCCCGGCCGCACGCCAACTCGCCAGGATCGGTTTCGGCACCTCGAACGGCCCATGGGGCCAGCCGAGCTTCTGGCGCGCGCCGGCAATCTCCTCGGCCCCGAGCGGCGAGCCGTGGGTGGAGGCGGTGCCGGCCTTGTTCGGCGCGCCGTAGCCGATGACCGTGCGGCAGGCGATGAGCGAGGGTCTGTCGGTGACGCCCTTCGCGTTCTCGATGGCAAGCGCGATGGCCTCGGGGTCGTGCCCATCGACCGCGGCGGTATGCCAGTTCGATGCGCGGAACCGTTCGAGCTGGTCGTCGGTGACGCTGAGACTCGTGGGGCCGTCGATGGAGATCTGATTGTCGTCGAACAGCACGATCAGCCGGCCAAGCTTAAGGTGGCCGGCAAGCGAGATCGCTTCTTGGCTGATGCCTTCCATGAGGCAGCCGTCGCCGGCGACGCAGTAGGTGTGGTGACTGACGATGTCATCGCCGTAACGCTGATTGAGCAGCCGCTCAGCCAGCGCCATGCCGACCGCGTTGCCGATGCCCTGACCAAGCGGCCCCGTCGTCGTCTCGATGCCGGCTGCGTGGCCATACTCCGGGTGCCCGGCGGTACGCGACCCAAGTTGCCGGAAGCGCTTAATCTCCTCGATGTCCATGCCGGGATAGCCGGTGAGATAAAGCAGCGCATAGAGCAGCATCGAGCCGTGGCCGGCCGACAGCACGAAACGGTCGCGGTCCGGCCATTCCGGGTGGCTCGCGTCGAATTTCAGGAAGCGGGTAAACAGCACGGTGGCGACATCGGCCATGCCCATCGGCATGCCGGGATGGCCGGATTCGGCCTTCTGCACCGCGTCCATGGCAAGCGCGCGGATGGCGTTCGCCATGTCCTGGTGGGACGCTTCAGGCAATGCCTGATCCTGCATCAGGGCCTCGGCCATTTGTACTCCCCCAAATCCGATTAGTAAGCGCGGACACCCATGGCCGCTTTGACTGCGTGATAGCCGACGAGAAGCTGGGTTAGGGCCAGCGGGTGGCTCTTGTTCGCGCCGTTAGCGACATCGATGCGACCGACCTGGTCACGCAGATGGCCCGCCTCCGGGATGAGGTTCCACAGCAGATCCTCGATCCGCTCGGCCCTCTTGTCGGAGATATTGCCGTTGATCTCAAGCACATCTACCGGTTTGCCATCCCGGTCGCGGGCCAGCTCGAGATGCAGGCCGGCATTGCTGGACCCGTCGAATAGCGGCGTAAAGTCGGGATGCGGCAGGGTCGGCCGCAAGAGATGGCGGACGTCGAGCTGGGTGTCGGAGCCGTTAGCGCCCTTGGGCGACTGGAACCGGATGACGATGTCGGCGAAGGTCCGCTGCGGATGGATGAAGTTCGGGCTGTCCACCTTCCGCCTCTGCAAGGACGCGACCACCTCTTCCAGCTTGTAGCTGCGCTTGGTCGTGTCGCGGTGGATCTTCCACTTCACCCTGAGATCCTCTTCCGGATCGAGAAAGATTTTCACGTCATAGCAGTCGCGCATGGCCCTGGTGGTGTAGCCCAGCAGCCCCTCGGCGATCACGAACTCTGTGGGCCTGAAATATTTCGGCCGGCCCAAAGTGCCGTGGGTGTGACAATAGTTTGGCTTCAGCACCGGCTCACCGCGGCGCAGCAGGCGCAGATGCTGCTCCAGGATGTCGACATAGTTGGCGCGCGGATCGAGCGCAGAGAGACCGCCGTCGGTCCGCTCCTTGCGGTCGTACCGATGATAGTCGTCGGTGCAAAACACCGTGCAGTGCTCCTCGCCCAGAATCTGAGCGACGCCAGCCGACAGGGTCGTTTTACCCGATGCCGAGTCACCCACGATGCCGAGGATGATCGGATGATCCACTCGCTTGGGCATAGCCCACTCCAGGCGTTCCAGTCCCTATGGCTTGTTAAGCGACATCGCGAGCCGCCACGCTCGCAAGGCGTTCCGTCGGCAGATAACTCGTCAGGATCTGCCGCTCGCCCGTCGCTCCGGTTATCATCATTGTCTGCACCTTATAGTGCGACTTGCTGCGCTCCACACCTTCGAGCATGAGGCCTGTGGTGATGCCGGTCGCGCAGAAGAACACGTCGTCGGAGGTGATGAGCTCATCGCGCTCAAACCACCTCGATGTATCGAGGCCTGCTTCCTTGACCGCCTTGGCTTCGGTCTGAAGCTGAGGATCCAGACGGGCGAAGAACTCGCCGCCGATCGCCCTGACAGCGCAGGCGGACATGACGCCCTCCGGCGTGCCGCCGGTCCCCATCAACGCATCGATGCCTGAGCCCGGAACGGCCGCCATGAGCGCGCCGGCGACATCACCCGCGGGGTACATCGCCACCCGGGCGCCGGCAGCCAGTATCTCGCTGACGAGATCGCGGTGGCGGGGCTTCTCCAAAACGAAGACGGTCAGGTCGGAAACGTCCTTGTTGAGAACTTTGGCGAGGGCTTCAAGCTTCCGGCTCGTGGACCAGGCCGGATCGATCTTGCCGCGCGCGGCCGCGCTCGCCACGAACTTTTCCATGTAGAAGGCAGGGCCCGGGTTCATCATGGCGCCGCGTGGCGCCACGGCGAGAACCGCAAGCGCGTTGGTCAAACCGCGCACGAGATAGCTCGTGCCCTCGACGGGATCGACGGCGATGTCGGCTTTGAAGGCCGCGCCGGGTCGGCCGAGGTGCTCGCCGCGCTGCGGCTGGGGAGCCTCGCCCGCCGTCGCCTCGCCGATGACGACGACGGCATCGATATCGATCTTGGCAAGCGCACTGCGCATGGCATCGAGCGCGGCACGGCCGCCGTCATCCGCATCGCCGCGACCGATCCAGTTGAAAGCGGCGCAGGCCGCGCCCTCGGTGACGCGGCGCAGAGAATAGACGAGTTCCGGATTGACCGGCCCCGAGGTCTCCATGACATCTCCTCCCCGGCAGCTCTGCTTGGAACCGCCGATATTCTTCATGTGGCCATAAGGCCTTGGCTCACTATACCTTATGGGTCGGCACAGCCCCAATGATCAAGGGCTGGAGCCTGATTAGCGTCCGCCATCCCTACCGTCTAGCCGACGCGACGCCGCGGATCGAGCCAATCGCGCAAGGCATCGCCCAGCACATTGACTGAGATCAGAACGCCAATCAGCACAAGGCCGGGCAGCACCGTCACCCACCAGGCGCCGGCGAACATAAGGTCGTAGCCCGAGCGGATTAGAGTGCCGAGGGAGGGCTTCGTGACCGGCATGCCAAGGCCAAGAAAGGAAAGCGCGGCTTCCGCCATAATCGCCCCGGCGACCTGGGTGGTGGCCACGACGACCAGCGGCGACAGGACGTTGGGCAGAATGTGGCGCTGCACAATAGCGAGATCGCTGCTCCCCACCGCCCGGCCGGCCCGGACATAGTCCTTGGCCGCCTCGACCAAGGTCGAAGCGCGCGCCGTGCGGGCAAAGACCGGCCACTCCGCCAGGCCGATGACGAGGACCAGCAGCGGCACGGCGAACCGGCTCAAGGCCTCGCCGCCCAAGCCGGCGCGGAACAGCGCCATGACGATGATGGCCATCATCAGCGTCGACAAAGACAACTGGATATCGGCGGCGCGGGTGACGAGGCTGTCCACCCTGCCCCCAAAATAACCGGCGAGCAGGCCTGACGGCACGCCGATCGCCGCTTGGATCAGCACGGCGAGCATGCCGACAAGGAGTGAGATACGGGTGCCGTAAAGGATCGCGCTGAAGAGATCGCGGCCTTGGGCATCGGTGCCGAGCAGGAAGCGCGCGTCGCTGCCCTCTTGCCAAACCGGCGGCAGCTCGGCGTCGAGCAGGTCGAAGCTCGACAAATCGAATGGGTCTTGTGGCGCGATCAGCGGTGCTAACAGACAGGCCAGCGCGACCAGCCCAAGGAGCAGAGCAGCGAACGCAGCCCCTGGCCGCGCGGCGGCAAAGCCGGCGAGGACACCTGTGCCCGTCTGCGAGGCGCCCGCGCTCATCGCGTGCCCTCGAGACTGATGCGCGGATCCAGCATGAGGCTGACGAGATCCACGATGGTGTTGGTGATGACGAAGAGAAGACCCACCAACACGAGATAGGTGGTGATGAGCGGGATGTCGGAGCGGGTCACCGCCTCGAGAAACAGGAAGCCCATGCCGGGCCACTGAAACACCGTCTCGGTGAGCAGCGTGTAGGCGATGAGCGTACCGACCTGAAGTCCGCCGACGGCGACGAGCGGCAACAACGCGTTGCGCAGTGCATGGACGATCCACACGCGCGGCGGAGATGCGCCCTTGGCGCGGGCGGTGCGGACATAATCGTGGCCGAGCTCATCGAGCATGGCGCCGCGCACGAGCCTGATAAACAGCGGCAGCATGATGGAAGACAGTGTCACCGCCGGCAGGATGAGGTGCCTGAGCCCGTCCAATGTGAGGAGGCCGGTCTGCCAAACGCCGAGGTCCACCGTCTCGCCGCGGCCGAAGGCCGGCAGCCAGCCGAGCCACACCGAGAAGATGGTGATGAGGAAGATGCCGGTGAGGAACACCGGCACCGAGATACCGAGAACGCTCACGTTCAAGATCAACTTGGCACCGAGCCCGCGGGGGCGCACCGCGCTATAGACGCCGCCCGGCACCGACAGCAGCAGCACGATGAGGCTTGCACCCAAGACCAGCTCGAAGCTTGCCGGGAACTTGGCGAGCACCACCGCGACGGTCGGCCGCTTATAGATGATCGAGGTGCCGAGATCGCCGGCGGCGGCGCGGCCCAGATAGCGGGCAAGTTGTGCCGGCCACGGCGCATCGAGACCGAGTTCATGGCGAAGCTGGGCGCGCTCGGATTCCGGCACCGCCTGGCCCATGATTTCGCGCAACGGATCGCCGAGGCTCGTGCGCACCGCGAACGCGATGACCAGGATCGCCAGCATGACGAGCAGGGCTTGGGCGACGCGGCGCGCGATAAAGGCAGCGCCCTCGGCAAAGGCTTTCATGGACGCGTCAGGTCCGGACCAGGCCATAGGCGATGGCGGCGGCCACAGCCGCCTGCCACGGCACGAACAGGACAATCATCGCGTCGAGATCGGCGGCGGGGTAAAGCAGGACGCCCAGAGCTGCGCCGACGGCCACGATCAGGATCCAGCTTTTCGGGCGCCTGATGGCTTCGGCCGGAATGCCAGAGCCGAATGCGGTGAGTCCGGCGCCGATCGCCCCCGCGCTCACACCCGCAAGCAGTAGGCCTATGACCTCCCGGTTCGCCTTGGCACCTTCGATGGTGCCAAACAGTTCCGAGCCGACCACGGCCGAGAACACGTCGTTCGCCGTGTTGACGGCGGCGAGCCAGCCGATGAGGGTCAGCGCCATGGTCAGCAGGCACTTGGCCGGGTCGCGATTGGTCCACAGCCACATCATGATGGCCATGCCGGCCCCGAAAGCGATCCCGGCGTGGAGCGGAACGCCTTTTGCGTTCAGCACGAACCCAGCGTCTTCCAGAAGTATGTCGGGCAGAGGAGACGGGATGCTCGAGATCAGTCCGGTGAGGACGCCCACCCCTGCCATGATGGCAACGGCCTGCGCGCCCGGCGGCGGCCGGGGCAGAATATCGGCCTTGAGGAAATCCCACTTCATCCCCGATAGCGGGCAATTCCAACCGCGCTCCGCCCCCTCAATGGTCTGTCGCGTTAGCGCTAAAGTGCGCGCTGCTTTGCCCCCCGAGCGCCGCCAAGGCGGCGACCGCTCCATGAGACACTATACCTGAGCGATATCAGGCTGACCAACGCGAAGGGGCGCCCGAAATTGAGGGTGCTCGGGGTTTGTGAGGGCTAGTTCGTCGCCTCGACGACCTCTTTCAGCTGGGACAAGCCCTTTTCCATTTGCTCGCCTACCATCCCCTTGCCGTTCATGATCAAGCACATGGCCTTCTCCACGAAGGTGTGCTGGTCATCCATGCTCCAGGTGACGACGGTCTCACCGTCTTCGGGCTTGAAGGTGAACTGGGACATGCTGCTGCCCTCGAAGGGCTTCGTGAAATCGACCCTCGTCTTCACCAGTTCGTCGGGACGGCTCTCGACCAAGGTCATCTTGCCGGCGCCAACCTCACTATTGCCCGCCCAGGTCATGACCGTGCCCTCACCGGACTCCGGGCCCTCGAAACCCACCTTGGCGTCGGGGTCGAGCTTCGCCCACGGCGACCACGCATCCCATTCATGGAAATCATTCACCTCAGCGAAGACATCGGCCGGCGGCGCGGCCACGGTGACCGAGCGCTCGACATGAAACTCCGAGGGCTGCAGGGCCACCACAACGGCGAATACGACAACGAGCGCAACCAGCACCAACAGGATTTTCTTCAGCATATTAAGTCCCTCCCCGGGAAGCCTTTGGCCTTATTCGATCACCAGATCACCGAGATACGGCATGTCGATGACATTCACCACCGGCTCGATGTTCACATTTTTGCGCGCGGCCCAGGCGAGATGCTGCCACTGGAGCGGCAGCAAGGCCGCATCGTCATAGAGAATACGTTCGATCGTCTTCAAGACCTCGGCACGCGCTTCAGGGTCCGTCATCGTCTGGGTCTGAAGCGTCAGACGGTCGACCTCTTGGTTCGAGTAGTTGCCGGCGTTGTATTGCCCGTAGCCGGTCGCCTTGTCCGGCGTCATCGCCAGGAACTCATAGAAATTCGCAGAATCTTGCGTGTCGGACTGCCAGCCGATCATCAGCATATCCGCGGCCCGTTCGTCGAAGCGCTGCCAATATTGCGCCTTCGGCAGGGTCTGGAGATCGACCTTGATGTTGATCTTGGCGAGCATGGCGGCGACCGCCTCGGCGATGCGCGCATCCCCGACATAGCGATTGTTCGGCGCGATCATGGTCACCGAGAACCCATCCGCGTAGCCCGCCTCCGTCATCAGCGCCTTGGCCTTGGCGAGGTCATAAGGCGGCGTAAGCGCGGGATCGTGACCGGCATAGCCGGGCGGGCTCAACTGGCCGGCCGCCGTGGCTTGCCCACGCATGATCTTCTCGGCGATGCCCTCGCGGTTGATGGCGTAGCTGATGGCCTGCCGGACGCGCGGGTCCTTGAACGCCGCCACGCGATCCTGGTTGAGCTCGAAGGTGAGGACGCGGTTCGAGGGTATGGTCACAAGCGTGCAGCACGCCGCCGCCTGGATGCGTTTGAGATCGGTGGGCGGCACCGGCCCGATGAAATCGACGTCACCGGCGAGCAACGCCGCCACCCGCGTCGCCGGCTCCTTAATGGGGGTCAAGACGATCTCATCGACATTGCCGGGCGAGCCCTTGTCCCAGTACCCGTCGAACCGCTCGAGCGTGAGCCTGATCCCCTGCTCGCGCTCGGTGACGATGAAAGGCCCCGTGCCGCTCATGTTGGCGGAAGCGAACGAGGAGCCGTGCTTGACCACCGCGTCTTTCGGCCGTCCGCGCTCGTCCACGCCGGTATAGAACGCGCGGTCCATCGGAAAGATGTAGGTGGCGAGGTTCAGCACGAGCGGATAGGGCCCCTTGGTGACGAGATCGACAGTCTGATCGTCGATGACCTTGGCCCCCTCGAAAGGCTCGAACAGCGCCTTGAAGTCCGGGCTCTGCTTCAGGCGGTCGAAGGTCCACGCCACGTCCTCAGCCGTCAGCTTGCGGCCGGAATGAAAGCGCACATCGTCACGCAAATGAAAGCGCGTGGTGCGCTCGTCAATCTGCTCCCAACTCTTGGCGAGGCGCGGCTCTAGGGTCAGGTCCTGCCGGAACCGCACAAGCGGATCGAATACGAGGTGGGAGAGCTGCAGCGTCGCGCCGGAAAGCTGCTCATGCGGATCGAGCGAGGCAGGGTCGGCGTCATAGGCCATGCGCAGGGTCTTGCCGCCGGTCGCGTGAGCGGAACCGCAAATAAGGAGAGCGAGGAGCGGGAGGATCGGGAGAAGACGCATGGGTGCGAACTTTGTCGCCTGAAAACAACGGTCTCGTCCAGCCTCTTGCCTCGAAGGCTCTGGCCGATAAAGTCGCCCCTCCCGCCTAGAGGCCCTGCTGGAGGCCGTTTCATCGTGCATGGCTTTTTCGTCACGGGAACCGACACCGACGTCGGCAAGACCCTCGTCTCGGCGTGGCTGGTCACGCTTCTCGACGCGTCCTATTGGAAACCGGTGCAGGCAGGCGCGGAGCCCGAGACGGACGCCGCCACCGTGCAACGGCTCGCCGAGGTGCCTGCGGCGCGGATCTTGCCGGAAGCCTATCTCTTGCCCGAGCCGCTTGCGCCCCATGAGGCGGCGCGGCGGGCGGGCATCGCCATCGACATGGCGAAGCTCGATGCGCCTGACCATGAGGGGCTGATCGTGGTCGAGGGCGCGGGCGGCCTCATGGTGCCGCTCACCGATCGCGCCTACATGATCGACCTGGCGGCCGAACTCGATCTGCCCATCGTGCTGGTCGCCCGATCGACGCTCGGCACCATCAATCACACGCTGCTGTCGATCGAGGCGATCCGGCGGCGCGGGCTTCCGCTTGCCGGCGTCGTCATCACCGGTCCGGAGACGCCGCATAATCGCGCCGCAATCGAGCGCTACGGCCAGATCGAGGTCATTGCCGAGATTCCTTGGCTCGAGGCCGTTAACCGCTCGGCGCTCAAAGCCATCTCGCCCGAGCTCGATCTCATGAAGCTAGCGACGGTGAGACCGTGAACGATAGCCGGAACTCCGACCAGATTTCAGCCGCCCGCGATGTGATCGCGCGCGATAAGCGCTATGTTTGGCATCCCTATACGCAGCACGGTACGGAAGTCGAACCGACCGTCATCGCGCGCGCCAAGGGCGCGTCCCTGTTCGACGCGCAAGGGCGGGAAATCCTCGATCTCATCTCTTCCTGGTGGACCTGCACCCACGGCCATTCGCATCCGAAAATCAACGCGGCGCTGGCGCATCAGGCCGGCGAACTCGAGCATGTGATGTTCGCGGGTTTCACCCATGCGCCGGCGGTGAACCTGGCGGAGCGGCTCGCGGGGTTGCTGCCGGGCGACCTCAATCGCGTGTTCTTCTCCGACGACGGCTCAACCTCCGTCGAAGTGGCGATCAAGATCGCCTACCAATCCTGGGTCAACCGTGGCGAGCCACGACGGCGGATGCTGGTCGCCTTCGACGGCGGCTATCACGGCGACACGCTGGGCGCGATGTCGGTTGGGCGCGGCTCGCAAATGTTCGGCGCCTTCCGCGGGCTGATGTGCCAGGTCTGCGTGCTGCCCTACCCCGCGACGTTCGAGGGCGACGATGCCGCCGACGAGCGCGAGGCGGGGGCCCTCTCGGCCCTGGACGCCCTTCTCACCGAGCGCGGGCAGTCGATCGCGGCAGTCATCATCGAGCCCCTGATGCAAGGCGCCGCCGGAATGCGCTTCTGCCGGCCGAGCTTTCTCAAGCGTCTGGTCGAGGCCGCGCAACGCGCTGGAGTCATTGTCATTTTCGATGAGGTGGCAACCGGTTTCGGGCGCACTGGAACGATGTTCGCGCTGGAGCAGGCCGGCGTCGTGCCGGATCTTGTCTGCCTCTCCAAAGGGCTGACCGCCGGCTACATGCCGCTCGCCGCGACCGTGGCGCGGGATGACATGTTCGACATGTTTCTCGGGCACAGCTTCGACCGCGCCCTGCCGCACGGCCATTCCTTCACCGCCAATCCGCTCTCCTGCGCCGTCGCCCTTGCCTCGCTCGACCTGTACGAAGAAGAGCGCACAATCGCGCGCATCGCGCACATCAATGCGCGCCACCGCGCCATAATAAGCGCACTAGCAGGCCGACCCGACGTGACGAAGCTCCGGGTGCTCGGATCGGTGCTCGCGTTCGAGGTCAAGGAGGGCGGCCTATACCAGTCTGAGGAGAGCCGGCTGCTACGCGCCTGGTATCTCTCGCAAGGCTTCAATATCCGGCCGATGGGATCGACGGTCTATCTCTTGCCGCCCTACTGCATCACCGACGACGAGCTGAGCCGCGCCTATGCCGGCCTGGTCGACGGGCTCGACCGGCTGGCCTCTGGGGCACTAGAGCGGTCCTGAGTGATAGCGCTCTCGTTTCTGTTTACGCATGATCTTTTCGGAAAACCGGTTCCCACTTTTCCGGATCATGCTCCCAACCGTCCATAGACGATGTGCCAAGTGACGCGGCCGCCCAAGCGCAAGTTCGTGGCGCGGAGAGCGCGCCGCAGTGCACCAGGCGACAGCGGCACATAGCCGTCCCGCGGCGTGAGCCCGCCGACCGCCTTCATGCGGCGCAGGAAAGAAAGCGAATCGTTATCAGGCGTTAGGTGCTCTTGCTCGACGACGCCGGGAAGTGTGGGAATGTCGGCGATCCCGCTCGGCAGGGACTCGGCGGCGAGAATGGCGCGCCACTCGGCAAAGCTGTCGGGCCCGAGCGTGGCATAGAGCAACACCCCACCTGGGGCGAGGAGAGCGCGCAAGCGCACCAGACTTGCGGCCGGGTCGGGAAGCCAATGCAGCGTCATGCTGGAGACGATGAGGTCGAGGCCCGCATGACCGCCAGCTTCGCCCGCATCCATCACCTCGTAGCTGATGCGCGGGCCCCGGGTCGCAGCGAGATTGCGGCGGCATTCGGCGATCATCGCCGGAGCCGCGTCGGTCAGCACGAAGTGCCCTCTGGGGTAACGCTTGACCAAATGGCGGCTCATCAGACCCGTGCCGCAGCCAAGCTCGAGCACGCGTGGGCTGTCGAAGTCGGGTAAGAGCGCCGCAAGGCGGCCGGCCACGGCCACCTGCAAGCCGGCATGCCGCTCGTAGCTTGCCGCCCGCGCGCCGAAGCGCGCCGCGATCTCGGCGCTACGACGGGAGAGTATGGGCGAATTCAAGGACATTGCGGGCGCACCAGGCTGGGTGCCTCAACGGTAGAACATGGCCGCCATCCGGCGACCAGACGACCCTCGTCTCCTGCCATATGGCCGAGGTCATGGCCGGAGGCACGATGGCATCGTCGCGGGAGCCAAGGGCGAGCACGGGACACTGGAGGTCTGCTTTAGCGCTCTCAGCGCTCCAATGCATCAGCCAATCGAGCCCCTCATCGAGGCGTGCGACGTTCAGCATCTCAGGCAGAGCAAAGCCCGGGGCCCCGCAAGACCGCCAAAACGCTTGCATCGTGCCACCTGGATCACGGGCCAACCCACGCTTGAGCGCAGAAACCCGGGACGGCGCCACATGGGGGCAGAAGCGGTCGAAGCCCTGGATGCTGACCAGCGCCTTGAAGCGGCCGCGCCCGTGCTTCAGCAGCCACAACAGGCCGAGAGAGTGGCCGACGGCAATGGCGTCCTCCGGCCAGTCGTCTTGACCTTTCGGCCCTCCGGCGACGAAGCCGAGGTCGACCAGAGTGACATCCGCATCGCCCAGATGGCCGACGACGTCGGCCCAGATGCCGGCGTGGAAGCCCCAGCCATGGACGAGCACGACATGCATCTCAGAGAGAGTCGGCCTTCGCCGTTTCAGGGGCAGCGCTCTCACTCAGCGCATCGAGCAGGCGGTCGACATCGGCGGTGGCGTGGGCCGCGGTGAACGCGAGCCGCACCCTTGCGGTGCCTTGTGGCACCGTGGGCGGCCTGATCGGGGTGGCCCAGAATCCCGCCTCGCGGAGACGCTTACTCAGGCTGAGTGCCGCTTCCGCGGTCCCGGCGATCAACGGCACGATTTGGGCGCTCGAGGCGCCCGTGTCGTAGCCAAGCCCTTGCGCAGCAGCGCGGAAGCGCGCGGCAAGCCCTGCCACATGGGTCCGCTCGGCATCCAAGCCGGGCACGAGGTCCAGCGCGGCGTCGATGGCGCCGAGCACTGGCGGCGGCAGCGCGGTCGAGTAGATGAACCCGCTGCAGCGGTTGACGAGATAGTCGCGCATGGTGCTTGAGCAGGCGACATAGGCACCGAAACTGCCGAACGCTTTGGAGAAGGTGCCAACAACAATGTCGGCGCCGTCCGAAAGCCCGCTACCGCCAGCGCCCAGGATGCCCGTGGCATGGGCATCGTCGACGATGAGCGTCGCATCGTGAGCGCGCGCCAGGCGCACGATCTCAGGGACCGGCGCCACATCGCCGTCCATGGAGAACACGCTCTCGGTCAGGATGAATTTCGGCCTTCTATCGCCCTGAAACTGAGTCAGAAGTTCGGCGAGATGGCCCGCGTCTGCATGCCGGTAACGCTGCTGGCGCACGCCGGCCGCCTTGCAGCCGAAATGCATGCTGGCGTGGTTGAGGCGGTCGCCGAAAACGAGCGGCTCGGCGCCGAGCACGGTTCGATCGAACAGCGCTTGCAGCACCGCGGCGTTCGCCTGAAAGCCGGACGCCATGACGAGGGCTGTGGGCTTGCCCTTGAGCCGGGCCATTTTGGCCTCGATGCGCTCGAAGAGATCGAGATTGCCGGTCACGAGACGCGAGGCGCCTGAGCCCGCGCCATAAATGGCCGCCCACTCCCGCGCCCGCTCGATGAGCGCCGCATGGAAACGCAGAGCGAGATAGTCGTTGCTCGCCAAATTGACGTAAGACCGGCCGCCGACCTTGAGGCTGCGCGCATCTTGCGCCTCAATCGTGCTCAGCGCCCGCCGCAGGTGATCCTTGCCGAGGGCGTCGAGAAAGGCCTGGTACCGGCTTTCGCTTCCAACCATGATCCTGTATTAGCGAAGGGCCTTATCCCCAGCAATCAATCGCTTGGAATCCCGTGTCAGAAACCTTGGAAAGCGTGAATCCTATCAACGGCAGCGCAAGCCGGGCGGAGACGCCGCTCAAGCAAAATGGCGTTGCCAGCACCCGCCACGATTGGAGCACTGACGAGATCGTGGGCCTGCTCACCGCCCCCCTGCTCGACCTCGTGGACGAGGCTAGGGGCGTGCATCGGCGGTTCCACGCCGACGGCCAGGTGCAGCTCGCGAGCCTGCTTTCGATCAAGACCGGGGCCTGTCCGGAGGACTGCAAATATTGCCCGCAATCGGCCCATTACGCCAAGAAGACCGGCCTTGAGCGCGAAGCCCTGCTCGACGTGGACGATGTGCTGGCCAAGGCGCGGATCGCCAAGGAGGCCGGTGCCACACGCTTTTGCATGGGGGCGGCCTGGCGCGAGGTGAAGGATGGGGACGCCTTCGACAGCGTGCTGGCCATGGTGCGGGGCGTCCGGGGGCTCGAGATGGAGGCCTGTGTCACCCTCGGCATGCTGACCGAGGATCAGGCGGGCCGCCTCGCCGAGGCCGGGCTCACCGCCTACAACCACAATCTCGATACCTCGCCCGAGTTCTATAGCGAGATCATCACCACGCGGACCTATCAGGACCGCCTCGATACGCTTAGCCGCGTGCGGAGCGCCGGCCTGCAGATCTGCTGCGGCGGAATTATCGGCATGGGTGAGACCGTCGAGGACCGCGCCAGCCTGCTTAAGACGCTTGCCACGCTGGACCCCCATCCTGAGAGCGTGCCGATCAACGCGCTCGTGCCGGTGCCCGGCACGCCGCTTGAGGATCAGCAGAAGGTCGATCCGCTCGATCTGGTGCGCATGGTGGCCACGGCGCGCATTCTCATGCCCATGTGCTTCGTGCGGCTCTCGGCGGGGCGCTCGTCGCTGACACGCGAGGCGCAGATCCTCTGCTTCCTTGCCGGCGCCAACTCGATCTTCTACGGCGACAAGCTGCTCACCACCGAAAATAACGACGTGGCCGACGATCTCGACCTGATCGAGCAGGCGGGTTTGCGGGTGAAAGCGTCCAGCGCTCTTTAAGCTTTGCGCCGCTTGCGGAGCCTCGGCGGCTCGCCCGGATTGGTGTGATAAGTGATCAACAGCATCGCCAGCAGGAAGGCGGCAAACAGACCGGCCAAGGCGCCGATGCCCGCCGGCGCGGTGATCTCGCTGAAATCCGACACTTCCTTAGCCGCCACGCTGCCGGCAAGCGAAGCCACCACGGCATAGACGGCCACCAAGACGGGTGTGCGCGAATCATCGGAGCCGACGCCAGCGCCGCTCACCATGATGAGATTGCGCAAGAGGACCGCAGCGATTGCGCCAAGGAACCCGGCGAGGATGGCGAGATACAGGGCGCCGAAAGAGCCCCCGACCACCATGCCGGTCACCGCGCCGACCACGGTTCCCACAAAGAGAACGATCAACAAGCTTGCTGATGTCATTTCCTACCCCCCTTTCGAATGGCTCTGCTTGCGGAGCCGATTCGATTTTCCAGAGGGTTGAGTATGCCGCACGGGGCATGGCATTGAAAGCAAGCCGCGCTCGTTCCCGCCTTGCGTTTGGCCTGAGCCAGCGCTACCCAGACCGCACCATCTTGCCAAGCGCTTCGGCTCCATGTCCCGCATCGTCTATGTGAACGGCGTCTATGTGCCCGAAGAGGAGGCCAAGGTCTCCATCTTCGACCGCGGCTTTCTGTTCGGCGATGCCGTCTATGAGGTCACCGCGGTGCTCGGCGGGCGGCTTGTCGATTTCGACGCGCACCTCGCCCGCCTCGACCGGTCGCTCAAGGAGATCGATCTTCAACCCCATGTCGGCCACGAGGGCTTGCGCGAAGTGCATCGGGAGCTCATCGCGCTGAACCAGGTCGACGAGGGCATCGTCTATCTCGAGATCAGCCGGGGCGCGGCCGACCGTGACTTCGTCTACCCCGAGGCGCCAGAGCCGACCGTCGTCGCCTTCACGCAAGCGCGCGCTTTGCTCGACAGCCCCTACGCCACCACGGGCATCAAGGTGGTCACAATCCCCGACATCCGCTGGAAGCGGCGGGACATCAAGTCCACGGCAATGCTGGCCCAGGCCATGGGCAAGCAGGCGGCGAAGCTCAAAGGCGCTTATGAAGCCTGGATGGTCGAGGATGGGTTCGTAACCGAGGGCACGTCATCGTCAGCCTTCATCCTCGATGCCGCAGGCGCGCTCCGGACCCAGCCCCTTGGACCGCATATCCTTCCCGGCGTGACCCGCCGCGCCGTGCTTCGATTGGCGAGCCAGGAGGGTTTGGCTGTGGAGGAGCGCCCGTTCACCGTCGAGGAGGCCTATCAGGCGCGCGAGGCCTTCCTCACCGCGGCATCGGCCTTCGTCTTGCCGATCGTCGAGATTGATGGGCGCGCAATCGGCGATGGTCATCCCGGCCCGGTCGCGGGCGCCTTCCGCCAGCTCTATATCGACGAAGCGCGGAAAGCCTGATTGCTTGGGGACATCGCCCGGGCCGCTCAGCGCGGGGCAGCGAATCGGCTATGATTCCGCTCCATGTCGCTACCCTCACAGACCGCTGACATAAGGCGCAAGCTGGTCGAGTTCCCGGCCGACATCTGGCAGGCGCTGGAACTCTTCGCCATGGACAGCGGCAGGAGCGTGCAGTCGCTGGCCGACGAAGCGTTTGTCGATCTCTTGCGCAAATATCACCGGCCGACCTCGCTGAAAGAGGCCTTGCGGGAGAGTGCGCGGCGCCTGCCGGCCAATGACGACGCCCCGCCCAAACGGCACGGCACCTAGGGGCTTAGATTTTCGGCCTTCGATTTTCCCAGCTATTCCTTGAGACGCGCCACGACGGCCTCAAGCGCCGCGATGGCTTCCGCCCGATCGCGCTTCTTCAAGTCCACTAGCAGCTTGAAGCCGTCCTGCTCCTCGCGGATGACGGAGCCCTCGCCGACCAGATCGTCGTAGAGGCCCAGCACTTTGTAGCAACGGAGCGGTTCGGCGAAGCCCTTCACCTTGATCGGCTTCTGCTCCTCCGCGTCGACCTCGTCCTTCACCAGCGAATAGGTCTCGTGGCCGATGAGGATGCCGTCGGTCTCGGCGAAGGATTCCAGCCGTGCCGTGGCATTCACGCCGCTGCCGATGATGGTGTAGTCCATGCGGTCGTCGCTGCCGAAATTCCCCACGGTGACATAGCCCGTGTTGATGCCGATGCGCAGATGGAACGGCTGCTCGGCGCCGAGCTCCAGCCATTCCGTATGCAGCTCGCCCAGACGCTTCAGCATGGCGATGGCCATGCGCACGCATGCGCGGGCATCTTCCTTCACGCCTCTCGACTCAGGATCGCCAAAGAACACCATGATGGCGTCGCCAATATATTTGTCGATGGTCGCGCCATGCTCGAGCGCGATGTTGGTCATCTCGGTGAGATAGCGGTTGAGCAGATTGGTGAGGTCCTCCGACTCCAGCTTGTCGGTGGTCTCGGTGAAATTCATTATGTCGGAAAAGAAGATCGTCAGCTTCTTCCGGCTGGACGCGATCTCGACATTCTGGGCGCCGGTGAAGATCGAATGGTAGATCTGCGGCGATAGATATTTCGAGAGCTTCGTGGCGAGCGCATCGAGTGCCTTGTTCTTCTGAGCGATGACCTCGTTGGCGTGGCGCTGCTCCTTGCTCAGCGCGTTGAGCTGTTCCTCGTTACGATCGCTCAAGCGCATCAGCCGGCGCGTGGCGCGCAGCAGCTTCTGGTAGTCCTTGACCAGAGCCTCATAACGCTTGCCATCGGCGAGTTCGGCGAAGCGGCCGCTATCGATGAGTTCCTGCGCCGCCGCGAGGGCCTGCTCCTCCGCGCCGAAGAGGTCGCCGGACGACATCAGTCGGCCATCTTCTCAAGATGGAATTTGGCGGCCTCTAAATCCTCGCCGAACTCCTCGCCAAGCTCCTGCATGGTGTCGTCTTCTTTGTCGTAGAACCAATGGACCTCGACCGAAGCGCCGTTGTTCGCGGCGGCTTCCAGCTTGTCCATCAGCATCATGACCGCCTTGGCGCTCGAGCTGTTCAGATAGATGAGCTCGAAGTCGAACCGGCAGGTCCCCTTGCTGAGCTTGCCGAGATAGGTATCGAGTGCGGAGAAGACCGGCCCGTAGAACTCGGTGACGTCCTCAGGATAGGACTCGCCCGAGATCTTCAGGTGGTTGTTGACAAAATCGAAGGCCACGGCCGGGGTGCGGGAGGTGGGTTCGATATCCAGCTTATCTCGCATCAATCCGGTCCTTAGATGGTCGCTTTTAGCGCAAAAAACGCATGGTCGCCGTCGATGTCGGCGAAGTCGAACTCGATGGGCCGCGTAGCGCGCCGCGCGATCTCCATGAAGCCGAGGCCCGCCCCCTTGCTGCCTTGCTCGGGGTCGGCTCTGAGCTTCTCCTTGTAGAGGGCCTTCAACTCCTCCTTGCTCATGTCCCTGATCTTGCTCAGCCTAGCCCTCAGTCGCTCGACATCGGTCCGCTGTATCAGGTTGCCGGCACAGACCACGTAGTCGTCGCCCTCCCTGCCGATGGTGAGAATGCCGTAGCGAATCTCCATGAGCGCTACGGCATCGGACGCCGGCGGCGGCTGGGTTTGCACTATCTCGGCGGAATAGCGGATCATGTTCTGCATCTGCTCGACGAAAATGGCGAACACGCTGCGAAGCGTCTTGGTATCGGCATCGTCGATGGTAAGCTTCTGTTTCAGCGCCTCGCCGACGCCGCTCAGCACAGGCTCCGTCACGTAGCCGCTATAGGCAAAGATGACGCCCTGCGTGTGCAGCATCGACCGCAGATCCATCAGTTGACCGGCAAGCATCGGTGTCTCCTAGGAGTGTGGGATAAAGCCCAAGACCGTGAGATCGTCGCGGCGAATCTGCTCACCCTGATACTTATCGAATGCCTTGCGCAGCGATTCCGCCTGCTCGCTCATTGGCGCATGACGGTTCTTGCGCAACAGGTCTGGAAGCGCCGCTTGCCGAAGGAACGGCCGCGCGGACCGCCGATCTGATCGATCAAGCCGTCCGTGGTGAGGTAGAAGGCATCCTCATCGCCGAAGGAGAAGGTGCGGTTGGTGAAGCTCGTGTCTTGCGGATAACGCCGATAGCCGAGACCCTCGCGGTCGCCCTTGATCTCGATGACGCCCTCCTGGTTCGCCCGCCATAGCGAGAAGCGCGCGCCGGCGAAGGTCATTTGCTGCTTCTTCGGATTGATGAAGCAGATACCGGCCTCGAGCCCGTC
>Ga0307378_10003511_pt1 | contig 22978 bp, 19 predicted proteins | sample UN1MG_FD_202238 | JGI IMG/M metagenome (GOLD analysis project Ga0307378, IMG submission 202238) | Soil microbial communities from Risofladan, Vaasa, Finland - UN-1 | ecosystem: Environmental > Terrestrial > Soil > Coastal area > Acid sulfate soil | place: Finland: Risofladan, Vaasa | collected...
CTGCGTGCCCGCGTGGGTGAACTGGAGCCGTTGGTGGATGCCGTGGATTGGTGGGCATCCCAAGCACCTACAAACGCACTAAACAACGGCCTGCGCCGGTGTCGCGCGGCACTCGTTCTCAACAAGGAGCCGACCGATGACTGACACCGTTAGCGATCTTAACAGACTTGGGCGCTATCTTGCCGAAGAACACGAGGACGAAGGTGCTGAAGTTGTTAACCGTGCCCAAGGTGAGATCGAGATGCTGCGTGCGGAAAGTGCTGGCAGTGAGCAGATGCTATTCGCTGCTAGAACAATAGATAAGCTGACCGCTCGCGTGGCGGAGCTTGAGATAACGGTGGGCGTGCTTGGGAAACTTCTGTCATTCGCTGACGCAGGTGACAGCGACAAAAACTACCAGACGATAGTTGAGGCCCGGCGCAAGTTCAGGGAGTTTGAACATGCCGCCAACACCAAGGAGCCGGCTGATGTATGAAATGCAGAACTACGAAGTGGAAGAGATTGAGAAAATGGCAGCCGAGATCAAGGCGCTGCGTGCCCGCGTGGCTGAGCTTGAGAAGGTGTTGGTCAGTACCGTGTTTGCAATCAATCCACCAGACGGCAGCAGCATCTCAATGGGTGAATGGAACAAACGTCTAAAAGCTGCAACACAGGCGGCGCGGGAGATGCTCGATGGATGATCCAGAAGACTACCCACGCCACGAACTCCTAGAGTTCAGCGACGCCAGTCAGCTACAGCGCCCGCGCCAAATGCAGGGCACCTGTTTCTTTGGCACCACCACCGTCCAAGACGGTCTGATCCAGACCTACATAAGCGTTCGCTGCAACGGCAATGGGTGCAGCGTCATGCGCAGCAAGTCGGGACCACGGAGCGTACCTCCGGCGGTCGTCAGGAAGTGGATGTTGGAAGATGGTTGGGATATCGACACGCATTTCAAGAAGGCGTACTGCCCTAGCTGCCGGAGAGACAGGCGGGCTATCGACGCCAGAAAGAAAGCCAAGGAGGCGAAGAAACGCCGTGTCGTGGTGGCCTTCCAGCCTGAAGACCAAGCGGTGCTCGACGAGTTATATGGCGAGCTTGATGCCGCCCGAGCGATGATCGATGAGATCGAAGAAAAAGTGAATGCGAAGATTTATGAGCTTTTGTCGGAGAGGGTTTGACCCTAGTCGTTCGGGTTGGTATCGACCACCTGTATCCAGAGTAGACCCGGGAACCCTTTCGGGCCGGGCGGGGCGCGCTTCCCCTTCACGAGGGTGGCGCGCCGTGTGTAGGTGTGCCGGGGCACGAGGGTCGCCCAGTGCATTTCGTAGATCCCGCTGTCCTCGACGATACAGCCCGGCTTGGTAATGTAGCTGACGCTCATATGTCCCACCTCCAGCCCACCATGAACCCCTTGATCTTATCTTTTAGGCGTTCGGCTCCGCGACGGGAAGAGATAAGGATTTTGGCGAAGGGTCGGCCTCGGATTTTTCCTTGCCGCAGAAGCGATCTACTTTGACATTGTGAGCCAGCGCCCACCTCTTCTCGCTTTGCGTCAACCTCTCTTTCCAGTTCGGTGAAGGCCGAAACTTCGTCCCGAACACGAGGCATCCGTCGCCGATGGGAGGGCTTACGCATGCGCTAAGGCTTGCGATGCTCAGCAGCATCAAGAGCGTCTTTGCCCAGTTCATTGTCCACCTCCTCATCGCTCAAGCCACTGACCACGCGATCGATCTTCTGGGCGTCCTTGGCCTGCTTGAGAGCGCGCTCTGCCGCATCCTTCTTGGCCTCCTCGTAGCCACGCTGACGCGCGCGCCACCGGATGAGGGCGAGCCCGCCCCCACCCAGCAGCACGAACGCCAGAATAGCCAGAACAACAGTCGTCATGCGCCGTTGCCGGCCTTGGCAACACCAGCCCGGATGAACCAAGTCTGGACAGCGGCCCAAGCAGCGCCGATTGCAACAGGTGCTGTTATCTCACCAGTCAGGAAACCAGCGAGGGCGGCGAGAATGGCAAGCCCACCGCTGATATACGTCTTCTTACCCTTGAACCATTCCATGGTCGTTTCCTTCAGTTATTCAGTGCGGCGTAAAAGGACATTGGCGGGGCTCCTCCATCCTCTTCGAACATCGTGAAGCAGTCATTGAACCACCTCACGCCCCGATCAACATGCTCGCTGGTGCCGATGGGATACTGCCTCATCTTCCAGCGGTTCTTCTTGCCGAACTCCGCATAGAGGTTGCCGGCGTTGTAAGCAGCGAACACCTTGGGCGGATCGAAGTCGGTGATGACCCGCTGCCCGCCGATATAAGAGGTGCCGGCGCGGATGGAGTTGTGGGGGATCAGCAGCCATTCCCGGTCGATCGCTGATCCGTCAACAGTGCCGACCGTGAACCGTGCGGTCGAAATCAGCGTCTGCATCAGTCCCGGGCTGACCCGATGTGGTGTTGTCTTGTCGGAGATGTATCCGGGCTCCTCGCGGACCTTGCTCGGATCTCCGCCGGTCTCTGTCGCCGCCGTGGCGATGATCAACTCCACCGGCACCCTGTGAATGAAGGCCCAGTGCTTGATGCTCTCGCCGAAGTCAGTCCAAATGCGCCGCACGGTGGAGGGGGGCCGGCCTGTATCCTCGATCTTTCCGCTGACATAAAGCCCGTCCTTGGTGATCTGCCAGCCCACACTCAAGGCATGCACATCAAGCTTGATGGCTCGGTAAGCATGCGGCTTCAGGATTGCTGGATGAGGGTGAAACATTATCGGTTCCTGAATATCCTGTACTCCCGGGCTGACTTGATGCACTTGGCGTTCTTGACGCGGACCAGATGACCCCCACGCACGCGAAAGTTTTTGACCATAACGGCGTATTGATAGGCAGCCCTTCGACATTGGTACTCCGTTGCGTAAGTCAGCGGCACCCCGTACCGCTTGGCGATGGTGGGCTCGCAGGATATCTGAACGCCGCTCACCGTGTAGACACAAAGTAGTAGCCAGAGGTGCATCAGTTCAACTTCTCAAGGAGCCGTCGCAGACGCGAAAGCTTGGCTTCGACCTCGGATAAGTCCCGCTCGACCAGCCGTTCCGTATTGGCGTCTTTGTCGCGCCGGGCCTCTCCTAAGTGGACACGCAACTGGATGCGTTGATCAGTCCAATACGAGATCGCCGTTTGGTAACTGATCTTGTGCGCGGCTTTTTGTTCTTTTGCAATCTCCGCAAGAGCTTTCTTGTGCTCCTCTGCCTGCTTATCAAGCTCGTCATGGCTGGGCCATGGACGGTATTTCTCGGTGAAAGAGAGGATGGCGGTGAGTGCAACGACAACCATGCCAACCGCAATAATGGTCGAAACAAGAGGCTGCCTGACGATGCGCTCCTTGAATGTTTCGGTCACTATTTTGATGCCTCTCGGCGGATACGTTTCGCGTCTGCCGTGATCATGATTTCCAAGCGGCGGATTTCGTCCATCAATCTACGCTTAGGCTCCTTGTCGATCGTGGTGTCATCATTGATGACCCTTCGCGCGCTCCTCAGTCCCGCCAGACTACGCGCCAGATCCTCGGTGTACCCGGAGACAGCAATCATTCTTCTTTCTTTTTCCGTCAACGTGCCATAGGCCGCATACCGTCCCGTCTTCGCAAGCTCATGGGCTGATCGTGCCGCTTGTCGGGCTTGATTGCGGAAGTCGTAGAAGAGAGCGAGGTTGCCGGTTTGCAATTCCTTCGTCAGGAAGCGCTTCACAAAAGGCCAGTCTTCCGGCTTCATCGCTGGACGTTGGCCTGTCGGCAGATCAACCACGCTTCGCAACCCTTCATCGAGCATGAACAGCCCATATGCTCCGAGGGTGCCGGTGTAGCCACGGAACAGATGATCTAGCTCTGCGGGGCTCATACCGATTGCTCGCATGAGCGCCGTGTCGCCGATCGCCTTGGCTGTTTCGGAGGTGCCGGTGGTGAAACGAAGTTGGCTTTGCAGGTTCTGGAGATACTCGCCGACGATGGGTCGTTGGGTGTACATCGACTTGTTCATCCAAACCTCGAAGATCGGCTTCAGAGCCTGAGGCATCGGGTTCATGCCGAGGGTGGCCATGAAGTTTCGCAAGCCTGCCTGTTCGAGATCGCGCTGGGTGTCGTAGCCCATGAAATAAGCGATTATCCGCTCGGGGAGCGTTTTGGTCAGAAGACCAACCTCGAAGGCGATAGGCATCTTGACCGCCTGATGTCCCTTGCCGGTGCCGAAGAGCCAGTTCTGGTCTCGGGTCTCCGGGTTGGCGTTTTTCCATGCATCGTCGTCCATCACGGAAAGGGTATAGAGCGCATTCATCCCAATCATAAAGAGGCCGCGCAGATAGAAATTCTTCATCGCTTCCTTGCGATTAACACCCACGCCCTTGCCAACCCCGGCACCCGTCCCGGCGCGGTAAAGCAAATCCAGTCCTTGGACGCGGGCATTGAAGAAGGGCACCATGCCGGAGAGGTAGCGCATGAGATCGCTGTTGCCACGCCGGGAGAAGTTGATCACCTCCAGCGCCTCAAAGGTCGCCTGCGCCTCGTTGCCGGTTTTTGCCAGCACATCCGAGTAGACAGCAGCGCGTGTCGCCGCATCGGATGCCGAGGTCAGGTGATCAAGAGCCCTCCAGAGCCGGACTGCCGGATTGCGATTGTTGATCCCCCTGAAGGTTTTTGCGACATCTGTTATGTCGCCCTTGAAGTCAAAGCCGCCATAGACGCCCGATCGACGCAGGGAGCGTGCTGCCCCAACATTTCCGAGCGCCTCACCGAAGCCGACAGCAGTCTCAACGAAGGGGATATCGGTGCGGCCCGAAGTGGCCCATGCCGAAAGCGTATCACGCAACAGGTTGGCGACAATAAATCCGGGCTCCCGAGTGACAAACCCTCTCAGCAGTTGAGCCGGAAAACTCAGGAACGGATGGATTGGTTTGCTCTGACTGTTCACGGAAGTCAACGCCGCGAACAATAGGGGGTCAGTGATTTGGTAAATCTGGTTTTGGCCCCGGACCCGGATCGTTACCGTGTCGCTGACCCCGGAGTTGGGCGGCACCCGGCGCGCAACGCCCACATGCTGGGCATCTCTGACAGCGCGTTGGGCTGCGATGTTTTTCATGCTGGCGGTGATTGCCGACATGGCGTTGCGCGTCACGTTCTCGATGAAGTCGTTGAAAGGCGCGCCCTGCCCCTCGGGCAGACCTCGCATACGCCTTGGGGGCGTCACATTGGCGATGGAGTTGAAGATTTTCGGAACCCCACGTCCGCCGCTTTCTCCGTATTCAAGCTGGCGGTAATACGGGGTGTAGTCCCACGTCTCGATCCACATCCGTCCAGCGGCTTCATCGATCACGCCGCTGTCGATCATTAACTGGACGAGGGCGGAGTTCCAGCGCTGGTACTCGTTGAAGACATCGGCGAACCAAGGATACTCTTCGCCTTTGCGAAGACCCAAAGCGATAGCTTCCGGGGTCATTTGCCCCGTCCCGATGCCGCGCCGCCTCAGCGAGCCAGAGGCGCGTCGAGCCTGACTGTAAAGGGCGAACTGAGCAGTCACGCCATCTTTCATGACCCGTCCCAGAACATCGACCAGCCCACGCTGATGGAACCCGTCAACCGGGTTCTCGGTCACCACGCGGACGTAGCCGTCTCTGTACACCGGCACCCCGGTCTTGAAAGCTTCCGCCGCCACGCCGGCAGCACGATCACTGAGCAGCGCTGAACTCATAGCCGCGACATCAGCCATCAGGTAATCATTGAGTGGCCTGCCGGTTTCTGCCGCGCGCTGCTTGGCGGCAACCAACCCGATCCGCCCGATTGCCTCATATTTGTTAAGCCAACGCTGACGCCAGCGCACGAAAGGCTGCGTCTGCGTAGCTCCAAGAAAGCGCTCACCCCATGTGTAACGAGGATCGCGGTTGCCAGTGCGCTGGTAAATGGCTTCTTCTTCGGGGCTGTCGATGACCTGTCTCTTGGAATATTCTTCGCGAGCTTCCGGCTTGAGACGAAGTATCGGACGGCCCTGTTTCTTAACCGCTTCCAAAGCAGCCGGGCTGGCGCGTTCGTTGATCTGTGGTTGGATCGCCGGGCGGCTGGAGATCATCGCGTCCGGCGCGTTCACATCCACAGGATACAGGGTAGTGACCGACAGGATGGGGTGACCCCGGAGGAGTTTCGGAGCCAAGACCATTCTGATCGGCCCATGCTGTGGATGCTGCCAAAGGACCACCAGCGTGGGGTCGTGGGTGCCGCGTCGGCTGTCTTCGGCAGAGGAGAATAGTTTTCTGTAGCTGCCATCTGCCTGCTTCTGAGCGGGGTTATTGCGCTGGGTCCACATCTGGTTCACGAAATCAGAGACAAGAGCCCTCAGACTTGGGTATCCAAGACCCCTTATCTCTTTGGCGTGACCGGCAGCGATATGGGCGTGGCCGAAACCATTTGCGCCGCCGCCATATTCATCGATATCAAACTCATCGTGATAGCCTTTGAAGAGCACAACGTGACGGGGCTTGCCCATGAACATCATCTGCCCGTAATTGTCGGCTCCTGTGACATTGCTCGGCACGACATGGAAGGCGTCGTATGGGAGCTTCGAGAAATATTCACGTTCTGCCCAAACAAAATCTTCGTTCTCGGGAAGCTGAAGGTTGAAATCACCCTTGACTATGCGTGGCGTGTCGATCGTCGAAAACTCGCTGTCAGTTGACGGCAGTGCATCGAGGAAGTTGGAAAACGCACCAACGCTGTCGGAGACGATGTAGCCTTTGAAGTTTCCGCTGTCCCAAAACTGGGCCACGTTCTCGAAGTTATTCTTGAGGATGCGCTCGAAGCTGCCGGGGGCGATCTGATCCTTGGCCATGCCAGTGATCACCTCTTCCAGATCCCGAATGAGATCGGCCTCTTCGAAATAGCGTGACTGGTACCCGATCTTGAACTCTTCGCTCTCGACAAACCGGCTCTTGCTCAAGCCGCTGCCCGGCACAAACTTCTCCTCGAAGATCGCGATACCATCGGATTTCATCAACTCTTTGACGCGAGCGATATGGACATCCCGGCGATTGTTGATGAACTGAAACGTCATCGCCTCGTGAACGATGTCGTATTTCTCGACCGGCCTGAAACCAAAGATCGGGACAAGCCCCTCGTCCCAGAGGTGGACGCCTTCTTCGTGAGCATTGGAGAATGCCTCAACCCGATATTTTGCCCCCTTGGGGGTTGGGGCCCGCTGGAAGGTGCCGTGCATTTCGGGGCTGGGGTCGAGCCCCAAGGTCTTGATCCTGCCTTGGGTCAGCGCCGAGATCGCTTTGATGAAGGCACCTTCGGACGCTCCAATATCCAGCATCGTCGCTCCCCCGTCATAGAGGTCGGCGATGGTTTGACCAACATACTGCTGAACTTCTTGGAAGCCGGGGATCATGCCGGCGATGTGGCGATCGAAATTGCCGCCGACATAGCCCATGTAAACGCGCGAAAATTCGTCCGCGTCGTTCAGATCGAGGATGGGAATATAGGCGGCGTTTTTTGTCGGCCCGTTGGCCGTCCCGGAAGTGGTCTTAGCAAAGAATGTCTGCTGCTGACCACGCTTCGTGATTAGAAGTGGACGTTCGCCCGCCGCGCTTGAGCCCTCGAACTCTCCTCCTCGGGGGAGGTCTCGTCGGGAGAAGGTTTCAAAGGGTATGTCCGCTTCGGCGTCGCCGGGAGCATCGTAACTTTGCCGATCACCGGCAGGTTGTTCTCTTCCCGCCACTTCCGGTTGGCCAGCGCTGATTTGCGTAAAGCCAAATCGGCTATCCGAGCCCCGTTGTTCCGGGAGGCTTCTTCCTGCTGCTTCGAGGTAAGTTTGTCCACCATCGCTCAAACTCATTGGGTTGCTGGGAACACCAAGAGCATCATACAGTTGTTGCTCGAAAAACCAAAGCACTGCTTGCGTCTCTTCAGGTGTATCCCCGACCCTCTCGGCAACCTGCATAATCCAATCAAGCATCTGCTCGCGTTCTTCGGGATTACGCGGGCTTTCGATGATGCCCTCGCTGCTTACTTTGCCCGGCCTGCCTTCCTCCGCGAGCAGTTGTCCAAAGTGCCGGTTAAAGCCACGAGTGAACCATTTGTCCATGACGGGCATCGGAGTTCCCATCAGGCTCATCGAGAAGTTGCCATACTTAGGCCCGAACATATGGACGCCGTAAAGAGGGCTCTTGTGGTCCAGCCGAATGCCCTTGGGCATCCCCGCCTTCCAGTTGCTGTACTCACGACGCATCTCACGAAGCTGCTCAGGTGTCTTAAATGAGATAAGCTCTTTCATTGCGCCAGCGAGACCAAGCTCACCAATCATCCGGTTCAAGACCTCTATGCGCTGGTCGGCTCCGCCATATCCCGGCCAGCTAGAGCCATCCTCTTGCAGTTGAGGCATATCCCTTAAGAACTCGATCCGATTGGCTCCGGGCCTCACAGGATCGACTGCATGGGACAAAAGCCGGGTTGCGGAATTTACGTTGAGAACGGGATTGACGCCGCCGGAGGTTATTGAAGCCAGAACAACCCAGAGCCGGCGAATATCTTCGTCAAAAGCGAGGAGCCCCTTTAGCTCGGGAAGAGTGTTGAGGTACCCGAAAGTGAGAAAGAGATCTTTGCCATACCAGCCTTTGCCGCTTTTGGCTTGCTGCGTCTGATAGAGATATTCTTCCGCTCCCCGCTGGGCTGCGAGCGCTCTGTGCTCAGGGTTGGCTGGATCAAGCCGCTCCCCTTTATCCATAAGGTAAGCCGCTACATCCCGAATGGTGCGTTGGGTGCCGGAACGCCCCCCTGTGCCCCTAATTTCTGGAGGATTGTCCCGCGTGTCGGTGCCAAGTGTGGAAAATTGCTCCACAGGTTCATCCACAACAGCTTCCCAAGATCGGGTAGGCAACCGGGCGGCACTCCCGGGATCATGGGGAAAGATAACGCTGTCAGGGAAACTGATTGTATCAAGCGGGCGGGGGCTGTTGCCTTGCGCTTGCAGGACTTCAGGCCAAGGCTCCCAATGAGTATCCTCACGCCCCCAACGCACCGCCCCCATCGGCTCCCTGTCTGGATAAAGCGCGCTTCGTGAAGCGGGGGTGCTGGTGAAAAGCACGGGCATCAATTTGACGCCAGCGCGCTCTAAAGCGCGAGATCGATGCCGGCCATCATGGGTTACAACCAGAGCCTTACGTTTGTCAGGTTGATTGTAGGAGAACATCAGGCTTGGCAGAGAGTTAAAAGCGGCCCCCTGCTCAAGAAGATCGTCAACCTCAGCCTGAGCTTTGTGATCTTTCCCGTGGTGCGCCATTCGAAGGAACACGGACGGAGGCAAATAGATCAATGTGGTTCGTGAATGGGGGCTAGTCGCTTCCTCAAGTTGACCGCGAACATGACGACCGGCAAAGTAGTGATCGCCATCGTGGCCGAGCAAGGAAAGACGTTCGCTCGGCTCGGGGCGAGCAATGACTTGAGCTTCGAAATTCTCCTCGCTGGGGGAAACCTCAAGCGGCTCAAAGACTGCCGCCGTCAAACCTTGCGGCGTTGTTCCGGGCTTGTTTTTGGCCCAGTAGCCAGAGTAGTCGGCTTCCTTGATCAGGCGCTCGTAGAGTGTGACTTGCCCCGGCCAATCATTAGGAAACTGTTCGCGTGCAATATCGAAGAAATTGTCAGGATCGTTCCTGAAGTCGTAGAGGCTTTCCGCCGGCACCCCGGCGATGTAGAGATTGGGGCCGAGCGCCAACTCTTTGACGTAGCCGCCGGTCTCGCCTATGGCGATGCCATAGTACGTGCGGTCTTCCCAGAGATCAGGGTAGGTGCGTTTGCGGCGGTTTTCTTCGCCAGCGTGCCCGGTGCCGTTGAGGACGGGATCTAGTGCAGCAAGTCCTTCTTGCTTTGACCAGTGGAAGAGCCGGACTGATCCATCTGCTTCAACTGGAGGTCTCTCAAGCGGTTTTTCTCCTCCACGATCGACAGGACGGTCTCTTCGAGCGCCTCCTCGATCTGCTGCATAATCGGCTTCTCTGAGCGAATGTCTTTGGCCATCTTCATCTTCTACCACACCATTCTTGTCGGGGACAACACCTTGGCGAAGCTGCTCTTCCGGCGTCGTCTCACCCAAATCGTCAGGGGCGTCACCGATCGGGCGCTGCAGGTCTTTCTTATCGATAAAGCCATACTCAGCGGCGCGTTGTGGCGACATGGTGCTGAGAGCCCTGACCAGTCCACGCTCTCGCCGACCGATCTCGCCTGAGCTAATCGCCTCAAATACGTCCTCAGCGGTGCGGAAACCATTGCCCGCAAGCGCGTTGCCTAACCGGCTAAAGAACTCGGTGATCCGGCCAAAAATACCACCGATCCGCTCGGACATCGTTTGAGGATTGTCCGCCCATGCCCGGTAGACCTCGGCGAAAGCTTCCTCCTCGATATCGGCGCGCTCCGGCGCATTTTCTTTTCGCCTCCACTGCCCGGTAATGGGGTCTCTGGTTTCGGCGTAATTTATGACAGCCCACTGAAGATATGTCAGAGGTTCGCCCTGAAGAGGATGCCCCTCAGGGCCGGTTGCCCCCGGCCTGATGGTTTTGGCTGCGTACTTGGCAACCACCTCGAACTCGCCATCGGTGATCAGATCAAGCGTGCGCAAAGCGTGAACGACTTCGTGGTTGAGCACCTTAGCGGCAGCTTTCGCGAGATCGGTTTCGGAGCCGCTCTTTGCCTCAATCATCTCCATGGCGACGCGGATCACACGCCCCATAACCACGCCATCGCTGTTGGTGATCTCACCACGCACCGAAAGATCGCCGGCTTCGATGCGACCCATTCGGCGAATGAAATCAACCGACTTGACGCCGTACTCCGTCAAACCAAGATCACGCAGCCGCCGCTCCAGTATCTGGGCAACCCGCTCCCATTTCGACATTTCCTCGGGGGATACCGGCTCGGTAGCGTAAATCGGCGCACGACCATCGGGAGATCTGGAGACCTCCTTCTTCATTTCGGTTTTGTTTTCGGCGTCGATGAAGTTTATCGGCCTGCGATCCTGTGGCTCCGGGACGATATATTCACTGGTCTCCGGGTCCATCCTCGCGGCCCCAATACGGGCTATCGTATTCTGGATATCTTGCAGCTTGGTTTGATCTGTTGATCCGATCGCCCCGCCAATATCCTCCAGCGATGGCTTCTTTCTTTTGCCGCGATAAAACTCGACCGCCTTCTCAAACTCCTCGGGGCTGTAGGTGGGATCAGTGACCACCGAGAGCCCGGTTCGATAATCCTGAACCGGAATACGCCGCAGCACATCCACCACGGTGGCAAGCTGCGTTTTGTTCATATCGCTAAGCTGGTTTTCCCCCACGATGGTGTCGAGGAAGCGCCTGAATGACGGGTCTTCCCTGTGGAACAGCTTGCGCTGATCAGCCAGCCGGGCAATCTCCTCGAACAGCTTGGCCTTGCTCAGTTGGATAGGCGCGTCAGGGCGGAGGCGTTTCTTCAGGTACTGAGTGATCTCACGTTTCGGTACCTTCGCCTTTATCATGTCGCGAAGCGAGAACGTCGTGCCCTGATCCTGACCCGTCTTGGCCCGCCACGCATTGACCATCTGGACCGTGCTGTTCTTGACCTCGGGTGCCGTGAACAGGCCAGCCGCCTGATGAACTTGCCGGGTTGCTTCGAGAACAGCCTTGGTGGGCTCCATACCGGAGAGGGCTGCCTGCTGGCGATAACGCATGTTGAGCCCGGCATCCTCGCGCGCCGTAGCGATTTCCTCTTGGCGCGTGTTGAATGTCTCGGCGGCGAGATCAGCATCCTTCTTCGTGAACAAATGCCCACCGATAATCTGGTTTCCCTGACCAGCTACCTGATAGGTGTCCTTGCCGGCTTGGATAGCGCGATAGGGTCCAAGCGGGAGATCATAGCCAGCAACATCAGCTACTGTGCCGGCCCACTCAGCCGCGTCCTTGAAGATCATCTTGCCTTCGTCATCCTTCAGGGGGATCGTCGCCCCCGGAGGAATGTGGGTGTAATCCCGAGCTTCACGAAGCGTCTCTTCATACGCTTCGCGGAGTTCTGGAACCTTCGCTTTGGCCTCCGCGTTCCCCTTCCGCATGGCACGACGCAGTTTCCTGCCGGCGATCGCTTCGATACCCAGATGAGCGATACCACCCACCCCGGCACCCAAGCCAAACTCGTTCCATTTGTCTTTGAAGATATCGATGCTCGGGTCGTAGAGCCCCTTGGCAATGCCGTCCTGCAGAATTGCGGCCCCCGCCTCCTGCACGCCTTCGGTGCCGGCAGTGACGAGAGCGCGTCTAAGGGAACCGAGCGCGTGGAGGAAGAAGTTCTTGTGGACCTCGGTCTTGCCTATGAGCGGAGCCAAAAGCTTTGAGAAGGTCATAAGTTCGGTCGGGCCCACAACGAAGCCGGCGAGCAAGGTGCTGAGATCTTTCTTATTCTGAGGGATCACAATCCCCCGGGCCTCAGCGTCACGCTGCCGGTCTGCTTGCTCACTAGCGCCTATACCCACAACACCCGAGAGCCGTGTGCTGGCGAAAAACTTACCTGCAAGACCAGCACCCCTGAATGCGGCTCCTGTGCCACCAGTCCCAACGATGCCTGCAAGAGACCCCAGCCCATGCCCCAGCGCGCCCATTGTGCTGTTCTCATATCCCTTGGTGGGAGAGAACCAGCCCTTGGTATTGACGTGATTGCGCGCCTGTCGAAGCTCTTCTATCCACTCATTTGTGGTTGAGCCTGCCGCTTCCTCCGGGGTGTCTCCCAGCACACGTCGATTGAAAACATCGGTGAGGCCGAGGATACCTTCGCCCATGCTAAGGAACGTGGAGGCGACGCCTCCGGGAATGCGTTGAAAAAGCTCTCCTACGTGCCCAAGGGCATTGGTGTTGTCGTCTGATTTTTCAGGGGGAGTGGTTAGGGAAGGCGGCTGTTGCCGCTGTTCGTTTTCGCCCGCGACATCTGGGAGATCAAGCTCGCCAAGTCCGGGCAAGTTTACTTTTGCCATCGAGGCTCCGGTGATTGATGTCTTTATTGGTCCCGGCCTATTCGACGCGGGGGCAAATTAGTTTGGAGATAAAAGTCCAAGTTTTTGAGCGTGGCCGGCTGCGAGCCTAAAGCTGTGGGCTTTCGCGGCCTCAATTACGACCCTAGCATTAGCATCAGATGGTTTATGCCCATTCTTTGCTAAATAGACTTTGGCTTTAGCTATGCTATCCACCTTATAGGCTTCAGGGTCGGTCATCATTTTCAGGGCCAGCTTCTGCAAGAAACCACCGCCCCCCGAGCGAGCGGCATTGGCGCGGATCACTTGCCCCCTGAGCCCTTCAGCAACCTTATGCCATTGCATCGCCAAGCCCTTGTTCCCTTGACGCTCAGCCATCCGGGCTGAGGCGACTGCTGAGTGCAGCTTGAGCGCTGTCATCTCGTCGCCCCGGATATCCTTCATACTCTCCTGATACTGTTGCAGCCCCTTCTCACCACCCTCACCGATACCAACGAATGGGAAGGGCGAGCGGGACGCCATCATGCCGAGACCGGCGCGCATCATCGCCATGCCACCAGCGGTGCCTTTGCGCTCGCGCGCACGCGCTTCCATCGCCTCAATCTTGGCTTGGATCGGCGCGAGGAGATCCTTTTCTCCGGCGGTCACCTTATTGAGTGCGTCGTATTTCTCCAGAAAACCACCACCGCCACCACCACCACCACCAGTGATCCCGCCGGAGGTGCTGACGTTTCTCTTCTTGGCGGCGGCTGAAACAGCAATTTTGCGTGCCCTCTCACCCGCAGTCTCTGGCTTTTGTAGCGGACCACCAAAGATGTTTTGGCCCAATAACGCTTTCTCGTTGGGGTTCAGCCCCGCCATCATTTCCGCCTCAGTCTTGGCGAGAAACTCCTTCCGCATTGGCCCCTCAACATTTCGAACCGCCTGCTCGATACGGGCACGTTCAGCGCCTTCCAAAGCGGCAACGCTTTTGTCATGCGGTGTGGGATCGGTCAGCTTTCTTCCAGCCGCAAAAGCCTCCAAACGTGCCATCACACCCGGAGGCGGAGTGCCGCCATGCCTTTTGTGAAAAGCCTTGAGGGTGGCAAGTTTGCGCTTCGCCGCTTCCGGGCTCATCCACCCCGCAGATCGCTCCGGCTTCTTGTTCTTTCTCAGCGCCGCTATGCCTTTTTCGTAATCCTTGCTGGCTTTCTGACGGGCCCATGGGACGACATGTGCAAATTGATCGCGAGGAGTGGCGGCTGGAGGCATCTGAGACCCTGCGCCGGTTGGGCCGGCTGCACTCCTGCCTTCTCGCACATAAGCTTGGCTCGCATCAATACCCGGCATCCGATCTAGAGGATCACGCACCGTGTACGGAAACTTGCTCTGATAGCGATTGGACTGAGCAGGTATAGGCGTCATGGAGCCGCGAGGAGAGGTCGGAGGACGAACTGTAGTCCCGGTGCCCATCGTGCCTCGCCACACCCCCGGCAACGCCTCTTCATTGTGGCCAAACCCCACGCCCGTGTAGTCCGGCGCTTCGTAGGGAACGGTCTCACGAAGAGCGCGAACATCTTCATCAGACAGAGGTGCCGGACCAAGCTGGTAGTCGTTTCGAGCCCCCTGAGGAGCCGCAAACCTTATCGGTCGTCTAAGGTCAGGCGGTGCAGGAACCACTTGTCCGTACTGGTTCCTCATGAACCCTCTCGGCACGCCCACTCCGGTGCCCCCTCCGCCAGCAAACCCCACGATCCCGCCACTGGCATAGGCGCGGGGAGCGGAGATGTTCCTCGGATTAGCGGTCGGTGGGTTCGCGTAATCCGGGCCGGGTGCCCCGCCCACCTTCGTGGGCAGCATCCCGTTACCCCCGCCCCCCTGCCCGGCAGCGCCCCCCGGTGGCAGCGAAGGGGCCATTGCCGCCGGAAGGGTTTCGGACAACGGAGGCTGAGCCTGTCCAGCCATCCTTGCCTGATGCTCCGAACGCATCGTTTTACGGCGATTGATTTCAGTCAACACGAGGAAGGGCGGGTAGTTCCCTTGCGGCTGCTGCATCTCCTGCTGGAGATTTTGATCAGGCAGCCCCTTCAGAGCATTCTGGACCTCGATCAGGTTCATGATGTCGGCCTTCCAAAGGCATTGTAGGCACCGAGTGCCGTGATCCCCAGCCCGGCAAGCTGGGTGCCCGGATTGGGCGGTGCCTGATATTGCGTGACTTCCGACTGAGCACTGACCGGCACCCCGCGCAACAGTGAAGACTGGAACTGCAGGTTCTGCCTCGGGAAGTCGCGCTGATTGACGAAATCCTGATAACCGATATCGAGACCCTGCTGAGCAAGCCCGCGTTCCTGACCGCCGGCAATGCCGAGCGCCTGAGCCCGCTGCAGCGCAATCTGGTCGCCGGCACCGGCGATGCCCTGAAGCTGTCCTGCGGCCTGCAGATTGAGCCCCTGAGCGCCCTGTTGCAGCCCGGCTCCGTACTGCTGTGACTGCTCACCATACTGCTGCGCTTGCAACGAGCGCGCCGCATCCGACTGGAAGCCCTGCTGCGCCTGAGTGTAGGCCGCATCCATTGCCCGAGCTTCGTTGTCGCCAAGTTGCATCTGCATCTCACGCCGGGCGACCTCATCCACGATACCGGCTCGTGATCCGCCAAAGGCTCCAGCCTGCACGGCGCGGGCATCGCGCCCGCCCTGCGCCTCATTGAAGCGCTGCATGGTGCGATCCTGCTGACGGTTGAGCACCTGATCGAGGTAAGGCGACATATACTGGGAAGCCGCCTGATTATCGAAGATGCCGCCTTGGAACTGGGACGGAGTGAACCCGGGCTGATAGCCGGCCACGTTGCCTGCTGTCTGGCCAGCCAACTGGAGCGCCTGCGGCGTCCCCTGCTGGGCCAAGTCCTCGACCATCCCGAAAGCAGCCTGCTCGCGCGGCGCAAACGTCTGAAGACGCGCGCCTCCATAGGGCTCGTAAGGGCGCTGGCTTTCCGTCTGCCCCCGGCTCATGAGATCTTCGAAATAGGGGCGCGCGTATTCGGGAAGGTTCGACTGGGTGACTGTGGACTGGACAGGCTGTTGGGACTGCCCGCCTCCAGATGATTTGCCCATCAGTAATCCTTTTGTAAAGTCGTGAAGAGCTTGGTCATACCCAGATGTTTCAGTTTTCTCTCCCAGCCCGCGCGGCCAATGATCTCAAACCCGTCACACGAGTTCTCTTTCCCGAAGATGTCGAGTATCCGCATCATCTCCTCGATCCACTCATCAGCCCGCTCACCGGCAGCAAAAATCCCCGAGAGATACTTCTTCCGGGGATACTGGGTAATCGTCGTGGTGATCGTGGCGATGATCTTATCGAGGTTTTTGTCCTGAACGATCCAGAGTTGCTGGATTTGCTCTAGGATTTCTCGATAGATATCGTTCGTTTCGTAGCGCCCAAAACTGTTTTCGACCGCTGTCTCTAGGATTGGCTCGACCTCGCTCCAGACATTCCAGATGAACTGGGTCGGCACCATCGTCACTATGAGGTTGCTCATCGCGGAATGATGTCAGCCCTCACCGGCCCCGGTTGGGTTTTGGTGCCGGTGCGTGATTGACGGGTTTGAGCCACCAAGTCCGAGAGCTTACGTTCACCTTCTGCGGTAGAGCCGTCGCCAAGCCCCGACACCACATCCGCCGGCACCACGTACTCGCCGTCGCTGAGGCGGGCTGGCTGCTGCCCCTCTATGGTGGCCGGGATCGCGTCTGCGAGACCGCCCCCGGGACCACTGGTCAACTGACTTTGCCCGCCCTGCGGGCCACCTGAGGGGCCGCTCATGGGGCTTTGCTGGGCTTGTTCCTGCATCACTTCCTGCTGAAGCGCCTGAAAAGCCTCTTGACCGAAGGTTTCGATGAACAACGCCACCACTTGCTGAGCTTGGGGATGCTGACCGAGGATCGCCATCTTGGTCTCCTCGCGCAACGCCATCGCATCCATGTTCGGTCCCTGAGGTGTGGGCTGGGGATGCATGACCGGTCCGCCCTCCTGATAGCCCACGATGCCGCCATTGGCATACTTGAACTCGTTGAACTTCTCCCATGCCTTTTCAGAAGCTGCTTTGTCGCTTGCCTTCTGTTCTCTCGCTTCGGGTCCATAGCCCATCATCCTAGCGAAGCCGCCACCCATGGCCGCTTCAGGGTCCATGAAGGCAGGCAGGCCAAACATGCCCACACTCTCGCCGCTGAAGAGCCGATCGAAGCGGAAGGGGGAAGTCAGCATGTCGATACCGCCGCCACCAGCATATCCCCTGACCTGTCCACCGTCGGCTAGACCGTTGTATCCACCTCCAATCGCGCCCCAGCCTGTGCCGCCGAGAGCGCCAAGCCCACCAGAGGCGTCGCCACCCATCCCGCCAAACGCCGTTTTGCCATATGCGTATTGCGGGTTGCCATCATTGTCGTACCAGACGTGCGTCGCTCCAATGGACGGGTCGGACCAGCCAACCGCAGGCGCACTAACAGGCGGAGGGGTCTCGACCGGTGGGGGAGCCTCCACAGGCGGTGGTGTCACATCACGCGCCATGAACGGCCACGCATTGCCGCCTTGCTGACTGTCCGGCTGCCCCTGATACACAGGCGCATTGAATGCTTCGATCGGGCCTGCTTTGGGCACGTTGACGAGACCGCCGTCTTGGGCTTGGAAGACCTCCTCCTCGGGATCGAACCCGGCAGCGTAGCTGGCTGGAAGTGGCCTGCGCTCACGCGGCTCTTGAGGGCCGGCAAGCTCAGGCGTCTCGTAGTTGAGCGCGTCGTCAGGTATGCCGTACTGGTTTCCGCCAAGGTTGCCCAAAGAGCTAAGCGCTGTGATGGCACCCATTTGGCCCATCGGGGAGTTGAGCAGACCACCGAGCCCCCCGCTGATCCCACCACCACCGCCAGCAGCACCGCCAAGCGCGCCTGCTTCAGCCCCGGTCAAGGCAGACGTGCCCAGATACGGCGCTGCGGCTGCACCACCGCCAAGAGCGGCACCGCCACCAAGAGCGCCGGCACCGGCAGCCCCAAGCTCAAGAGCGCCGTAGCCACCAAGAGCGCTCGCCCCCAGTGTCGATCCAGCCGTCCCTATCCCACCGGCTGCGCCAGCGCCTACCGTGCTGGCCGCACCGGCTGCACCCAAGCCGCCAGCGCCAGCGGCGGCTGGAGCCAACGCCCAGCCGCCCAAACCGCCCAACGCAGCGCCAGTAAGTGCGCCTTGTGCAGTACCGGTAGAAGCGCCGCCAAGTGCCGCGCCGGCAAGAGCGCCAATGATGATCGGCATCCAAGCGAAAGCCTCAGGCAGCCCTGTTTCGGGATTGATTGTGTGCTTTATCCCCAGCAGTGAGCCAAGCCCCTGAAGTTCAGCCGGCGACATATGAACCAAAATGTCATCGCCGTGTCGGCCTTTTGAGGCTAGTGCTTTCGCTGATTTCTTGAGGTCGGCAGCCATTAGCGGCTCCTAAGAGGTGACGACGGTGACATCGCCCAAGCTCATCGTGAGAGCAAAGCTTGGGGCGTAGCCCTGATTTGGCATAACAACCTTGAGGACATCGCCGTCGATAAAGACAGCGCCTGCCTCAAGATGGTTGCCATTGCGTGGAAACTTGTCGTCGCAGAAAAGATACGTGGCGCGAAGAGGGCCGGGGTTTCGCACGCCCTGCGCCCAGATTTGCAGGAAGTGAACAATCTCTGCCATGAAGTGTTGGTCGTATTCACGCGGCGTCTCAGCCAGAACCAGCGGTAGATCACGCCGGCCTTGGATTTCAAATCTGTGAGACATCAGCGTCTGCCATCGGGTCGCATATCAGGGCGCAACGGTCCAACCCGCCACTGGATATCCTTTTCGTCGCTATAGATCCGCACCGACATATGCCGGCCACGCTTACGGATGAAACTTTGTTTGGTGTGCGGATTGACCACATTGGTGATCGATCCAGAAACATCGCGCTCGACGTTCGCGGTCTCCCCAACCACCGTGGAGGAGCCGGGCTCATTGCGAACATTGAAGGTGTAGTTGACGCTTGGGCTGGCATTCTGAGCGAAGTCGGTGCCATCGAAAACAACATCGGGGATGTGCCGCCAGATGAACATGAACCGCTGGCCATCCGCCATGTCGAAAATGGAGCTTTCGATATAGGCGTCCATTGCTACCGGGGTGCCGGTCTCGGCGTCGTTGGTGCCGGTTTCGTGATTGATCAGGTTACCCATATTGGTGCCGGCATCGTAGACCGCAGCGATGGGCTTCAGCCTCACATCCGCGTCAACCCAGCAGGTCCGTGAGAGGTTACCGAAGTACCAGATATTTTCCTTGGAATTGAGGATCACGTATCGATCAGGTTCGGTCGCAGTCGAAGAACAATAGAACCAGATCGCCTCGCTGAAGATCGAATTGATCCCGGCGTTTACCTTGTCCTGCTGCTCGTAATTGAAATCAGAAAAAACATAGTCTTCGACCGAACAGGGCAGCGGCTCGACGTGGCCGGTGTAGCGATAGAAGCCTCGGAGACCCATCCAGTAGGCCCGGTCATCAACTGCCACTGCGGCGTTAGGCGACATAATGGTGACACTGCGACTGATCGTCTGGATGCCGAAGGTGAAAGGTGTCCCGGTGAACCGCATCGTATGCAGGCTCTTGTCAGTCCAGATGATGATTTCTTGGCGTGCCTTCACCGCTTGGACAAAAGTTGAGCCTGAGCCGAGACGCAGATCACCAGCCGTGTTCTCAGTGGTTGCTTCCCAATCAAACGCCAGTTCCGTGTTGGACCAGCGGATCAGAAGCGGATCGAGGGTCGAACCGCCAACCTCGTTGGTGCCAAAAGCGATGATGTGGCGGTCTTCATCTGAAAGCATCACTTGCAAGGCGAAAGTAGGCGCATCGACAGCGCTGCCCTGACTTGCAAAAGTCACCGCTCTGGAACTCACGCCAAGGCTTTTGTCCCAGTAATAAAGATCGCCGCCGCGTGGATTGAAGAAGAGGTCTTCGCCAAAATTGTCCTGAGACCACAGCCGAAGCTTCGCGCCCTCGACCGAGACATCCGCGCCCGAGCCCCATGTCCCCCGGCTCCACGCCCCGGCACCCCAGCCCGAGCCCCGGAGGGTCGTGTTGAGGCCCGGATTAAGCTGATAATCCACGGATATCGAAGATCCGCCCCCGGAACCCGATGAGGATGCTGTGGTGGTCACCGTGATCGTATAGCTGTCGTCATCAACCAGCGTGATCACATGCTCGGCGTTGATCTCGGTGTCAGGGATGCCGTTGGTCGTGGTGGCACCTGAGATCGTGACGTAAGCGCCGTCAGCCGCACCATGAGCGGTATCGTTGATCGTGATGACCGCAGTCGAAATCACCGTGTCGAGCGGATCGGTGCCGAGGGCTTGGGTCTCGCGGACAGGGGTGATGTCGTTATAGGCACCGCCCCTTTCGATATAGTATTTGATGTAGGTGCCGAAGGCCGAAAAATTGGTACCATCGAGCGCAACCCAAGCAGTCAGCGAGCGAGCAGCCCCGATAAACATATCAATGGCACTCAGGCGCTGCCAGCCGCCCATCTTCTCGGGGAGCCCTCCCCGAAAGCGTATCAGGCTGCAATCATACCAGCCTGTTTCGTTGCTGTAGTTCGTGCCCTCGCGATTAATGCCGGGAGTAAAGATGAACTTCTGCAACGGCATCAGGCAGTTCCATCATTCAATGCGTTCTGTTCGGCCTGTTTGTTCTTTTCAAGTTGCTCAAGATTGAGGACATTGAAGCCGACCATCTCGTTGCGAAAGCTCTCAATAGCCGCAGCCGCCTGTCTGGTTTCTTGAGACCCCTCAATCAAAAGAATGACACGCCAACGATCAGCGCAATCCCATTCAGGCACGCCCGCTCCCGTTTGCGGATGCTTACCCAGCATCTGCATCCAAAACATGCAGTCATGTTCAATGCAGGGTTTTTTCAGCCGTGGGCATTTCTTGGTCATCAGTCTTTGCTCGCAAGAATTACATCAACGTACTGTAGGTCTAGCGATAGGGTATGTGAGTGGCTGCCGTCGCCGCCCGTTCCGCTTGTTACGCCAGCATCGGCAGGGCCGGTGATTTGCGTAATCACGTAGTTTGCTCCGCCAAACGGCCCCGCGGTTTCCGTTACCGCGCCGGTATGAGCCGAAGAACTGATCCCTGTGCTATTGCCGTCACCAGTCTTCAGGATCAAGTGAGTGTGGTCTGGGATGTCGGCTTCCAGCAACGTATACCCGCCGGTCGTTTTGCCAGAGCCAAGGACACTGGTGAAAGCCGTCGCGCCGCCGGTCCCCACTGTACCGGTGGTCAACCGCAGGGCTTTGTCATTGTCCACAGACAGCTTCGTCCAGCCGGTCGGTGCCGAGGTTTGGTTAAACAACATTATGGTCCCGCTGGGGAACGCCTGACCAAGCGCGGCGATAGCCTGCGCCACTCGCTGCGCTGTGAACGTGCGGCGTGTGGTCGCTGTGCCAGCTTCAGCTTCTGCCTGACCAATCGTGGCGGTGAAGGCATCCACGTCGGTATCGAGCGCCAAACCAAGGCTGGTGCGCAACGTGGCTCCGCTTTCAGCCACCGGATCGCCAGCGCCGGTTCCCACGAGAACTTCGCCGTCCCCCATCTGAGCGAGCGCTGTGACAGCGCCTGTACCGGACCCCAGCAGAACGCCCCCATCGGTGAGCGTCGCGGCTCCGGTGCCGCCACTGCCTACCGTGAGTGCTGAGCTAAGCGTCAAATCAGCGAGGTGCGAAACCCCGCTAACAATATCCGTTCCGTCACAATAGACGACGGTCGTGGTGCCGTTTGGCACAGAAACGCCAGTGCCTCCGGCTGGCTGGAAAGTGAGGGCAAAGCCGCCAGCCGTGTTGTTGTGGACGACGTAAAGCTTTTCCTGCGCCGGACATTCAAGAATGCGTACTTGGGAGAGCGATCCACCGACCACCAAGATCATCTGGCGTGCTTCGTCGGTGACGCCGTTCGATGAAGTCAGGCTGTAGGTCGCTGTGTCGTCATGGGTGACCGAAGCCACACCAGCGATCGCCTCCTCGACGAGGGTGCCGAGGTTGACGTTGGCGGTGTCGCCCCACGTCCCATCCTGCTCGCCCGAGCCAATGAGTTCGAACCGTAGCCGTGTTGAAAATGTAGAAGCCATTAGGTCACGATCTCCACCCAGTCGTCGGTTTCACTGTCGTCAATTTCAGACCAGTCATCAGTCTCGCTGCTATCGATCTCTGACCAACCCGGTGTCTGATCGTCTATGGTGTCTCCCCAAACAAGAACCTGCCCGACATAGCCCGTTGCGAAGACACCAGTAACTTCGCCGAAGGACGTGAGAATAGTCACCGTGCCGAGCGTGGTGGTGCCGGCAACCCCGGTAACCGCGACAACCTGATCTCCGGTAAACGCGGCGGCATTGGGCCTGAACCGGTAAACCGGCCACGCCTCACCTGTGCTGAGCCGGTTTTGCCAGTGGATAATCATCGGGTTACTCGGTTTGAGTAACGATGGTCACGTAGGTCGCGTCAGCACCTGTTGCGGTGAACTTGAACATGATCACGTCGCCGTTCAAATCGGCGGCAGCAAGATCAAGCACGTAGACGCCATCGGAAAGTTCGCTGAAGGCGTTGGCGCAAGCCCCGAAGGCAGCGCCATCGATGGAGCGTTCCTCAACCACGGTAAGCCCGGTGGCCGGCGTGACGTGATCTGTGTCGCTGACCATCAGGAACATGAAGTTGGCGAGCGCCGTGTTTTTCTTGACCCGGAAGTCCGCTGTCAGCGTGTAGCCGGTCTTGTCATTGTTGGTGCCGACAATCACGCCGGAGGTGCCGGTGTCATCGAGGACGCCTGCCACATCGGTCGCCACATTGATGCCCGTCGCATCGGTCACCACAGCGTCATAGATGGTCTCGGTGTTCGCTACCGGGTCGCCTATAGCCTGACCGAAGGTGCCGGTGGTCTGATGAGCGGTGGCATCTTCGTTCCAGACCCCATCTGCGATCTCGTCCACGG
>Ga0307378_10003514_pt1 | contig 22969 bp, 40 predicted proteins | sample UN1MG_FD_202238 | JGI IMG/M metagenome (GOLD analysis project Ga0307378, IMG submission 202238) | Soil microbial communities from Risofladan, Vaasa, Finland - UN-1 | ecosystem: Environmental > Terrestrial > Soil > Coastal area > Acid sulfate soil | place: Finland: Risofladan, Vaasa | collected...
CCGGAACCACTGACCTGTAGCTCAATCAGCAGAGCGTTCGCCTGATAAGCGAAAGGCAGCGGGGGCAGAACCCGCCAGGTCAACAATGAAGCAGCACAGAGTGTGAGACACGTGGTTAGCTACCACTTAGAGGGATCGTTCCCCTCCCCTGGAAGGTTAGAAGACGATTCGAAATCGTTATGTGCGCATCAGTCAGGGCTGAGCTTCAGTATGGTGTTTGAAGTGTTAAAGGTTTGCACATCTGGTTGTGATCCAGAAAGAGCGGGTTCGATTCCCGTCATCCACCCCCAAAAGGAAGAAGATCGGTGATCTAACCAGCCAGTACGTCATCTGGGTAACCGGGTGTGCTTGTTGGGCATAGTGCTGGTGATCTGATAGCAAACAGGCAAGAACGCTGATTGCCGATTCTCTTCAGTTCTCATATTCGGGTGACCGCAGGCGCGGAAAGTAGACTTTGAATCTACCTATGAAGGTTCGATTCCTTCCACCCGATCAAAAGATTTCGTATATTACGGGGTGTAGCGCAGTCTGGAAGCGCATCCGGTTTGGGACCGGAGGGCCGGGGGTTCAAATCCCTCCACCCCGACAAAACAAGTGAGTCGGATTTCTGACTCACTTTTGGGCTCGTAGCTCAGCTGGGAGAGCAATTGCCTTGCAAGCAATAGGTAGTCGGTTCGAGTCCGACCGGGTCCACAATGGATGCTGTCAGCATCCAATAAGCCAGTAAAGCTGTCGGCAGATGCAGCGATGGAAACTTTGATCGACTGACAGGAACTTTCAAAGGACATCTGCCTCAAATATGAGTCGCGTGCTTGGGACACAGACAGGATTCCAAATCCAGTCATGCAGAGTTCGAATCTTTGGCGGCTCGCTATACGACAGCGAAAATGTCGTATAGTTGTCGCATGACAACGACAGAGATCTCCACAAGTTAGCCCCAACCATTTTCGGCTGGGGCTGCCTCTAGGAGGTCAGAATGGACAGAGGGATTCGTAGACAGCGTACGGTTGCCAAAGGGGTGACACGTAGGAAAGCTCATTTGGCACGTATTCACCCTGACGGTGTGGTCGATTGCGTATGTGACAAATCAGTGTGGCGTTTTTCAAAGCATCGCGCCTTTGGGTGTGGTTGCCGAAAGAAAACGAAGGGTAGGCCGAAGTTGGGGAACGGTATGTGTAAGGGCAATGGTTTGCGTCCTACGGTGAAACAACGGTTGTTGTGGCGGGACAAGGGAAGGTTTGAATCTGGAGAGTGAACCAGACAGGGTGCTGGAACCGCCTTGAAAGCGGATTGTACCGAAAGGTATGGGTTTCGATCACTCCGCTCTCCTCAACTGGAAGATGAACTAGTCAGGGTACTAGACTCGCTTGGAAAGCGATGTGCGCCTACGGGCTTGGGCTTCGATTGCTCCTTCTTCCGCAGATCTATGGAAAGTGAACTGGGCGGGCGCCCAGACCTGTTTCGAAAACAGTGTGCACCTACGGGTGTGGGGATCGACACCTCCGCTTTCCGCAAAACCCGGCCCAAACGTCCCACTACTTAGTAGATGCGGTGGAAACACCGTGGGAGGCACATGCGGCGGTCGGGCGTTGGAGAGTAAACCAGGTAGGACCTGGGACTGCCTGCTAAGCAGATCGCACTCGAAAGGGTATGTGGTTCGAGTCCACTGCTCTCCTCCATCCCGTCGGCACCTCGGCGGCGGATGATAGAATAGGGACCCACGGAAACATCCAGTCTTCGGGCTGGAGTGAAAGTGCTAGGAATCTACCGAGGTTTGGAGATCAACGATGACGTATGTCGAGAAGTTAGAAGAGTGGTATAGGGATGCGAAAGATCGGGGCGAGGTATATGACCTTAAGATCTGCCATGAAGGTGCTTCTTTCGAGGCTACGTGCAAGGCTGTATACGAAACTCTTACAGGCGTAAGAGAGTCCGAAGAGGTATCAATGACTGAGTTGTGATAGGGCTAGATGGTCAAGTGGAAAGACGGGTGGTTGCAACCCACCAGTCGGGAGTTCGATTCTCTCTCTAGCCTCAAAGGACGCCTCCTTTTCATCCATCAAGGATCGTGATGGAAACAAGTACCCAATGTGTAGTTGGCGACACGCCGGCTTGCCAAGTCGGAGAGGACAGTTCAATTCTGTCTGGGTGCTCAAAACCGATCGTCAAACACTCCTGGCACGCGCTGTGGTGATTCGCAGTAGCACTGGGGGCACGTGGTCGAATCGGTCTGGGAGCGGTAACTGGTCTAATCAGCCGAAAGCCACCCCTAGTTTGCACACAAAACGTAGTTGGCGACGTATCGGCCTTCCAAGCCGAAGAGCAGGGTTCAATTCCCTGTGTGTGCTCATATCGTGGCTAAAGAAAGGCCGGAGCCTTTCAGTGAATCAACCCCCAGAACTGAGTATGGGGATTTTTTGGGGATTCAATTGTTCGAAGGTCTCTTTGGTGACAGTTGTTTTTCTGCCGCTATCATCTCTGATCACCAGTCTCCCGTTGGCGGTTACCTTCAAAACGGAAATGATGTCTTTCGATCCATCAAAGTGAGTTATGGTGTAGGTCTCGTTTGCTCTTGCCATGGTTCCTTTTGCTTTCCAGGTGTTGACGGTGACACACTTGATTCGTATCCAAGAGAACGGAGTTCGAGTCTCCGGGGAAGCTCATAGTCTTCACTATAGATCTTATATCCACAGTGAGGGCGTAATTCACATACGGTGATCGATAGTTGCCTCGATCACCACTTGCTGCTGAAGTTCATATGGATGAACATCTCGTTGGTATCGAGAAGGTAGTCGGTTCGAATCCGACCTGCAGCTCTGCGGGGTGGAGAAGTGGAGATTGAGGGCTATGCCTGATGTCGTAACTCACAAGGCTCATAACCTTGAGATCGTTGGTTCAATCCCAACCCCCGCTATTGCCTGCTAAGCATAAATGGTGATGCGCCGGTCTTGTAAGCCGGATAAGCCAGTTCGATTCTGGCAGTAGGCTCTGACAGATGTGACTATTCCAGAGTGGGAGAACGGAAATCCACACGGCTGTTAACCGTGCGCAGCGAAAGCTCACTTGCAGGTTCGATCCCTGCCTCTGGAGCAAAACCGATCTAGGTAGTCAGGATTTAGTTCCTGTCATAGCGTGCAGGGAGATCGGAAGTTAGGGTAGAGTGCACGTATCCCTAGCAATTATGTCCTCGTAGCTCAATGGATCAGAGCAAGCGGTTTCTACCCGCTAGGTTGGGGGTTCGACTCCCTCCGGGGATACAAATGTAAGAAAGTGGTGTGAATGACCAAAGATCGTTTAGAAGAGATACGTAAGAACGCTTTGAACCATCGTTGGGTGAGAGACCATTGGACTTGTGAAGACGATCTGTTAGAGCTACTTGCTTACGTAGATGAATTGGCTGCTATGGTGGAACCGGATACCACGGAGCCCTCCGAAGGCTTAGATCCCAGTTCGACTCTGGGTAGCGGTACAGTTTAGGGCAAAAAGAAAACCTGATGAGGTTTTCTAGGTAGGGAGTTTTACAGACTGCGTAGGTATTGCTCAATCGTCATCTTCTCTTCCCACGTGATCGCCCAGTGGCGCATGCGTCCATACAACTCATGCAGGCCATGTGCGCTGGCGATCAAAGAGCCGTTTTCGTCTCTGATCTCCTGATTCGCCACGAGAGACAACCAACTATTTCTTGCGTCTGTCTTGTCTGTCGGATCGGAGATGTCCAGGGTAGGACGGCCATCCTTAAGCCTGTTGACAACCCACACAAGGTTCCACCCTGAAAACTTGGAACATCGACTCACAATCGCATCAATAGATTCTTTACTCATGTTCGGTCCTCCATAGTACTTATCCCGGGTTTTGACCTCAATTTTCGGCGGTGCGCTCGGGAAGAGCTTCGAGTCCTGGTAGCAGCACGAACACTCACCTTCACGGGTGCAAAAGGCGGCTTGCCCTTGAGTCGGTTCAAACAAGGGCACTTTGTCCCTGTCGGCTAGTCCGGCTTAGGCCCCCTGATTCTCAGTCAGGTAACCGGGGTTCGAATCCCCGCAGGGACGCAACAACATACCAAGGCCCCATCGACCACTGGCTAAGTCGTCAGCCTTTCAAGCTGAAGAACCGGGATCGAAACCCGGTGGGGTCACAACGCGCACGCTGAGGTTCGATTCCTCTACCTGGATCTATCGAGAAGGGCCTGGCGGTTACGCGCGCCAGTGCTCCCAGTCATCCTTGCAAGGATGGCCAGTTTCTCAAGATGCGTCCGCATACGAGACGGGAGGACGGATCTTGTTCTCGCTCATGGATTTGAGACTTGTGGCTACGAACCACGATGTCGGAGGTTCGATTCCTTCCGGGAACACAATATGGCGGTGCGCTCGGGATAGAGCACGCGGCTCTCATACGGCTGTCGGAAAGAGTTCGATTCTCTTCACCGCTACTACGCGGGGTTCGTCTAATGGCAGGGCCGCGGTCCTACAAACCGCAGACGGGGGTTCGATTCCCTCACTCCGTACAATGCTGCTACCTTCCTTCAGTGGCAGGAAGTGAAGATGACGACCTTACCCCTACAGAGGGGATTATTATGGGCAATACTGCAAACAGGGAGGTCCTCGCGTTCCTAGCAGATGATGTTGTGGAATTGAAAGCCCACACGAAGGCCATATCTCAGATCTATACTGAGATACGGGCACTGTCCGTACCTGTCGCAATAGGGTTACAGGCTAAGCTGCTCGAGGAGTACGAGAGACATCAAGCAGCAGGTCAAGAGAACCTTGAAAGATTGAAGAAGGTAGTCATCAAATAGTTATGCCCCGGTGTGCATCTGGTGATGCAGCCCCGCTGTCTACGGGGTGAGGTCGGTTCGATCCCGTCTCGGGGCGCATGGGGCCTTTAGCTTAGCGATCTAAAGCATTCGGCTCATAACCGGACGATCCTGGGTTTGAATCCCAGAAGGCCCACAATATGCCGGGGTGGTGGAATGGTAGACGCGCCTGACTTAAAATCAGAGGTCTTCGGACGTGCGGGTTCGAGTCCCGCTCCCGGTACTTTGTGGAGTGTGTGTCGGACACAAGAGCCTTTGTGGAGCGCAAAAACTGATATGCGCTCCACAAAATATGGCTGGGTAGCCCAAAGGCAGAGGCAGCGGTCTAAGAAGCCGTCCAGTGAGGGTTCGACTCCCTCTCCAGCTACGAATGCAGATGTGGCGTAATGGTAGCCGCGGCAGTCTCAGAAACTGTTGTCATTTAGGCGTGGGAGTTCGAATCTCCCCATCTGCACCAACCCAGCGTGGTGGAATCGGTATACACACCTGTTTCAAAAACAGACGCTTCGGCATGGGAGTTCGAATCTCCCCGCTGGGACTACATTAGGGCCTTGACCTGATTGATCAAGGCGTCTTTCTCAGACGACATATCGAACAGTGTTTGTTCGATCCCCCGTTTAGATCCCTTAGGCACAGCCTCATACCTCTTGATGTGTACGGTCTGCTCCTCCTTGGGGAGGTGCTCATGTGACTTGTACCTAACGGCCCGCCCGATAACCTGCTTGAGTTTCTCCTCATTCCAATGAGGTTCGAGGACTTGTACGGTACGGGTCCCCTTTAGGTCCAGTCCCTCACCCCCAGCAGAAGATACCAGTAAAGCCTTCAACTTACCGTTGTTGTAGTCTGTCACGGCTTGGTTTCGACGTTTTGCACTCAATGCTCCGGTGAACAGAGCATGGGGGACGTTCCTCTTCGCTAGTTCATCGGAGTACGTCTGAAGGTTGTTCAAGTAGTTTGAGTAGACAACTGCTTTGTGTCGAGGGTTCTTACCTAAGTCCTCAGTCAGGTCTCTGGTTGCAGTTCGTAGCTTGGGCGGCATCTCATCGTCGCCACCGTAATTCTTGAGAGAACCAGTTACTTGTCTTGCTTGGCTTTGGAAGAAGTTGATCGCTGATAGATCTTTTTTCTCCGGAGGAAGACCAGCGTTGAGACGGAGCTTGGAAATGAACCCCAACCGTCCCCAAGCTGCATCGTGGAGTTTGGTCTGCTTATCCGACATGGGCAGTGTGACACGTTCACGTGTCACACTAGGGAAGCCCTCAGACCTTGGCGGTTCGTAATCAACCCACTTATTCAACACTGATTTCAACTGACCCTTGTTTATGATCTCCGGTTTCTTCCGGAAGAAGGGCAGCAGCGCCCACAAACCTTTAGCGGGTTCAGCTACGAACTTTTTGTTGAACTCTGATCCAGTCGGGAGGGTCTTACTCCCTGACGCCAGGTTGACCACGGCGGCGATATCGGATGCGCGGTTGTACATGGGAGATGCTGTCAGCATCAATCTCTTCTTGTTGTCAGCCCCGGCCAAGATCTGATACGTCTTTTGCCCAGGATTCCTGGCTCGATGGGCCTCATCTACTATTAGAATATCGCTGTTAGGCATTTTACCGTCAGCCACGTACTTTTGTAGTGAACCGACTTCAATACCGTGATTCCCGCTCACGTGTTTCTCCAACTCCTTGCGGTAGTTCTCCTGAAGGGCTGCAGGAACCAGTACTTTGGTCTTGTCTGGGGCAAGTTCGATACTGGCCGCAATAGATGTGAGGGTCTTTCCGGAACCAAGAGGGTGAGCGACAACAAGCCCGCTTTGCTCTTTGATCCTGTCTACGACACGTTGTTGATGGGGTAGTAGACTAGTGCGCAATTGTGCTGCGGATATTTTCTCAACTTCGTCGAAAAACGAAGGCAACTGATCACGTGTACTATACATTCAGCCCATTAGTTGTTACTGCCACCACCGAGGGCCTTATAACCGCCATACCCTGCGAGACCTGCACCACCAGCAGCTAGACCTCCAGCAGCGGCCATTTGCCCATACCTAGATCGTGCTAGTGCGCCGAGGCCACCTAGAGTACCGTTACCTCCAGCTTTCGCAACATTGGCTGCGCCACCATATGTGGCTTTGCCAGCACCTGCACGATAGATCTGCTGCATGTGGTCCATCGCCCCTTGCCGCGCTTTCGGCGCAAGACCGCCAGCTTGAGTAGGTCCTGCAGCACGGATCTTATTCGACATGCTATTCCCACCCTTTGTCACAGCCTTATGCAACCCCTTAAATCCACCCTGCAAAAACCTGAGCCCACCCTTCACAGACTGTATGGGATTGAACGCTAACTTATCTATATGGTTGAGTTCATCTGTGAAAGCGGCGATGGTTGATGGGTGCATTCTGTGTGTCTCCTGATCTGTAACTTTTAGCTGAATTGACGCGCAAAGCGTATTGTACCAAAATAAGCCGAGGTGAGAAATGCAAACTGCCGTACTGTTCCTTGACGCCCAGTGGCGCCCTTTGCGGGTAGAGCCATGGACCCGCGCGTTTTCGGACCTGGTTCTAGGTAAAGTCGAGGTAATCGAGTATTCGAAGGATCGTACCATCCGTGGTGCGTCCCAAGTATACCAGTTGCCGATTGTCGTACGTGTACTCGCCAACTTCAAGCGTGAGCGTATTCGTATAAAGTTTTCTCGGATCAACATCTATGCCCGAGACGACTTCACTTGTCAGTATTGCGGCGTTAGGTTCATGACTGAAGACCTGAACCTTGATCACGTAATCCCACGTGCTCAGAATGGTAAAACCACATGGGAGAACGTGGTCTGTTCATGCATCAAGTGTAATAGTGCGAAGGCGAACCGGACGCCGGCACAAGCAGGTCTTGTGTTACGTTCCAAGCCCAAGAAACCGGCTTATCTGCCATCGATCCACGCTCCTCGAATGAAGAACATTCCAGAGGAGTGGAGACCGTACTGGCATACGACCCTTGCGTAGGGTCCAGTTCCCGTAGCTCAGGTGGATAGAGCGACAGTTTCCTAAACTGTAGGCCGCAGGTTCGAATCCTGCCGGGGACACAGAAGAGTTAGGTGGGTTACGCACTTTGTTTGAGGGCAAAAGAAGAGGGTGTATACTCCGTCCATGGACAAGCGTATCTTCACTGCTTTTGCAGAAGAGTTCCAAAAGATCGCCACTAACTTGATCAGTAGCGGTCTTCAGTTGGCCAGACCGGCCGCTGGAAAGGTACTCAAACGAGCGACACTTTCCAGCGGCAATGCGGCGGCTGACTTTGGCAAACTTAAGGGTATCGCCCCTAAGGTCACTCAAATGCGAAACAGCAAACCTGGACTACTCGGAAGATTGTTTGGTTAATGAGTGACTATAGAGTCTGGCTATTGGCCTGTGCAGCAGTGATCTTGTCCTGCTTGTACGTGTTCGTCGATTCTTTTATTAGGGCCTGGAGGGACTCGTCCGTAGATGACACTGTAGACGCAGAAGACGATGATTAGGTCGGTGATTAAAACCCCGGTCCTTGCCTGCTTTGGGGCAGACATGTCTAGGTATATGATAAGCGGCGGCAGCACAGATAGTAGGATAAGTAGAACTATGTCAAAGGTTTCCATGGGTCTCCAGGTTTTAGGGTGAGAGTAAAATGGGAAGACCGAAGTCCCATTTTACCCCGGACCGAAGTCCTGCTTTTGGAAGGAGTAGAAGAGTTTCCTCTCCACAATCCTTATACCTCACATGGGAGTATGTTTTCGCTCATGATCGGCCATGTAACTGGCGATCATCTCAGGAGTCACAGCCAACAAATGTGTTGTCTCGTCAGAGATGTTCGTTCCATTTGAGTTCCGAATACACCTCCTCATCATGTCGGACTCGGTCTCTGTCTCGGCCGAGACAGCTATCATGTCCGCGGTCTCCAGACTCGAGACCAGTCGAACGGTCGTTTGGTCTTTTTTGTACCCTTTGCTCCGATCTTTTCCATTGCCCATCTCCACGCCTCCTCGTTTTGTTGTTGTTCTTGAGCCTTCTCGGCTTCTGTACGTTTATCTCTAGGTACTACTAGTGTGAGTGTGGTGATAAGCCACCACACAAACAGCACGCTGAAAAACACGATCCCAAAAGTAGTCCCATCCATAACTTCGCACCTCTATAGACCTTATCCCACAACGATGTTCATATTTGCGCTACAATCCAGGTATGATCAAACTCACTCCAGCACAACAGGAAGTCATGGCTTCGATCTGGCGTGCGTGCGGCGGAGACCACAAAAAGTGGGTGCTCCCAAAAGCCATATACGACTATCGGAGGATGACAAAAGGAGGTAAAGGCTCCCCTGCCCTCGAGGCTGGTACGTTCAATACCATCCAGAACCTGGAGGCCATCGTCCCACGGCTCATTCGAAAGAGTGCAACATCGTATGCGTTGACATACCCCGGGAAAGTGGTGGTGGAGGTCCAGCTCGGTCTGGGCATCAAAAAGAACACCCAGCTACAGAGCCCACAACCTACTCCCAAGCTGCCCCCGGGACCGGTACCCAGGGGGAGGTGATTTAGATACAATGGTCCTATGCAGATTGTGCCTAAGACTGAGCGGGGGCAGAAGTGGGTCGCAGCCATCGCAGCCATCCCTGTTATTAGTTCCCTGGCCCTCGGGGTGTGGAATCAGGTAACCAAAGGTGAGGAGGCTCGGAAGTCTTACGAGGTCACCTCGGAACAGGTGAATATGCACACCGAAGTATTGGAGGACATCCAAGAACGCCTCCAATACTTCGAGGGCTACACAGACGGCAGAGAGAACGCCCAACTCATACAGCAGCTTAAGAATGCCCAGGAAGAGCGTATGGAGCTCATGGAACGCATCGATGAGCTGGAAGATGTCCAGGCTCCGGGTATTAAAAAGAAGGCCTCACAATCAATGAGGACTCCACAGCCCCTAGTACTGCCTCCTCCGCCACCCCTTCAAGATAACACCCCTCAACGTGCCATGCCTAAAATGAGGAAATTGCCTAAGAGTTACGGAGAGTTGCAATGAAGCGTATTATTGTATTGTCACTGGTCTTGGCCGTAATTACGGCTCTCTACGTTTCTCTTTCACGAGCCGATACAGGTGTGAAGGCCTTTGCGTATGATGTGCACGACGGCGATACCATGAAGGTGGTTATCGAGGTCGAGGAGGGCCGTGCCAACCTTTTGACACTCCGCCTCGAGGGCATTGACGCACCAGAGTCCGCCCAAGATTTTGGCAAAGAGGCTCAACAATATGCCGCTATATGGGCCTTTGGCCACCCGTTGACTCTTACAGTTGGGGATACGGATAGGTACGGTCGAAAGGTGGCAAATGTGTGTCGTGGCTCATCCAGCCCCTACAAATGCCTGAGCTACCAACTTGTACGTAACGGTTTAGCCTGGCACTACACTGCTTATTCGGACGATGAACGCCTGGCTCGAGCACAGGATAAGGCCAGACAGGAAGGCCGTGGTCTTTGGTCAAACACAAACCCAGAACCACCTTGGGAATGGCGTAAACGTCGCAGACAGTGATAGTCTGTAAACCATGGTTTTTGAAGAGGATCAAAGAAGAGAGATTTTCCAGGAGTACGTTGAGGTCTTGGCTGATGTCCGAGAGGTCAACGGGATCACAAAACGTGAATTGGCTGAGATAGTGGGTATCCACGAAAAGCACGTCAGCCACGTGGAAAATATGCGTCGTATCCCAAGTGTTGAGACACTCCTGGCTATGATGGCCGGTGCTGGGGTTAAAAAAGAACTGGCTGAGGAGTTCTGCACTAACCTGATCAATAAGTTCAAGTGGAAGGGGTGAGTGTGGGGTCTAATCGTGTGTTCGCCCCACACTTGTCAGAAGTGGTAAACTTGGACCGTGGCACATAAATGGGTGCGCGGCCCTAATCTGTGGATGATTGGTTTTGACCTTGGTTCGCTTCAACTGATCCAATGGTTAAGCGGTATAGTTGAGGTGCTTGATATCGTTTACGATGGGGACGACAAGGCGCTTTTGTTTGTTGTTCGTAGCAAAGACCCCAAAGCGTTTTTGAAGCGGAAACACCACGGCCTAGTAGGCACCGAGTTGCGTAGTTTTCGATTGGGCCAACAGGCCCCGATGGTCGCAGTCGGCTAGTTAATCTCTGTTGTTTCAATGTCCTCGATGAGCTTACCTATTTCTCTGTGTACCAGTATAAGTCGGTCTCTGCGGATGGTAACCAGACTGACTAGTGCGTCGCACGTGAGGCTTCCACGAAAATCAACTACCTCGTCTTTCCACTTCTCCATATGACGCTGTAGTATCTCGAACGATCGAGACACCACCCGTAACGTGTCGCTACTGTCGGATTCTGTGCTTTCACTACCTTGTTGGGCACGCCTTCTGGTCTCCCTTATCATCTTAGGCAGCCCTAAGTACTGATCGTCCTCACTCATAGTGGTTAGCTCGTCAGCTTGTTCTCCAGTTATGCGTCCTTCTTTTAGCGCGATACGTGCTGTGATCACGAGCTTACTGTCCCTCGATTCTGCACGAGTCACCGTTTTTTCACTAACCCCAAGTTCTTTTGCTACCTCCTTTATGGCTCGAGTGTGCACAGTCTTGGGGCGACCGGGTGCTTTAGTTTTTGTGTCCTTTGTAGCTTCGGGTTTGTCGACACGACGATTCCGTTCGAGACGCTGTTTGTTTTCGTCTTCCTCTTCGATTCGTACTTTCTTTAGAGCGATGAGAGCTGCGACACCGATCTTCCACTCTTTTGAGTTGGGCTTCTTTACTTTGAGGTTTTCAACGAGGGAGATCTCTTGTGCCTTCTCATCTGAACAATGTACGATCGTACATTTGATAGACTTCCATCCCGCTCGTCCGGCAGCCTTATAACGGCGCTCCCCCGCTAGGTACTCGTACATCGTCCCGTTCTTTCGGACGATCAAAGGGTTGATTTGCCCTACACTGTTAAATGAATCAGCCAGATCATCTATGTCTTCGTTCGTCAACTCCCGATCCCAGTGGAACGGGGACTTTCTGATCCCTGAAATAGGAAGTAGTCTGGTTGGTGCTTTATCTAGGGGTAGTTTTGCCATGTTTGATCCTCACTGAGTGTTTCGGCTCCCGACAACAACGGTTGTCGAACAAACATCGTACATGAAAAAATTCTTGACAGTTACTCCAAGGGCGATACTCTGAGAGCACAATGAACGCTTGACAGTCAGCCCACGCGGCCCGATCCAGTAACCCACTATGTCATTGTCCGAGCAGATTTGCCGCTTGGGCTCCTGGTAGCACAGGCCGTCCATGCTGCCGGTGAGAGCAGCCCCGGAGATATGCTTGACGGAAGAAGACGGTTCGATCCCGTTCAAGCGTACATAGGTTGGTTGACAACGCGGACTATACCTGATCTAGTATAGGTACAGGTACTTCTCGTTCCTTGTTCCACTGTTTATTAAGCCCTCTCGGACTGGTCCCCGAGAGGGCTTAATTTTTTGGCGGTTCCGGTACTGCATACATCTCGCTTATGAGTTCATCGGCGATGATGTCTTTCTGCCCACAGAAAGGGCAGAATCTAGGTACTGGGTCTGGGTTTTTTCCGGCAGTGCACATGACCACGAAAGACGTGTTACACCGCCGGCAACGGAACATGTCCTCATCTGCGAGATCTGAGGACATCAGCTACTCCCCGTAGTCTGCTCACCCCGACGTGTGAGTTGACGGCAATCATGGTGGACAGTAACAGTACGTCTCGGTAAATCTCCAGCCTCCAGTCTTCCTCGTTCTGACCCAGGGCAGGTAGACGGTACTGGGTGTCTCCACAATAGAAATAGCCGTCTCCATCATCTTTCCAGCAGTAGGTCTGTAAGATCTGACCTCTCATTTTCTCTGCTTGAGCACTTTCTCGTGTAGACCTGGTGCGGTCTACCATTTCGATTGCAACGAGCATGGTCTGTTCCTCGGACCAAATCGCGGCCTTAAATCGTTCCTCCTGACATTCTAGGATTCCGACATGGTCTGGTAACGGACCATGTCTTGGGTGTAGCCAGTTGTGGCGTTCTTTTCTCGACCACCCACTCGTTTTGAGAGGGAGATCTGATACGTAAGTAGGGCGGTACATGTTTTTCTTATGACATGAAAAATAGATCAGTTGCGTGTGATAAGGCATTCGTTCTCCAACCCTAAGATCTTAGGGTTGACATTTTTGAACGTTCTAATAATGTGAGTATTCTGCCGATCAGATCATTTTAGAGGAGAAGCTAGACAATGAATTTTAGACAAACACATATCGATATCATTAAAGCCCTTGGCGTAGATGCTCCAAAACGAACGGCGTTGACCGTTGAAGAGCTAGCGGTCAAGTGTTTCAAATCAATCTCAGACGCAACCACCCAAGATCGTGCGGCTCGTAACGCGGTACGAAAGCCCCGCAAAGAGGGCCTCATCGAGATTAGTGAGCGTGGCACATACCGTCTCACACCTGCTGGACTCAAATTCCTCAAGAAGGTAGATAGCTATGCTGTGGCTCCTGACCGGGGTATGGGCGAGGTTTCGGAGAAAGCCCCCAAGAAGTCGGCCAAAAAAGCAGTCAAGAAGTCGGCCAAAAAAGCAGCCAAGAAGGTCGCCAAAACAAAGACCGCTAAGGCTCCTAAGGCGGAGAAAACCGCTAAGGCTCCTAAGGTACTCACGAAGGTTGGTCGTTCGAAGAGAGCTCCAGTGAACAAGGTTGTTTCTGCAGCCCCTTCTTCGGAGAAGAAGCCACGCAAAGCAAAGAAGACCGCCGCTCCCATCGCTCTAGTACCTGAGGATGTGGATGCCGGGGATGTCCTGGGATTCTAAGACCTCGATCACATAAATGAGACAAAGCCCCTTGGAGGGGCTTTTCTTTTATCTGGAGGATCAAATGCAAGCGGATCAAAATAAACGGGATAGAGTGGTGGCGTTCTTGTCAGACAAACGCATGTACGAGGATGTACAAAATGGCATGGAGGAGTCCCTTCGTAAGTGCCACAGCATGGGTCTATTCCCACATCCTGAGAAGGCTGTGCGGTTCAAACTACCCACAGACCGAGACGGCCACACCCACAAGGTACATCTCGGATCAGGAGAGAACGAGATCAAAATCTACATACAAACAGGCCACTACACAAACGGCCAGCTTGGAGAGGTCTTCCTAAAGGCAGACAAACAAGGATCTTTGATCTCGGGACTAATGGACGCCCTGTCCATGATGATATCTGTGGGACTCCAGTACGGTGTTCCGGTATCACTCATTGTAGAGAAGTTGAAGAACACTAGGTTTGAGCCACAAGGTGTGGTTCGTAACGGCGTCGTGTCTACCTGTACTAGTGTGATCGATTATACTGCCCGGTGGCTTGAAGCCAGATATGTAGGAGGAGATAGGTATGACGGACCAGCACGAGAAACTGAAAAAGCACTTGATGGCGAGGATGGATCAGTGGGGGAGGGAGATTCTAGCTAATATCGATCAGTTGGCGCAAAATAAGACAGAGAATATCTATGCGGAACACAAACACCGCATAGCCGCTGCAAAAGCCAATGAGAAAAAACAGATCGCCTCCATTGGGGAGAAATGGCGTAAAGAACTCATAGAAGCCCACGAGAGGCATGATCGTGAAGCGTCTAAGGTCGGAGATGAGACGAGTGCTCTGTTGAAGGAGTTTGAGGCCAAATACTTAGCAGACGTGCAAGCTACGAGTGATGCGCGTGTAGAGAGCCACCATAAGTACGAGTCTTTGGTGGCTCAGGTATTGGCCTCGATGGTGGAGAAAGTAGATACGATGAGTATAGAGCAACTCAACGAACTATTCACGGCAGGTTCTGTGAAGGTCAAGACTGAAGATGGGAAAGAAGTAGCAATCACATTGGGAGAGGCTGAATAGGATGTTGATAGTGATTGAGGGTATTGATGGGTGCGGCAAAACCACACAAGCTGACCTACTCAGTCGTCGTATAGGGTGGCCTGTCTTCGCATTCCCACGAAAAACGGGACCGTATGGTGAGGCCATACAGGAACTGATGCAGAAGGATGATGCTACACCAACGGAGATCCAAGCTCTACAGGGTCTGATGCTTATGGATAAGTATGCTGCGTCCAAAGAGTTTGAAGATCGAACAACACTCACACATCAACCGAGCAACGCGATACTGGCTAGATATTGGCAGTCTGGTGTTGTTTACCCTGTGGCAGAAGGCATGGATAAGGATGCACTTATGTTGGCGCATTCCAGGCTGCCTATGGGCGACATCAATATACTCATCGATGTGCCTCTGCATGCTTCTTCAAATCGTAAGGTACTTTGTGACGATCGATTTGAGCGGAACACTCTTTTACTCCAGAAGGTCAGAAGAGGGTATTTAGAGTTGTGGGATGAGATGGGCGGTAAGGGTAATGTGCGTAAGTGGGTTGTTGTGAACGGCGGAGATGGTAAAACCAGGGATGAGGTGCACCAGGCCATCGTGACAGAGGTGTTACGGCACTGTTTACGCTAAAAAAAAGGGGCGCACTTGTCGCCCCTTTTCTCTCCTACTCTACTACCGCTGGTGTTTCTTCCTTGACCGCTGGCGCTGGTTTGTTCTTTTTTGGTAGGGCGACATCATAACGTATGTACTTCCCACTTCCTGCTCTTTCAGTCACGTGGACTTCTGAGCCGATTGGGTACAAATCATGTACTGCTTTCAGGGCTGTGATTTCTTGCTCCAGTGAGGGTGCTTGTCCATCGATGACTGACACACTTCCGATCATGCGTGGACATGGGATCATTCGGAGTGCTTTGTTCTCGAGCCTAACCTGTATGTGAGGCAGGATGTGCTCGTTAATTACGTGAGTCGAAACACCGAACGATTTTTCTCGTCGGTCGTGTTTACGAATCACATGTCCTACAATTTTGCCGGTATGTTTAATTTGTTTTTGATTTCCCATTGCAGGTTTCCTTATGAGGGTTGGTATTATGAGGATGAGATCAATGTCCTTATACCCGTGAGGTTAGGAGTTTTTCATGGAAGAGACGATCATTGTTGGAATAGATGAGGCGGGCCTCGGCCCTATTGCTGGCCCGTTTTGTATGTCTGCTGTAGCTTTATCCGTAGATACTGACTTCGAGTCTAGAGTACGGGACTCGAAGAAGATGTCGGCGGCTTCTCGTGAGGCGGCCATAGATGAAATACACGATCTCAGTATCTTTTGTGCCACGATAATCGTGGAACCTTACGATATAGATCGGAGAGGGGTTGGGAGAGTGTGGGACGAATCAACTGCTGCTTTGCTAAGCACCATCGTGGATGAGCCTTGGTTCCGATACTCCAAGGTCATCATTGATGGAAACAGGACTATTAGTGGTAGATTGGGTAGGTACTTGTGTCCGATCCCGAAAGCGGATGACAAGTATCCGGCCGTGTCTGCCGCTTCTGTATTAGCTAAGTATGCTCAGACTTGTGCGATGGAGGATGCCGATAGAAAGTACCCTGGATATGGGTTCGCCCAGCATCACGGGTATGGAACGAAACAACACATGGAAGCTTTAGGGAGGTTAGGCGCATGTCCGATTCACAGGAAGAGTTACGACCCGATCAAGAAAGTGGTCTCTTTGTTTGCTGGTTCTTCACGCGGTTAGGTACGGAGTACACAATGCCCGACATGGCTGTGAAAGATGTAGATCTATTCCGTAGACAACTCGATGAAACAACGGAGTACATTACGATCAAGAATGCGAGTAGTGTGTTGTTTACCTTTCCGAGACGTATCCTGGCCAGAGCAGGCTGCGGCGCTCGTACCTTTTGGGAGGTGGAATGCAGCGACCTGAATCCGAAGGAGTGAAGTCAATAAAAACGGGTAGACGACACAAGTGTATAAACCCCAAATGCGATAACCCACTCAAGACACCGCCGCACCTGTTTCAGAACCTACCAGTATGTCCAGTGTGTAATCGGCTCTTAGAGAGGCACATGCACAACGCGAAGAGAGACCTAAAGAACATACTAGTCACGTACATAAATATGCTCAGGGAGGGTGTTCTCCAGGGAACCATAGATTTTCCTGAGTTACCCAAAGAACGTACAATGCCGGCAAGTGAGTTAGGTCGGGCAATGCAGAATGTCAGGAGACAACATGGCACCTCAAATCAAAGGACCGACAGCAGTAGCAGAGTGTCTGTGGAAGACATGCACAGCAAGACGGATCATAAAGATGGATAACTATATAGAGGGGCAGAAGATCTACCCCTACAGCGGCGGCGGAAAGTTCGGCCGCTGTTTGAAATGCGATAGAGCTGGTTTGATGATTATTGAAGTCCCAAAACCTAAGACCAACAAACCTATAGGCTGGACAGAGGTACCTAGAAAGTGATCACAATAATCAAAGACATGAGTGCTGTGGGGTTCTTCCATAAAGACCCTTGGAGGGGTCAGTTACACCACCCAGTGGTGGGACCTGTGAATCTTGTTTATCTCAACAAGATCACCCTTTCTCCCCCAGTACTGTTTGAGCATCTCAACGGCTCTGGTTTGATGAAGTGGCTAGACCGCTCACAGTTGTCAGCAACATTCGATGACGCAGATCGCGTCATCGAGGAGCCTATTTTCCGGTACATACATGGGCGGAGTGATGTGATGAAGGGTACGCCCTCTATCACATCTGTTCTGCTTGGTTGCCCAAATTCGGATGTGAACGAGGCATCTTGGCTTTCGTCACTCCCCTCTATGTGGTTGGAATTTCAGAAGATATACAAGACCGCTTGACTACATACACATAACTTGTGTATAGCGGATAGGACCCCTTTCGGTCCTTTTTAGCCCATGAACAGATCGCCCGTCACCGGAGCAGAATCCGTCCTACCCCCAAAGAAGCAGTTCCTGACTGAGGAGCAGCTCGATGAAGTTTGGGAAATGCGTGGGATGAAATTCCGTATAGATGAGTTCCACAAGGCGCTGTTGGACCGAGGTTTAGTAGTTAGCGTAGATCGTGAGGTCTTCCGAACCACCATGTTCAATATCCTAAAGATGTTTATGGTCGATGGTGACGCACGCAGAGACCCACGTATGGCACCGCGACCGACTTTCCCAAAGATGTTCTAATGCCAGACAACAAACGCGGAACTGTGAGTTTCAATAAACAACCAGAGGATGTCTCTGCAGCACGTAGAGCTGCGCGTGAGAGAATGGCGCAGGCCAAAGCAGGGGGTAAACCGTTAGGGTTTGTCGAAAAGCCTCCCATCCCACGTCTAGATGCTGATACGCTTGATCGCGGTGGGACAATGGCAGATCAAGCCAAAACTTTGAACGACCCCACAAGTCCTCTCAGCCCAAAGTACGACCCAGAGCTAGCAAAAATGTCCACACACAAATCACAGACATTCAGAACCTTGCCTCAAGAAGCGGCGTCAGATCCACGGCACATGAAAGGTGTCGGATCTATGATCGCAAAAAACCAACCACACCTCACAGATGAGGATGGTGAGTACAGACCTGGGTTGAGTCCTGAGACCAAGGAGATGATGGAGCATCTCGGTGAGTTTGCGGGGACCGCAGAAAAGGTACAGAAACGTGCAGCACGTGAATCCTTCAAGGAAGATGTGGATGAGGAAGAAGACCGTGTTGAGAAGGAAATCAAGGATGAGGGTGCGCGCATCGAAGCGGACATCAAACACTTCCTACCCCAGGAGGAGTTCGACGTCTTAAACAATTCTGAGCGTCGCAAAGAGATTGAGTCACGCTGTCAGCCTCTTAACATTTCCGACATCATCACACACGGGGAGATTCGGCAAAGAGTACCTATCCGGCCTGGAAAACTTGTGGTCAATTTCCGATCTTTGTCCGGGGCGGAAGATCTAGCCATCAAATCCCTAATGTGGGAACAAAAGGGTAGCGAACGCTACACGTTGGATAAGTTCTCCTGGTATCAGCTCACTCTCGCAGTGGTTGATATTAACGGGGAACCACTTCCAGACCATATGCAGAACGGCAAGTTCAACGAGAAGATCTTCTTGAAGAAGTTCGATATGCTGATGAAGTTTCCTATCCAACTTCTCGGTGACCTGGGTTTGAACAATTTTTGGTTTGATCAGCGTGTTAAACGTCTGTTTCTGACTCAGGCAGAAGCGCTAAAAAATATCTAGAGACCCCGCTGGGCTGGGCACGGGCAAATATTCTCTATGAGAATCTGTCCGAAGCCCCGTTGCCAGGCACCCCGCTGGAGTCGCTAATCTTGATGGTCTGGCAAATGCGGCAAAACATACGTCTGTATGAGACGCGTGCAATTGTGCAATCGATCTTAGCTGCTGCTGCGGCTACAGATGCCGCAGACAAGGAAATGCAGAAGTCTTGGCAGGATTATAACGACGAACTTTACCCCTCCAAGAAGGGCGCGGTTAAGAACCAAGATCAAAAGGCCATCGACTTTCTTAAGAACGAGGTTGCCAAAGGCGCTCTTTCTATTCGCCCACTTAAACCGTTGGGTAGGAGTGGTAGCAAGTTACAGACCAAGGCTCAGGCAGAGCTTGAGCGCAAGAAGAAGTACACCATAAAGCCCCCTAGAGTTTTACGATGAAGACACTGATATGCCCTAAGTGTGGTTCTGCCAAAATAGGACCGCCTGTGAGTCAACTTGGATCTACGCACGTACTCAGGGACTGTAAGTCTTGTGCGTGGAATGGGGCCGAGTCTGATCTCGTAGAAGCGACAATTAAGCCGCCTCCTGGATTGGTAGGCGAAGACGCACTACGGATCGCACAAGCTGTGTCGGAGGGGTTGCTACATAAACTCCATGCACAAGCCGCCGCACCAATCATGCGTGCCATTGTGAGTGCTGGTATCGTCGGACCTTTAGACAGTTCAAAGGTTTTAACGCGCGTGTTGCGTGCGGCTGTAATAGGTGCACACAAAGCGACGCTGGAAGAGGTAGAGAAAATCCAAACGGAGAAAGATCAAAATGAGCGAGTACGACCTAGCTGATGAGGGAGGCCCTATGATTGAGAGGCCAGATGAGCACGAGCCTGGTGCGGCCAATGAGTTGTATTGTTGGCTTCCCTTTGTAGACGGGCGTGAGTGTAACGCCGCATGCGTGTCCTTTGACAAAAAGTCTGTACGGGATTCTAACCGGTCACAGTGTTTGATCATCAATCAGGGGCAGATCTTGGCCAATGCCGCGGCTAAGTTTGTATCAATTTCAATAGTCAAGGACCGTAAAGAGGCAACAGCGGGACCACCACCACCAGAGGTAAAGTGATGAAGATTGTAGGATTCGGTCAACAAATGTCTCTGACTCCAGGATTCCCAGTTCAAAACGTCATCAACGTGGTGCTGCGCAACGGTAAGTCCGCTGTCTTACCTGTACCGTCCGAGACCATAGAGGCGCTCATACCGTTGGCTCAAGAAGATATGGGTCGTGGAGAACCTGAGGAAGGTTCAGTTTTCAGTTACCCTGCCCCACCTTCACCCAACATTTCTACTGCAGCCCCCATCCTCGGGGAACCTGTGGATTTGCCTGAGGAAGACGGGACTAGCATGCTCGATCCGGGAGAGATGGTTGGGTTACCGCCTCCAGAAGACTCATTCCTTAACACAGACAGGCCGAGGCCATCCGGTATGCCACGACCGAGGTTCATGATGGAGGATGAGGACGAAGGAGCACCTCAGCTTTGATCTCAAAGTGTCGCTTAGGTTGTGATGGCTGCCTCTCTGTTTTCTATGTCGAAGGAGATGAAGGGGAGTTCAATCGCTTGATTAAGCAACACCACAGATGGTCTGAAGGATTACCTTGTCCAAAATGTCCGGGATTGTTTATTAGTTATCTCAGCCACACCGACCAACATATTCTCGGGGATGCACTTAAGCACGGCTTGGTCACAAAGCACGTACTCAATCCAGTTGAGTTCTTCAGAGCACTGTGCGGGTTTGGGTTGCCGGAGGAACTAGACTGTGCTCCAGAGGTTGTTAAAGCGTTATTGCTGTCTTCTCCCATCAAAAACATACGTCTACGGAAATCGAAGACCGGACGTACCATCATCGATCAGATCTACCTAGAAGACGTGAGTCTCCATATGGCCTCCTCTCCGGACGGCCCAACCGTATACAAAGTGAGCCGCAATGTTAATCGAAGTGACGTACAAGAGGGACAAGGGCAAAACAACCTACTCGGGCGAAGTGACGCACGGGGAAGCACTCCTGAGCGAGGAGGGGTGCAACGTGATCTTGAGAAGGGATCGAGAAACTCTCCCATTCAGCAGCCAAGAACTGGAGACGGTGATCGAGAAGGTACACACCCTTCTCCAAAACGCACCAAAAGACGTAAACGTCATAATGACTCCAGTACCTGAGAAAGGTTTGTACCTGAACCTGCCGAAGAGAGGGAGCCTATTACCGGGCGATATGGTGTCGGTTCTCAGGAATGATTTAGAGAAAGCAAAGGAGCTGTTCGCTCCAACACATCGAACTGTCTATGTAAGAGCACGAAAGGAAGCTAGCGATGCCCAGTGATAAGAAACAAGGCCTGTACGGTATTCAACCGTTTGAGTTGTACACCATTCATTTTGTAGATGGGATGGGTAATGAGGAGACGCGTATCGTTGGACGTGTAAAAGGGACGAAGGAGTTCCGTTTCGCACTACCCAATGGGACGGAGAAGAACATGCGGCGAGTTGCCGGATGGCTTCAGAAAGAATTGGAGGAGAAGCTAGATCCTCCGAATCCTAAAGACATCCCCGATGCCCCACTACAAATCAACACAGGTAGTCCACTCGAGGATATGTGATGAACGTCAGACCTCTGAACGATAGTATCGTGATTAAGATCGATCCACAGTCTGAAAAGACAGTTAGTGGGTTGTTGTATAAGCCGGCGGACGCTTATGAGCACACGTTTGCTACAGCGGAGGTGTTGGCCGTTGGCCCTGGGAAGTGGATCAAGGACACAGACAAGAAGACGCCGATGCATATCGAGAAAGGGGATGGGGTTATCTTTGTCCTCTTCTTGAAAGAGACAGCGTCTAATAAAGCCATACAACATACACTGGGAAAAGACGTATTGATCATTCACCCCAATGACGTGTGTCTTGTGTATGATCGAAATAACCCACCGGAGGTCAGTCAGTGAGAATCGTGACAATGCATGAGGACGGTGTCCTCGAATTGAACGCCTCTTGGTTACCTTTGATGATGGCGCAAAACTTTGCTCTTATGAGGAAGTTAGAGGACCAGTTCAAAGAGAAGTTTCAGGAGTACTCTGGGCTAATGTCCACACCAATGGTGTTAGATCAGATACACAACTGGGTGATTGATACTTTGGCAAAGGAGTACCCAATGCCAGGGGTGGCAGATTACCTTAGAGGTATTGAGAAAGTACCCATGGAGGGGAACGATGTCCCAAAACCTATACACGCCGAAACAGTCTAGAGAGTTCTTTATCGCCCTAAGGCGTTCTTCAAAAGAGATCTTACAACACTACGGAATCCCAACAGATCCAGGACGTAAGACACGTCCATGGAAGAGTGCTCGACCGATTGGTGTGATCGAGCACTTCACTGCGGGCATCACATGGAAAGGCGCAGCCAAGTGGCTGCAAACTCCAGAGAACCCAAAAAGCTCATGTCATTTCCTCGTTCTTGATCGAAAGCTGGGAGAGGTCGATGCTATTGTCTCAAAGTACCCAGTGTTGGACGCTCTGAATACCACCTGCATCATGTTGGCTGATCTGGATGAGGGGACGTTTCATGCTGGCTGGGCAAACAGTATGTGTGTCGGCATTGAGAACCGAAACGCGGGAGAGCTAAGAAAGCGCAACGGCAAGTTCTACTGGTGGGGGAAGAGTTGGACCGCTGAGTTCAATCCAGCGGTTCTAGAAAAACAACCAGTAGAGATCGATGGTGTGTGGTTAGAGCCGTACACTAAGAACCAGATTGAGGCAAACATCATACTGTGTCAGTACCTGCATTGTGCATACAACGGCGGGCTGACACCGGGGTGGTTCCTACCGCACTCAGCGGTATCTGAGCGGAAGTCGGACACTGGCCGGGCCTTTCCCATCCATGAGGTGAGGGAGGCGATCTTTGGGCAGGACGACGTCTCTAAGTTGGAGTGGCTCGCAAAGTTCGGAGATGATCCAGCCTATATGGTTGATTACGAAGATGATCAAGAGTCTGCGTTCTTGGACGACGTCATTGGGATGCA
>Ga0307378_10003515_pt1 | contig 22967 bp, 18 predicted proteins | sample UN1MG_FD_202238 | JGI IMG/M metagenome (GOLD analysis project Ga0307378, IMG submission 202238) | Soil microbial communities from Risofladan, Vaasa, Finland - UN-1 | ecosystem: Environmental > Terrestrial > Soil > Coastal area > Acid sulfate soil | place: Finland: Risofladan, Vaasa | collected...
TTCATCTGGTGCGTCCAGGCAGCGCACTCCTGCGGCGCTGCAATGTCATAGTACGCGAGGGGTGGCCCCATTGGCGGGTGCCTCTGTGGAGAGGCTGAAGTGCCACGGGGTGTGACGTGGCCACCCTATTCCGCCGACGAATCCTCCTCGAGGATACCGAAGACGTTTCCCTCGGTATCGAGGCAATGGGAGTGGCAGCCACCCCCGGGGTATCGCCTGCGTGGGCGAAACGATCTGACCACCCGCCTTCTCGGCCCTCTTCGCGAATTCGTCGAGAGATGGAACACTGATCATGTTCACGGTGGTCCAGTTGTTCTGGCGCCCCACGATCGCTCCGCCGATGCCTGGCTCATCCTCTTCTCCAGTCCAGATCAGGAAGAACTCTATGGGTCCTTCCCACCCATTGACCTTCCATCCGAACAGCTGTTGCTGGAACGTCGCGGCACGCCGTGGATCGTCGACCCAGATCTCGAAGTGAGCCGCCCTTGGCACGCGATCCCTCCTCTTTCGTCGCGCCACCCGGACGCAGGCCTGGTACCTTAACGTTCGATGATGCCAGGTAGAACACAGGCTCATCGTGCACGCGACGATGAGCCTGCCGTCTGCGGTATGCATCCTGGTGCCCCCTCGGACCTCTGATGACAGGTGTGTGGCGACCTTGGTGCCCATGATTCTAGCATGCTTGTCGGCCGCAAGCAAGCGGATCCTGGCAATACGCACCGGCATGGAGTTGATCGGCAGGGACGTCATGGAAGTGGATGGGGCGGAAGTTGTCTGGGCGGCCAATCGAGGCCGCCTTGACGGCCCGTACCACCCTGGGGCTGGCGACCGAATCTGACCGGGTGCGCGCAGGCCGGCCGCGGTCTGGGCGAACTGCACCTCTGTGGCCGGCTAGTGGAGCGCCTGATAGGGCTCCGCCGATATGCCGGCCTGATGGAATAAGGTGCGGATGCGCTGCATCTCTTCGTCGGTGGGGCCAGACCCGACGCTGAAATAGCTCAGGCTCACGTGTCCACCTTGGGGCGGATTGTCGGTGATCATCCCGATGGCGAATTGCTGGACACGGAAGGGCTCTTCCAGAAAGGCCGGGAGGTTGAGCAGCTTGATCAGGTCCTCGGGCGCCGGAGCCGTGCTGACTATGAAGGAGTCGCTCTCTCTGGGTGTTCATGTTGGCACACGCTGCGGAGAGTGTGAGAGATTCCTTGCTCCCCGTCGTGGGTAGCCACACGCCCGCTGGCTCCGAACCGACTGCCCTTGGATGCATTTGTCGCCACGGAAATCCAGCTCTTGGGCAAGGAGGACTGGCGGTCGCAGGGTGGTTGTGATAGAATTGTGTCGCACCGTATCCTGGATCTGGAAGCACCTCTGGGCGGCACGCGGGCGTATGATAGGCGTTGAGTCGTCGATGAAGGAGCTGACCACGATACCCGCTCACACCGGTCACGTCACCAGTGTGCTTTTCAGCCCCGATGGCAAAACCCTTGTTTCCGCGGGGATGGACGAGACAGTGAAGGTGTGGACGGTCCCCCAGTGGAAGCTGTTACGTTCATTTGAAGCACACGAGAAGAGCGTCAACGCCTTGGCTTTCTCTCCTGACGGCACGCTTCTGGCTACGGGGTCGACGGACACCACGGTGAGACTGTGGGCTTTCAGCTCGGACGAGCTGCTCTCTACCCTTAGAGGACACAGACGGACGGTGGCTGGCCTTGCCGCAAGCTCAGATGGCAGGCTGCTGGCTTCCGCCTCCTATGACGCCACCGTGAGGCTATGGTCGCTGCCATCGGGTGAGGCGCTCTCGACTCTCGAGGGGCACCCCAAGAACGTCACTGCCGTGGCCTTCTCCCCGGACGGCGCCACGTTGGCCTCCAGCGGGCTGGGCAGCGCTATTCTCCTGTGGTCTTTCCCCAGCGGCGAGTTGATGCATAAGATCGAAGGCCACGAGGTCGCGGTGGGGTCCCTGGCTTTCTCACCAGACGGGCGCTTCCTGGCCTCGCTCGGCTACGAGCAGACGGCAAAGCTCTGGTCCACAGAGGACTGGACGGTCGTGCGCAGCCTGCACCTGGGAGCGAGGCCTGGTTTCCTCGCCTTCGCTCCTGACAACCGGACCCTCGCCGTGGGCAGGGAGTACAACGTGGTATTGTGGTCGATAGAGGACGATACTCCTCCGGAGGAGTTGGCCGTGGGGGTGAAGGGAGTGTACCAGCTGTCTTTCTCCCCTGATGGCGGCTGGCTGGCCCTGGCGGCCGCTGACAAGAAGGTCCGTATCTGGGAGCTGACGTAGGCACTGTAGATGAGGGTCTGCTGTCGATGCGTGGCGCGTTGCCATCCCAGCCAGGATGGCGACCACACGTCGGGAGGATGATGGGGCACTCGGCGTGGGCGTTGGGCTCGTCGGCGAACCGTTGCTCGGTAGAACTCATCACTTTGAATGAAGAGACGACGCATGGCAGAGGGTCGATGACCATGGTGGTCGGCGGAAGACCAGAGATAGTGCGTTGAGGGAGGAGAAGGCGATCGCGATGGAGGATCGGAAGATGATACTGTTGGAAGGCAACATCGGCGCGGGAAAGAGCACGATGGGCAAAATCCTCAAGACGTCGGGGCTCTTTGACTTCATCGAGGAGCCTGTGCAGGCGTGGCAAGAGGGGTTTGCGGCGAATCTGCTGGACGCTTTCTACAGTGATATGGAGCGCTGGGCCTTCACATTCCAGATTACCGCTTTCGTCACGCGCGCCAAGACCTGGCAGGAAGTGCTGGCTCTGACCGATCACAGCCGCGTTGTCCTCGAACGTTCCATCTTCACCGATCGCTACGTGTTCGCCACCAACAGCCATCGCCTGGGGGGAATGACCAATGCAGAGTGGCAGGTGTACTGTGGGTTGTGGGATTTCCTGGCCACGAACTACTGTGTTGAGCCGGAGTGTATACTGTACTACCGCACTCCGGCCGAGATATGCGTGGAGCGCATGAAGGCTCGCGGCAGGAGCGAGGAGAGCGGTGTGAGCCTGGAGTATTTGCGCCAACTCGAGGCGTTGCACGATCAGTGGCTGCTCGAACATCCTGGCGCGGTGGTACTCGATGGCACGAAGGTCTGGACGGCTGAGGAGGTCTGGAACTTGATGAGGCCCCATCTGGGGGAACGATAGGGAATGAGAATCCCGTTGGAGACAGAGGTTGCCATCCTTGGCCGCATGGGGTAGAATTTGTTCGCTATTGAGCACGAATGCATGCGCACCGAAGCCGATTGGCGCGTGGGCGTGTCTTAGGATCTGCCGCACTGCCAAGAGCTGTGCGGATGGGCAACAGAAGGGAGGTGGTAGATCGACTGGAGAAACGTCGGACGTATCGCAAATCCACAGAACAGTGAACCGAATGGGAGGAAAAGATGAAGAAGTGGATGTTGCTTAGTCTAGTGGTCTTGATGGCTCTAACTGCGGTGGTGGCGGCTTGTGGCCCTGCTGCCGCACCGGAGCCCACTGAGCCCCCTGCACCGGAGTGCGCGGCGAAGGTCGGCATGGTGTCAGACGTGGGCGGTGTCGACGACGCCAGCTTCAACCAGAACACCTGGGAAGGCCTAGTCATGGCAGAGGAAGGCCTGGGTGTGTGCTCCCAGTTCATCGAGAGCCAGGCGCAGGCGGACTACGAGAGGAACATCACCGAGTTCGCCGAGCAGGGCTACGAACTGATCATCACCGTGGGTTTCCTGCTGGGTGATGCCACCGCCAAGATGGCTGCGGAGTACCCTGAGACGAGCTTTGCCATTGTGGACTTCGCCTACGATCCCGGGATCCCCAACGTGCAGGGCATCGTATTCGCCACGGACGGGGCCGCCTTCCCTACAGGCTACCTGGCGGCAGCGTGGGCCGTGATGCAGGATCCAGATGACCCGCAGATAGGCTACGTGGCGGGCATGCAGATCCCGACGGTGGAGATCTTCGTGGAGGCCTACACGGCTGGTGCGGAGTACTACAATGAGCAGAAGGGCACGAACGTGCTGGTGAAGGGAACCTACGTCGGCGACTTTGAGGCGCCGGACGAAGGCAAGACCCAGGGTCTCTCTCTGATTGACGAGGGTGTGGATATCATCTTCGGCATCGGTGGCAAGACCGGCAACGGCGGCATCACCGCAGCCAAGGAGCGAGGCAAGTGGGGCATCGGTGTGGACGTTGATCAGTACTACACGCTGCCCAACGAGAAGGACATCCTCATCACCTCGTGCATGAAGCGCCTGGACAACTCCGTGTTCGGGACGGTAGAGGCCCTGCTCGCGGGTGAGTTCGCTGGCGGCGGAGTCTACGTCGGCACCGTGGCGAACGGTGGCGTGGGGCTGGCACCCTTCCATGACTTCGAGGACGACATCCCCGCCGAGCTCGTAGCGGAACTGGACGACATCACGCAGGGGATCATGGACGGCACGATCGACACGGGCTGGGAAGGCTAGCCTCAGTCTCTCAGCGTATATCCATCTGTGGGCGGTGCTGGGTTCTCACCCGGCACCGCCCGTGCTGGAGCCAGTGGATTGAGTTGACCCCCTGGTCCTTTGCAGGACACTCGATTGCTGGCCTCAGCTGTCTCAGGAGGTAGCGACGATGGCGCCGATCTTGGAGGTCCGGAACGCGACCAAACGCTTCCCCGGGGTGCTGGCCAATGACCACATCAGCTTCTCCTTGAACAGGGGGGAGATCCTGGCCTTTCTGGGTGAGAACGGGGCCGGCAAGAGCACCCTGATGAACATCCTCTATGGCCTCTACTCTCCTGACGAAGGCGAGATCGAGGTCCGGGGGAACAAAGTCGAGATCCACGACCCCAACGATGCCATCAGCCTGGGCATCGGCATGGTCCACCAGCACTTCCAACTGGTCCCCGTCTTCACCGTCGCCGAGAACATCGTCATGGGCACCGAACCGACGCGGCCCTCTTTCTCCTGGCGCACGGTGGGCATGGGGGGTGTGGCCGGGGCGGTGCTCTGCTTGGTGGGGAGCGTATTCGCCCTTGATGGTCCGTTGCAGTGGTTGACCGGCGCTGCCGCAGGGGGCGCGGTGGTGGCCGCACTCATCGCCCTGGTGATGCTGCTGGGTATGCTCTGCAGGTTCGGCTTCCGACTCTACTTCCCCCTTGTAGCCCTGGCTGCCGGTGCCCTGTCGACTGCGTTGGCCTTCATCCTGGGTGAGACCGGACGGATTCCCATCCTCATCTTCGTCGACTTGCTCTTTTCAGCAGCCTCGTATCCCGCCGTGGGCGTGCTCATGACGTCACTCGATCGGCGGCTGGCTGAGAAGCGCATCCGGGATCTTTCGGAGCAGTATGGCCTGGCGGTGGACCCCGGGGCTGTGGTGGAGGATATCCCTGTTGGTGTCCAGCAGCGTGTGGAGATTCTGAAGATCCTCTACCGCGAGGCGCAGATCCTCATCCTCGACGAACCCTCGGCTGTGCTCACCCCTCAGGAAACCGAGGAGTTGTTCGAGATCATGCACTCCCTCGAAGCGGAAGGCAAGTCCATCATCTTCATCACCCACAAGCTGAAGGAGGTGATGGCCGTTGCCGATCGGGTAATCGTGCTGAGGGATGGTCGAGTGGTGGGCGAAACCTCACCTGCGGAGACGACGCGGGAAGAGCTGGCGGAGATGATGGTGGGGCGTGAGGTGGAGCTTGTCGTGGAAAAGGGACCGGCTTCACCTGGAGAAGTGGTGCTGGAGGTCGAGGGGTTGACCGCGGAGGATGTGCGCCAGCAGGCAGTCCTGCGCGGTGTAGATCTCTTCGTGCGGGAGGGTGAGATCCTTGGCGTCGCCGGAGTCCAAGGCAACGGTCAAACGGAGTTGGTGGAGGTCTTGACCGGGCTTCATCGAGCCACGAGTGGCACGGTGCGCATCCTGGGGGAGGACGTGACCAACGCCCCGCCCCGCCGTATCACTGAGCTGGGTGTGGCCCACGTACCCGAGGACCGGCAGCGTGATGGTTTGGTCTTGTCTTTTCCCGTCTTCGACAACCTGGTACTGTCCACCTACTACTTGCCTCCTTTTGCGGATGGCCCAGCGGTGCAGTTCGACGCGGTGTATGACTACGCCGAGCGAGTGGTGGAGGAGTTCGACGTGCGCACTCCCAGCATCGCTCTGCCGGCGCAGAACCTGTCTGGCGGAAATCAGCAGAAGCTGATCGTGGCCCGCGAGTTCTCGCGACCCATCAGGTTACTCGTTGCGGCACAGCCGACGCGGGGATTGGACGTGGGTTCGGTGGAGTACATTCACCATCAACTCATCAAGAAGCGTGATGATGGTGTCGCTGTTCTCCTCGTGTCGGCTGAATTGGATGAGATCATGGCGGTGTCTGACCGCATCGCGGTGATGTTCGAGGGCCGCATAGTGGGCACCGCGGACGCCGACAAGGTCACCCGCGAAGAGCTGGGCTTGATGATGGCTGGCGCGCGGCGCGAAGAGGAGAAGGGGGAGGTGACCGTTGACTGAAGGGGCAACTCCGTCAGGGCTTGGTCAACGGATATCGGCTCTGCCGTTTCGGATCCGGCTAGTCGCGATAGCGGTACTGGCTGGCGTGGCCATCCTACTCAGCAAGTGGTTGGTCTTGTTGTTGTTGATCGCACTGGGCCTGTGGCCCATCACGTTGCTCGTGGGCCTGGCAGGACTGGCGGTGTATTCCATCGGGCGGGGCGGGGTATCGTGGATGCGAGCGTGGCTCGGCGCGCGTGTACGCGACCTAGCGATACCTTCGCTTTCCATTCTCACTGCCTTGTTCATCGGCGCCTTAGTGATCATCTTTACTGATCAGGCAGTCTACGCGGCCATCGGGGCGGGGGACATTGGCGGCGCGCTGATGATCGGACTGGGTAACCTGCGGACGGCATATGGCGCGTTGTACCAGGGGGCATTTGGAGACCCGATGACGATCTTGGAGGCCCTGGGCCAGGCGGCAAGCGGGGAGGGCATGGGCCCTGTGCTGTCGGCTGTTCGCGGGCCAAGTGGCAGTATGGTCCAATCGGTGCCGTACATCTTTGCGGGGCTTGCTGTGGCCCTGGGCTTCCGTGCAGGGCTGTTCAACATCGGCGTCGAGGGTCAGATCGGCATCGGTTGGATCGCGGCTGTGATTGTAGGGTTCTCCTTCACGGGTCTGCCTTGGTTCATACATCTACCTCTCTGCATTCTAGCGGCGGCCGTAGCAGGTGGTTTTTGGGCAGCCATCGCTGGTTTCCTCAGGGCGCGAACCGGTGCTCACGAGGTAATTACCACCATCATGCTCAACTACATCTCTTTCCGGCTGAGCGAATGGTTGCTGTGTGGTCCTCTCGAGTTCACCAACGGCACTTGCCGAACCAAGGAAATCGCGGAAAGTGCCTACCTGCCGCGGTTTGTGCCACATCCGGTGACGCTTCACTGGGGTTTCGTGCTGGCCTTGGCGGCAGCGGTGGTGGTCTGGTGGTTCTTGTTCAAGACCACCTGGGGCTATGAACTGCGTACTGTGGGCGCCAACCCCAGCGCGGCTCGCTACGGCGGCATGAGTGTGACCAAGACCTGGGTACTGGCCATGTTCCTCAGCGGTTGCCTGGCGGGACTGGCAGGCGCGAGCCAGGGCCTTGGCATCACGCACAACGTGGCTCTTGGTTTCCAAGCAGGATACGGCTTCGACTCCATTGCCCTGGCTCTCCTGGGCAAGAGCCATCCACTGGGGGTGGTGGCGGCGTCCATCATCTTCGGCGTGCTTCGGGCAGGGGCGGCCCGGATGCAATCGGTGGCGGGCGTTCCCACGGAGATTGTACAGATCGTTCAGGCGCTGGTTATCGTGTTCATCGCTGCGCCAGCTATCATCCGAGCTATCTACCGCTTCCGTGAAGAGCGTCGAGAAGAGGCCGAGTTGGTTGTCTTCTCCCGAGGCTGGGGGGCGTAAGGGAGGGAGACATGGCAGGCCAAGTGCGAACCACAGAAGTTTCGAAGATGCCAGCCGTCAGCAGGAGGGAGATACTCGTCACCCTGCTGTTTCTGCTGTTGGGCGCCGCGATTCTGGGGCTGGGCAGTTTGGGCACCCAACCCGGGGATCACTCCACCTTCACCGACCAGATGCTGGGTACTCTCTTCTCCCTTCCTTCCAAGAACACACTATATGTGATAGGCGTGCTGTGCTTCTTCTTGGCTGGCCTGAGACTGTACCGGGTGATCGCTTCGCTGCGTATGGCGGTGAGCTTGACTCTGATCTTCCTCGCGGTTTTTGCCTTCCTGGTGTGGATGACCAGCGGCACGACCCTGAACCTACCAGGGATGATCCAGGCCACGTTGACCGCGGCCACTCCGCTGACCTTGGGAGCCATGTGCGGTCTCCTGTGCGAGCGGTCAGGAATCATCAACATCGCCATCGAGGGAATGATGCTCTTCGGTGCTTTCGCTGGTGTTGCTTTCGCCGGGCTCTTTGGCAATCTGTGGATGGGCTTGCTGGCTGCCTGCCTCATGGGGGGGGCGATGGCGGCAGTCCACGCCGTGCTTTCCATTAAGTACAAGGTTGATCAGATCGTTTCCGGTACGGTGATCAACATGCTGGCGGTTGGGGCCACGCGATTCCTAAACATACGAGTTCTGGAACCAGCGGGGTTGAGTACACCAGGTCACTTCGAGACCATTCCCATCCCTTTGCTGTCCAAGATCCCCATCATCGGGCCGATCCTCTTCGACAATCAGCCCACCGTATACCTGATGCTCATCCTGCTGGTGGTCGTCAACTACGTCGTGTTCTTTACCCCCTGGGGCCTGCGCATGCGGGCCTGTGGTGAGCACCCGCGGGCGGCGGACACGGTGGGCGTGGACGTGAATCAGATGCGGTACATCAGCGTGATCATCGGTGGTCTGATTGCTGGCATCGGCGGAGCGTACTTCTCCCTCGGTGAAGTGGGTACCTTCGAGGACGGCATGACGCGAGGGCAGGGCTTCGTGGCTCTAGCGGCCATGATCTTCGGCAACTGGAACCCCATCGGTGGCTTCGCGGCGGCCCTGCTCTTCGGCTTCGCAAACGCGCTACAGGTGAAGATGCAAATCCTTCAACCTGTGCTGCCCATCATCAACGCACCCATTCCCCCGGAGTTCCTCCAGATGGCGCCCTATATCCTGACCATCATCGTTGTGGCTGGAGTAGTCGGTCGGGTGAGGCCTCCCGCGCAGGAAGGCAAGCCGTACGAGAAGCAATGATCTGGCCCGATTACGGGCCGACCGAGGCGTGCTGATCCGGGCTGCGCAGACTAGGGGATGAACTGCACGCTGTCCAGCATCCGCTCAAGGGTCGGGGCGTACCGCGTCCATTCGTCTTCCGCGGTGATGCCAAGGAAGAGGTATCCCCAGCCGTCGTATGCTGTGGCGGCGACGAATCCCGTCACAGAAGTGTCAGCACCACTGGGACGTCCCTCCACATCAACGATTAGGCCTTCCTGACTGGCGATGACGCGAGGCGCGACGTCACTGGTAATGCCGCCTTCATCGAAGGTGAGCGCCTCCAACTCTTCCTCGAACCAGTCCTCGAGAAAAGCACCTCCCAGAGAGGAGCCTGTCACCATCAGGGCTGCGCCAGTCTGCAGATTGCCGGAGTCGATGAGGTCGTACGAAGTGGCGAAGACCACCTGGTCGTGCTGCTCCTCAAGGATCCAATCCTGGGGATACCACATCTTCAGCCCAAGGTCCTCGCTGGTGAAGATGCCAGAAGGCTCGCTGAAGCGTACGCTGCGGAGCATGGCCTCCAGAGTCCCGCTATACTCTGCCCAATCCTCTTTGACAGAGATGCCCATGAACATGTAGGCCTTGCGGTTGTGCTCCACGGCAGCCACGAACCCCTTGAGCTGGAAAGATGTGCCCATAGGCGTAGCTTCGAGATCGGTGATCACTCCACGATTCTCGCCTATGGAAACGGGCTGGAGTTCCGTCGTCTTAACATCGTCGAACGCGCTCTCCTCCAGCAGTTGCTGGATCAGCTCCTTGATGGTCTGGCCGCTCTCCATCTCCCCAACCATGATGGCGAAGGCCGCTCCAGTCTCCCAGTCTTCGCCAGACATCAGCCTGCTCGAACTGGCGAAGGCCACCACGTCTGGCATCTCCTCCAAGAGCCAGATGTCGGGATACCACAGGGACAGTCCCAAGGTTGAGTTGGAGTAGTTGAGAGCTCTTGTCGCCGGGGTGGGTGTGGAGGGCACGGGGGTCCCTATCGGCGATGGCGTCGCAGGGGCTGGTTCTGGGCGCGAGCCTACGCAGGCCAGGATCGACACCGCCAGCAGGAGTAGGATGGCGACCGTGGCACCAGTTGGATTTCGCATCTTCTTCCCTCCCCCTAGTTTCGGTTAATTGTGCCATGCCCGGCATCCGAAGGCAAGCGGGAGTGTGAGGGTGTCCTGAGAGGCACTGGAAATAGTCCCCGCGCAGGACCTGAGGCCGGGGCTCGCTCTGGCGAACTGGCTTCAGCCGGTTCGGGCCGATGGCGACAGCATGTTTCCCTCCATCCCTGATACTTCGAGCGGAGACCGGGGGTCTTGGGTGTCTCTTGCCCGCCAAAATGCGAGACTCCATTCGCCTGGCGGCCGTTCGTGACCCTCGGTAGAATATTGGAAGCACACGAGCAGTGAGGATGGTCTGCAACGCATGGTTGATAGATCGGCGCAAGCAGGACGGCAGGCGGGTATCTCACGTCGCAGGTTTTTGAGCATAGGGTGCGGAGCCCTTGCTGGCGGGGCGGCGACCTGTCTGCTGGGGCCTCTCTACGCTACCCAGATCGAACCCCATTGGATAGAGGTCACCAGGGTGAATGTCAGCCTTGCCGGCCTGCCGCTGGCGCTGGATGGGCTCGCCATCGCCCAACTGGGTGACTTTCACCTGGGACGTAACGTGAGAAGAGATCAGGTGCGCCGAGCTGTTGAGATTGCCAACGGCCTGAAGCCGGACCTGATCCTCGTCACCGGCGACTTTGTGACCGGATCTGCGGAGTACAGCGTTGCCTGTGGGGAGGAACTGGCAGCGCTCGAGGCCCCGCATGGGGTCTATGGTGTCCTGGGGAACCACGACAACTGGACGGGCCCGGACGAGGTGGCCGCCAACGTGGAAGCTGGGGGCATCACCATGGCGCGGGACGAGGCCTGGGCCATTGAGGTGGGCGACAGCCGCATGTGGCTGCTGGGCATCGAGGATACCGGGTACACCGCGGGCTTCCTGGGGGGCTCCTTCGGGGACTTCAAAGCGTTGTGGGAGACCAAGAGGCTGCGCCTGGCAGAGATGCTGGAAGCTTTGCCTGAGGATGAGCCCCGGCTGCTGCTGGTGCATAACCCCGACTTCACGGAGATGGTGCCTCAGGGGCGCATCGATCTGGCGCTCTGTGGCCATACGCACGGTGGGCAGGTACGCCTTCCTTTCCTGGGTGCGCCAGTGGTGCCCTCCTTCTTCGGCGAGAAATACGCCGGCGGACTGGTGCAGGGACCGAGTACGGAGGTTTACGTCAACAGGGGCATCGGCCTCATCTCTCCGCCAGTACGCTTCAACTGCCGGCCTGAGATCACGCTACTTCGGTTACGACAGGCATAGGCAGCGTGCCGTCTTGGTGGCCGAGTGCACGCGGCTCACGTAGGCAACTGAAGGGACTGGAGTCCAGCAGACCGTGGGACACAGCCCCGGTGCGCAGAGTGGCGCAGGATGCGGTCCCCCTGGTAAGTTTGTCATTGGCCCGCAGATGGCGCACAATTGCCAGTGGACACAGGAGCAGTTGCAGTGCATGAGTTGGAAAAGGAGCGATCGCGACGTGCACAATGACAAGGTGATGGATCATTTCATGAATCCCCGCAACGTGGGATCGATAGAGGATGCCAGTTGTATAGGAAACGCAGGCAACCCGGCCGACGGAGACACGGTACGCCTCTACTTGAAGATAGAGGAAGAGCGGATTTCGGATGCCAAGGTGAAGGTCTTTGGCTGCCCCACCGCTATAGCCGCGGCCAGCGCGCTGACGGAACTGATTGTGGGAAAGACGATTGGTGAGGCGTTGGCGGTGCGGAACGAGGACGTGTCCAACGCTTTGGGTGGGCTACCTGAAGCGAAGCTGCACTGCTCGGTGCTGGCGGAGGCGGTTCTGGAGGATGCGATCTCGCAGTATCGGGAGCGCGATTGATGGCCCCCGTGCGACGTGACGTGGCATTAGAAGCTGCGGGAACGCCGCTCGCTGAGCGAATTTGCCAGAGTGGCTCTACAGCGGGCTTGCGGTCGGGTCCTGGGTCCTCGCCCGCCGTGGTGTTGGTTGGGTGACGCCGCGGTCTGCGGTGTGGTCGCATGGCCGGAGAAGGCTGGGGGAGGTTTGCGGCGCGATCGCCTTCGGCTGTCCAATTGACGAAGAAGTGTGTGGTTGGGCTTCCATGCTGGCCACAGAGGTGGCTGCGGGAGGGTCAATAGACGATGACTGAGCGACAGGTGAAATTCGAATGCTATGGGTACCGGACGGGATCCCGCTTCGGGAGCTGGACCAAGATAATGGTAGATGGTGACGTGGTCTCGATCACCGGACCACGCGCCGGGGTGCTTCCCTATCGTTTGTGGATCGCCCTGCAAGTCCTTCTGGAGGCGCTCGTTCTTCCAGCGGTGGTGGCTGCTATCATATTCCGAGACTGGCGGTACCTGCTCCTGGTGCCGGCCCTGCTGGTGGCCCATCTGGCCGTGGGGATGATGGGAGCGGCCGGTTTGTGGGAGATGGCAAACATGATGGCCATTGGGCCCGGTCACCCTACTCAAACCTCCACCCTGGACTTGGTGAAGCGAGTGAAGATCGGGCCAGGCTGGGCGAGAAACGGGCTCTGGCTAGTCATCCTGCCCTATGTGGCTGGCCTCAACAATGTGTCGGAAGGATACACTGTGTCTTTCGAGGCGCCCGCCGGGGACGTTGGTGGTGATGCGGTCTACGCCTTTCATATGCACACCGAGGAAGAGGCCTCAGAGCTCGCACGTTTGCTCGAAGGCGATTGAGCGTGAAAGTCGGTCTATACTGGGTAAGCAACTGGTCTTGAACGGTCAGGAGCCTGCGCTTCATGGATGGGTAATCGAATGTGCGGACGGGGGAGACAGGCTGTGCTGGCATGAGGCCCACGGTATGCCGTGGGCCTTCCGCTGTCTATCTGACAGGTGCACGAGGTGCGTTGGAAGGGCAAGGACTCGCGAGCGCGGCCAGTTTGACAAAGCACCAGGCATCGCTTACAATGATTACGTATAAGGTGACGTTATCCGCCGCATCTAATCTTACAGGTGGTGGAGAGCCACCCACGCACGGCGAGTAGCCGATGGATGACTTGGAGCTGCACGACACACTGCAACAGTACGCTGACTATCTGGCGGAGTCCGGTTTGTCAGAACTGACTGTCAAGAACTACGTCGCAGATCTAAAGCATGTGGCTTCATGGGTGGGGCGCGATGGCGGCGGAGCGCTGCTCGCTACGTCTGGGGAAGACATCGAGGCCTACCGGTTGGAACTGGTGACTGCCAGGGCCCATCCCCCGGCAACTGTGAACAGGCGGCTGCAAGCCATCCGTAAGTTCTTCCGGTATGCCCTGGAGAGAGGGCTGGTTGATGTTGACCCATCCTTGGGAATCAAGTTGCTGCCCCAATCGAGGTCGGAAGGACCGCGAGGGCTGGATCGATCTGAGGTGGAGAGGCTGCTGGGTGCCGTGAGACAGGGGAGCTCCCGGTTGACGGGACGCGACTACGCTATCATCCAGGTGATGCTTCAGACCGGCATCCGGGTTGGGGAGTTGACCAGACTGAGGCTGTCCGACCTTCAGTTGTCAAGAAACAGAGGTCTGCTCAGGATCAGGGGAGAGGGCGCGACCGGAACGCGAGAGGTACCTCTCAACAGCTCGGTGCGGAGGGCGATCGGCGACTATCTGACCGAGCGCGCGGGTTCCGCGAGCGATCATCTCTTTCTCAGCGTGAAAGGGGAGCCATTGTCGGCGCGATCAGTGCAGCGGTTGGTGGCTACCTATGCCCGGGCGGCGAGCCTGGAGGGCGTGACAACGTATACCCTGCGACAGACCTACGGGCAGCAGTTGCTGAGGGATACGGGTAATCTCTCGCTGGTAGCCAGGCTCATGGGCCACAAGAGGCTGGAGACCGCCGTCAAGTACATTCTGCCTGCGCAGGAGGATCTGACGGAGGTAGCTGAGAGGAGTTCCCTCAACGTCTACTAGATTGGCTGGGCCACAGATGAGGGCTTTGTGTTCGCTGCCTCGGGCTGGCCGAAAGCTGGACGTTATTGTGGACTCGACCGGCTCGCCAGCCGGGCATCGACGGGAGAGAGATTGCCGAGTCGCGTTGTATCGGCATGTTGAGTGCGGTGCCGGATCGCCGGAGACCGGCTTCTTGGATGTGGTGAGGTGCTTGGGGAACAAATGGATAGGGTACCAGGCGACACGATGTAGTATCGAGGGCACCGACCAGAGAGGCAGGACGAGATGGCAGAATTAAGAATAGGTGACAAGGTCCTGCACCCCATCTACGGTGCGGGCACGCTGGTCTCCATTGAGCGGTGCGGCAAGGATGGGACCACCTCGGACTACTACGTCATAGAGTTGCTTCAGGGCAAGGGACGGCTTCTGACACCTGTTGACAGGTCTGAGGAACTGGGGCTCAGGAAGCCGGTGGCAAAGGGGGAACGGCGCGAATTGTCGAAGGTCTTCTCAGGACGCCCCAGGAAACTCTCTGATGACTACCGCAAGAGGCGGACCGTGATCGATCAACGTCTGAGGGAGGGTAGCTATGTGGAGATCGGCAGGGTCGTCCGTGACTTGTCGTGCGTAGAGGGCCAGGGACGAGCCACTACCGGAGATCGCCGGATGCTCCAGAGGGCCAAGGGTCTTTTGGCGAAGGAACTGGCGGCATCAGATAATGTCAGTGAGGAAGAGGCGCTGGAGAGGATCGATTCGGCCTTAAAGCGAAGGTTGTCCGCAAGCGCAGCGAAGAGTGCCCAAGTTTGAGGCACCGCCATCCGCCAGGTTGTCTTGGCGTGTCGTGTTTCCGGAGACGGAGAGACAGCTGCCTGGCTGTGGGCAGAGGTAGGGTCGGCTCGGCCCGTGGGGCGACAAGCGGATCGAGAAGGGTAAGGTGACCGCGGGCTACTGATCATTCCATAAGCTCGTGAATCTGGGTCGCGGGATTGCTGGGGACTCGGCCACGCCCGCCGTTTGCCAATGAGGTGAGAGGTGTGCCGGGTCTTTGTCTGGGCCTCACGCCTGCCGCTGTACGTCTAGGGACGGGACAGGGGGAGAAGGCGATGGGCCCGGAGAGGTTTGTGATGATCCATCTGCTGCTCCAGCAGATGGATCCAGTTGGGACTGCTGAGAACGTAGACAGGTTTGCCTGGCCGGGGTCCGGCGAGGACAGGGACGACCATGGGCTTTGAAGGAGGTGTCAAGGTTGAGCGAATCCATCGAAGAGAAGAGAGTGGCGGCCGAGCAACTGAAGCTCAGGAAGCTGCCCAAGGGGTGGAGCGGAGCCCCACTGGGTCAACTGGTGGCCAGTGCTCGGAAGATTGTGGAGCAGAGCGAGGCGACGGGCGGCTCCGGCGATCCGCGGTTGGAGGCGGCCCTCAAGGTTCTGGAGTACAAGGATAGCAGGACAGCGGGCAAGAGGTAGCCAGGCGGTCCCGCCGCGCGCGAGGTCAAGCAGGGCGAGGTCGCTTGTGCCACGGAGTTGCGGGTAGCGCGAAGCAGCTCCGGACCGTGGAACTAGAGGCCGCGAGTCGACCGGCAGAGGCTACCTGGAGGTCCACCGCAAGCTCGACGGTGGACAGTGGCTTGACACAAGAGTATGGCGTATAAGGTGTCGTTATGTATCGCCCCACTGACTCAACGGGAGATGGCAATACTTCGTCGGGCGGAGTGGCCGCGGGTGGACATCACGGAGATAGCTGAGAGGCGCTCCCGGAGTCCAGGTCGAGTGGAGACGCAGCGGGAGATGCTCTGAAGGAATCTGGTGATACTGAGCCTCATCTGAGGATTGAGTATGCTGAGGACTCGGCTGCCCGGGGCTACGGTGCCCCAATGGCAAGACAAGCCGGGTTTTTGTATTGTGCAGGAGGGGTTGAGTAACGATGGCGATGTGCCTAGGATAGGAGGTGTTCGGTTTGTCGGTTAGTTCTAGGTCAGGTGAATCACAGGAGGATATGCTTAAGCGGTTTCGCAAGGAGGTATCCAAGGCTGGGATCCTCAAGGCTTTGCGCAAGAAGAGGTGGTTTGTTTCCAGGAGCGAGAAACGCCGCATCGCGAAGGCGAAGGCGATCCGCAAGTTAAGGAGAAAGAAGACTCGCGTTCGCCCCGATAGCCGTGGGCGCGGCCGACGGTAAGGGCATGGGGAGTGGACACTAACACGGTCAGCGGGCCGAGCGGGTCCGCCTGGTTGATCCTACTTTCTGGCCTGGGAATGCAAGGATGCTGGCCAATGGTCTCAGGGTCGCCCGAAGCAGCTAGTCCGTCCAGAAGGTGGCGAGCAGCCCAGCGTGGTCGGATATCCAGAGCCAACCTCTCGAGGTCCAGTAGGGCCGATCGAGGATACGCATGCAGGTGGGTGCCCTGAGGTCGTCTCGAGGCGATGCGAACAGGAAGATGTAGTCGATTCTCTCTTTGAGGGACTCGGAGGGTCCGGAAGAGAGATCATCGAGGCAGCAGGTGTTGCCGACACGCTGTGGCTGGGTCACCCTGAAGGTGTCAACCGCCTGCCGGCTTATGGCCTGGATCTGCGGTGAATCCTCAGTGGCGTTGAAGTCGCCCGCGATGACGGCGAGACCCTCGTTATGGGACCTCACGAAGGTCGTCAGTGACTCTGCCTGAGCCCGATTGACCTCAGGATCCCCATTGGTGAGGTGTGTGACGAAGACGCGCACCTTACCCCCCGGTGTATCAACTGTAGCCCCCAAGACCACGCGATCCTCGAAGAACCCTGCTCGGGGTTCAAGTTCCGCGAAGTCCACGTCATGTAGTGGATAGCGGCTGAGGATCGCTTCCCCTTCTTCGAAAAGCATGGCCCAGCGGTTGCCGTTGGCCCGCGGATATCGGGGTGTGGTGAAGGAGCAACCCTGGTAGCTTCTTCGTAGAGGCTTCTGTCCTCATGAACTCCTGAGCATGTTCAGGGTCAGCGCTTACATCTGATGGTCCTCTTCTGAGATGGTGGTGCGGGTGAGGAGCGTTTTTCGGGCTATTCTTGAGTAGCTGGCTGGCATGTTTCGACTGCAGACTTGACAGGCAGTGGGGACTTAGTATATAACCATGGCGTATAAGTAATACTTATCTGTCACATGCGCTGTGATGTCTCGTGTGGCGGCCTGTGAATGCGTCCGAGGGGCTGGTCAGCCCTTCTGGTGTGAGACCTGGATGGTCTGCATGTAGGGGTTGGGATGCAGGCGTGCTTTCGTCGGCGAGGGAGCCGCTGGGCCAGAGAAGGTGATAGTGACGAATAGTGTGCCCCAGATGCAGGAGTAGATCACGGAGGTAGCTGAGAGGCGCTCCCTGGATCGACGCTGACCGGAGAGGGAGCGGCGATGCTTCGAACGGAATCGGGTGATAAGGAGCCTCAACCGAGGCTTGAGCACGGTGAGGACTCGGCTGCTCCGCCCGGCGACGTTGCTTTGGGTCGGAACATAGGCTGAGTCCTTGTTTTGCTTTGGACAAGCCGGGGAGCTACTGAGACGTGATGAAGATGGGAGGTGCAGGTTTGTCGGTGGGTTTGAGACCGGGTGAATGGCAGGAGAGTCTGCTGAAGCGGTGGCGCAAAGGGGTGTCCAAGGCCGGGATTCTCAAGGCTGTGCGCAAGAAGCGATGATTCGTATCCGAGAGCGAGAAGCGCCGAATGGCCAAGGCGAAGGCCATCCGAAAAGCAAAGCGAAAGCAAAGTCGACGTGCTAGCGGTAGGCGCTAGGCGGAAAGCCGAATCGGAGAGGACGTCAAGCCAGAGCCCATATGCCTAAGATGAAAAGCCATAAGACGACATCAAAGAGATTCAAAATCACAGGACGGGGCAAACTGAGGAGAAGGAAGGCGCGGTCAACTCACCTGCGGCGGCGGAAGAGCAAGCGGTCCAAGCGGGAGTTGAGACAGGATGTCCCTGTTAGCGAGGCCGATCAAAGCCGGGTGAGGCGCATTCTGGGCCTGAAGAGAAGGTAGGGCTGACAAGCCGCGTGATGCCCGTGTCTGCATGGAGCGGGCAGGGTAGGTATCCCGTTGCGCATCACAGTTGTTTGGAGAGTGTCATCAGTGGAAGGCTTCGACGGAGGTGGGGAGTCAGTCTGCATTTCTCAATGTGCAGCGCCGAGTCTGGGCGCAATTGGCTGGCTGTTTTGATTCTTCCACGCACATCGCGTGCCACTTGACCGCACCTGGTCGGCGCATCCGCTGCAAACGATGTATGGACATTGGGGGTGCTCGAGCATAGACCGTAAACACATATACGCTATCTGAAAGGAGACAGAAACATGGAAGAGGTGCTGCTCAACTTTGTTCAACTAGTCTTAACCTCGGTCCCGACGCTCGTCGCGGCTTTGGCTATCCTGATTATCGGATGGTTGATCGCTGTGGTCGTATCGGCGGTGGTGCGCAGGGCGGTTCACCGCACGACACTGGACGACCGACTGGCGGGCTGGATCACCGGAGAAGAGGAGGCCGAAGCCATCGAAGTGGAGCGTTGGATCGCCAGGGGGGTGTTCTGGCTGATCATGATCTTCGTGCTGGTGGCCTTCTTCCAGGTGCTGGGCCTCACGCTCATCACAGACCCGCTCAACCAGCTCTTGATCCAGATATTCCAGTATGCCCCGCGTCTCGTTGGTGCAGGGCTGTTGCTGGTGGCTGCCTGGGTCTTGGCCAGCGTACTCAGGTTCTTTGTCGCTCGAGTGCTCAAGGCCGCCAAGCTCGATGACCGCCTTGGTACTCTGGCCGGAGTGGAAGAGGAGCGCGTTCCCCTGGCGAGAACTCTCGGTGACGCCGTGTACTGGCTGGTCTTCCTGCTCTTTCTGCCAGCCGTATTGGGTGCCCTGGCCGTCGAAGGGCTCCTCGAACCTGTGCAAGGGATGATCGGCAACATCCTCGACTTCCTGCCCAACATCTTTGCCGCCGGCTTGATCGTGGCCATCGGCTGGTTCGTCGCCCGCATTGTGCAGCGGATTGTGACCAACCTCCTGGCCGCCATTGGCACTGATCGGCTGAGTGAAAAAGTTGAGCTTGATCGGGTGCTGGGGAAGCAGCGGCTATCCGGGGTGGTGGGCTTGGTCGTCTACTTCTTGGTCCTCATACCGGCGCTGATTGCGGCCCTCAACGCTTTGGCGCTGGAAGCCATCACCGAGCCGGCCAGCAATATGCTGAACGTGATCCTGACGGCGCTCCCGGGCATCTTCGCCTCTGGTCTGCTGCTGGCGATTGCCTACGTGGTAGGGCGGGTTGTATCAGGGTTGATCACCAATGTGTTGACTGGCATTGGCTTTAATGCCATCCTGGCCCGGCTGGGCGTGGGCAAGGAGCCCGCCGAAGGGCAGCGCACGCCTTCAGAGATCGTCGGGTACCTGGTTATGGTGGCCGTGATGCTCTTGGCCAGCATGGAGGCGGCCCGCCTGCTGGGCTTCGCCTTGTTGGCCGATCTTGTGGCCGACTTCACCGTCTTCGCCGGTCAGGTCATGTTGGGGCTGATCATCTTCGGCATTGGTCTCTACCTGGCGAACCTGGCCGCTGGGGTTGTCAAGGCCAGCGGGGCGGCGCAGGCGGGTTTGCTGGCCCTGGCCACGCGAATCTCCATCCTGGTACTGGCCGGGGCCATGGGCTTGGCGCAGATGGGTCTGGCTACTGAGATCATCAATCTCGCGTTTGGTGCAGTGCTGGGTGCCATCGGCGTGGCTGTAGCGCTGGCTTTCGGCCTGGGTGGGCGAGAAATCGCCGCCCGCGAATTGGAGGAATGGCTGAAGTCAGTACGGTCCAAGGAATAGACTAGAATGCTCGAGTACCCCTGGCCGTTGTCATCTGCACCGTATTCGACGTGTACCTGGGTAGCGAGTTGGTTCGGTCGGATCCCGTTCGCACCGTCGAAGCGGTCATCATCGGCGTAAGCTTTCTAGGGGCGGGCACGATTATCCGTCACCGGGGCAGACGCCGAATAGAGGGGCTGATCACGGCCGCCGCTACCCTGTTCACTGCTGGCGTTGGGGTGTGTGTGTGGCCTTGTCAAGGTGGTTCTTTCTCTGGGGGGAACACTGCTGGTGCTCGTTACGGTGCGAGGCGTGGGCGCCCTGCAGCGTCATCTGGAGGGGCCCTTGGGTCACACCGACTCAGATTGGCGGCGACGCCGGAGCATAGGGCCTGTGGTGCTGAGTGGCGGTAGGGAGTGGATAGCATGACATGTGCGGACAGACTTGTGAAATGCCATGAGTGTGGCGCGGAGTTCGTTTTCCGTGTTGAAGAACAGCGAGGTATGGCGGCTCATGGAGAGATCTCGGAGCCAGAGAGGTGTCCTTCCTGCCCACAAGAACAAGCGAATGAGCAGAGGTCTTCAGGGGTAGTGAAGTAGTTTGATCAGACCAAGGGGTATGGGTTCATCTAGCGCGACGATGGCGCGGGTCAGGTATTCGTTCACTACCCCGACATAGAATGTGTAGGTTTCAAGGTGTTGTACGAGGGCGAGAGGGTGGAATTGAGCTTCAAGCATGATCCTCATGGTGACCAGGCGGTCGAGGTGACGGGTCAGGCTGCCTGTGCACCTTCTAGAGAGATGGCAGAATCAAACGGCAGCACCATGGCTGTGAGGAAGCGCCGGGCGCGTCTGCGCAAGTTGGCCCGAGATCTGTTTGGTGGCTGCACCCTCGTTGTGGCCTCGAACAGGGGTCCGCTCACATTCGAGCAGTCGACGTCTGGAGAGGTTCGCCGCAGGCGCGGGACTGGCGGCGTGGTCAGTGCTGTGAGTGCCATAAGCCGATATGTGAATCCGGTATGGATTTGTAGCCCCATGTCAGAGATGGACCGGAAGATGGCCAGGGAGGCCCGAGAGCGTCCGGTGGCTTGCTCCACAGCGGACTATTCCTTCCTCATACGCTTTGTGCTGAGCGAGCAGGACCGCTACGATGACTACTACTACAAGGTGAGCAATCCGTTGCTATGGTTTCTCCAGCACCACATGTGGGACCTGGTGCGCAGTCCTACTTTCACGCCTGAGATGTGGTCCGCATGGGACAGCTATCGGGAGGTGAACGAGGCCTTTGCGGATGCGATAGTCGAAGAGGTCGAGAGGGCTGCGGATCCCGCGATTGTGATGCTGCATGACTACCATCTGTACCTTTGTCCTGGCTCTCTAGCATCACGGCTGCCCGACGGTGCCCTGGTCTCTCAGTTTGTGCATATACCCTGGCCGGATGCGGACTACTGGATGGTCTTGCCGCCCGCCATTCGGGAGGAGATCTTCAGAAGCCTGTGTAGCAACGCAGTCCTGGGTTTTCAGACGGGGAGATGGGCGCTCAACTTCCTTCGAACCTGCCAGAGTCTGCTGCCCGGAGCCACGGTTGACTATCACTCTCGGAGCGTGAGGTGGCAGTCTCGAACGACACGAGTGCGGACTTATCCCATCTCCGTCGACGTTGCTGCGCTCAGGAGAGTGAAACGTGCCAAGGGGACTGCTGGCTACCGGGAGCACTTGTTGCCACGCCTGGGAGAGCAGACCATCGTTCGGGTAGACAGGATCGAGCCCAGCAAGAATATCGTGCGAGGATTCGAGGCCTTCGATCTCCTGCTCGAGCGCTACCCGGAACACATTGGCCGTGTAAGGTTCATGGCACTGCTGGTGCCATCGAGGCTCACCATCGATGAGTATCAACTGTACCTCGAGGAGATAATCGTGCTTGCGCAGCGAATGAACTTGAAGTACGGCGATGGGGAGTGGCAGCCTATCAAGCTGTATGTGGGCGAGAGCTACCCGAGGGCGGTGGCTGCGATGCAGTTGTATGATGTACTGCTGGTCAACCCCATCATAGACGGGATGAATCTAGTGGCCAAGGAGGGGCCGATGGTCAATGAGCGGGATGGGATCCTCGTCATCTCCGAGGGCGCGGGGGCGTCGGAAGAGCTCGGCGATGGTGCCCTGGTGGTGTCCCCCTACGACGTGCTCCACACCGCTGAGGCGTTGCACCGAGCCCTGGTCATGCCTGCGGAAGAGCGCGCTGAGCGAGCCGCCACGTTGAGGGCCGCCGTGGAACGGCATACCGTGGACGATTGGCTGTACGACCAGCTGAGTGATCTCTCAGCTCTGATGTCTTGATAGGCAGGGCCGAACTCATGGACGCAGCCCAGGCGATCAACTATCTGCTCGCCAGACAGCCACTCGCACTGGCCACCGACTTCGACGGCACCATCAGCCAGATTGCGCCGACTCCCGCACGGGCCGAAGTACATCCGGACTGTCGGAAATCGCTCGAGAAGCTGTCGTACATCCTGCCCCTGGTAGCCATCGTCTCCGGACGTCCAGCAGAGGATGTCCAGCGACTGGTGGGCTTGGACAGCGTCGTTTACATCGGAAACCACGGCCTGGAGAGATGGGAGAGGGGGGAGATTCATATCGCACCATCGGCGTCCAAACGCGTGGAACACATCAGGAGGATAGCAGAGGCCGCACACAGTGCACTGACATTTCCTGGGTTGGTGTTCGAGGACAAAGGGACCGCCGCTGCCGTACATTACCGGCTGGCCCCCGATCCGGAGTTCGCCAGAGAGGAGGCAGGCCGTCTGCTCCGGAAGCTGGCTGCGGGAACCGGCGTGAAGGTGGTGGAGGGAAGAGGGGTGATAGAGTTGCGCCCCGACCCGAAGATTAACAAGGGCACCGCTCTGTTTGACCTGTTGAAGCGGTACCAGCTTGGGTCCGCAACGTATGCCGGCGACGATGTGACGGACGCAGATGCCTTTGCCGGGCTGCGATGCTGGTCCTCTGCCGGGGACAGAACTGCAGTGGCTGTGGCCA
>Ga0307378_10003517_pt1 | contig 22965 bp, 15 predicted proteins | sample UN1MG_FD_202238 | JGI IMG/M metagenome (GOLD analysis project Ga0307378, IMG submission 202238) | Soil microbial communities from Risofladan, Vaasa, Finland - UN-1 | ecosystem: Environmental > Terrestrial > Soil > Coastal area > Acid sulfate soil | place: Finland: Risofladan, Vaasa | collected...
AATCCATGATTTGAAAAGCCCGGCCGGCAAGCCAAAACAACTCTTCGGGCAGGCCGCCCCAAAGTTGCCGCAGCTGTTCGAAGCTCATCCCCTCCGGTGGATGGGTGCCCTCTGAGTCCAGCTCTGCAGAATAGCAGCTATGCCCGTCGAGCGTTCCCAGATATTGCGTGCGTACCGGATGTATGTCGAGGCTGTGTAGTTCGTCGCAGAGGGGCACAGAGGCGCTCTGGTCCTTCAATCGAACGAGGAGCCTGTTCTCCTGGAAGACAAACCAGTACGCACCCCCCTCCTGAGTCTCCGGGGGCTGTACCGCCGGTTCGAAGCTCATACGGACAAAACCTTTCAAGTGTGTACAGATTTCATCGACTCTGATTGGTCTATCGAAGTCGAGAACCGCCCGTTATTCGGACTGCTTTTCCTTCAAACCGGAGCGCATGTGCTCCGCCTCCGCCCCGTGCAGTACCGCCACGACTTCGGCGGCGATCGAAACCGCGATTTCCGTCGGTGTATCCCCGCCGATCTTCAAACCCACCGGGGCGTAGAGGTACTCCGGCGCCTCCATACCCTCGGCGGCCAGTTTTTCCAAAGTGGTACGGATCTTCGATCGTGAACCGATCAATCCGATATAGCGATACTGTGCTTTGGCCTGCAGAACCTGTTTTAGAACCTGGAAATCATAGAGGTGACCGTGGGTTGCGATAAAGCAGCAGTCACAACCGTGCAGGACCTCTACGGCCGCACCGATGTCGCTGTACTCACCGATGATGATTTTTCGCCTGGGGTTTTCGCCGAGAATGTCCGTCACCTCGGCTCTGGAGTCGAACAGGGTGACCCGAAAACCCAGGGATTCGAGAATCGGGGTCAGAGCCCTGCCGATATGTCCCCCCCCGAACAGCATGAAACCGCGCTGCCCCTGCATGTACTCGTAGAGCAGGGTAACCTGCCCGCCGCATTTCATTCCGATCTTCTCAAGATTATAGGTTTCCAACCGATTTTCTCTGGCTGACAGAACTTCTTTGGCTTCCTGAACCGCCCGATGTTCGATCGCCCCTCCTCCAACCGTTCCGAACAACTGGTTTTGATCGGTCAGGATCATCTTAAATCCTTCCTTGCCGGGGGTTCCCCTGCCCGCCTTTACAACCGTGACCAGGGTTAGGTTTGTCCCCCCTTCGAGCAGCTCGCTGCATTGTCTCAGGATTTCCATATGGGTACTGTAAATCCTGCCTGGTAAAAGCACAAGGGGAGAAGAGGCGGATTGGTTTCTAGAAACCGAATTGAGTACATTAACAGTTGAGATAGGAGCTTGAGAATGAACCAAGACATTCATTGGGTTTTGAGTATCGATCGGGAGAATCTTCCCTCCGGGAACGGAGGTTCCCGAAATCGGGATCAGGACAGCGACCGGGAGCTTCTCGACGCCTACTCCCGGGCCGTTACCAATGTAGTGGAAACCGTGGGCCCCTCGGTGGTGGCGATCAATATCAAGCAGAGGCGAGCGGCCAGTCGTCCCGGTGGAGAAGGGTCCGGGTCCGGGGTTATCATCACCCCCGACGGATTCGTTCTGACCAACAACCACGTTGTCGAGCATAGCGACAGCCTCGAGGTGTCGCTGACCGATGGACGCACTTTCCCGGCACAGATAATCGGTACCGATCCGGCAACGGATCTGGCGGTTATCCGTATCTCCGACGGCAGCCTGCCAACTTCCGAGCTGGGAGACTCGGATCTGCTGAAGGTGGGTCAACTGGTGATCGCAATCGGCAATCCCTTGGGCTTTCAGAGCACCGTGTCTGCGGGCGTGGTTTCTGCTGTCGGACGCAGTCTGCGCAGCCAGGCTGGTAGATTGATCGACGGTGTGATCCAGACCGATGTTGCTTTGAATCCCGGGAACTCAGGAGGCCCCCTGGTAGACAGCCGCGGCCGGGTGATTGGCATCAACACGGCCATGATTTACATGGCCCAGGGTATCAGTTTTGCCATCCCGATCAATACAGCCCGTTGGGTGGTCACAGAACTGGTGGTGCACGGAAAGGTGCGGAGAGCCTACCTGGGCGTCGGAGCACAGACCCGTCCGGTGAACAGACGAATCCAGCATAATCTGGCTCTTAATACGCCTACCGTGGTGGAGGTGGTCACTGTTGAAAAGAACGGCCCCGCTGAACACGCCGGGTTGGAGCGGGGTGACTGCATATTCGCTCTGAATGAAATTCAGGTGGCTACTGTGGATGACCTTCACAGACTACTGAGCAAATGGCCTCCGGGCACACCTCTAGAGGTGAAGCTGCTGCGCAGTGGAAGAGTAGATATTTTTCGGATTACACCGCGAGAGGGTTGAGTCAGTCCCAGAGAGGAACGGACTCTACGCTTTTCACCTCCGGAATCGAATCCTTCAGTCGGCGCTCGATTCCCTGCTTGAGAGTCAGTTGAGCCATCGGACAGCCGCCGCAGGCGCCTTTCAGTCTTACCTTAACGATGCCGTCCTCTGTGACTTCGACGAGTTCAACGTCGCCGCCGTCGGCCTGCAAGCCGGGGCGTATATCCTGTAAAGCCGCTTCGACTTTTTCGCGCATGATCTACCTCCATGTTGACGAAGCTTATCGAACTGCTTTCGAAGAACTCATCTTCGCCAGTTTTTTTCCTGTTTCAGTGCGGAAAGCCCCATTCGAGAACTCTCCCGCCTCCAGCCGCGCCAACAGTACAGCATCGTGCACTAGGTTGGACTCAACGTTGTCGGAAGGTCCGTGTTCAATGATCCGACAGATTTTCTCAATTTCTTCGGGCATCAAACCGGAGCGAAGAAGTATATCCTTCGCGGTCTGGAGACCTTCGGGTTCGTTATCGCTGCCGATATTGTGTAATATACTGGCAGGAATGACAATATGCCAATCCGCTTTTTCACCCTTCAGAATCTCCTCGCTCCAGGAGAGGACCTGTTCAGCGAATTTGATCTGAGACGCGTTTTCGCCCCAATATCCCTGGATCCCTTCCAATAGTTTGCGCCGCAGTCCGACGGCCCGGTTTTTCATGTAGCGGTCGTACGCTTCTTCACCCACACAGTCCTGACCGTATTTGCACCACTCCAAACAGCTCATGTATCCATCGCGAAATACCGCCCGGCCGCAGTTTGAGCACACACCGCGGATCTCGTCGGTCCAGATCTCCACCTCCTCCCCGCAGGAAGGACAGTCAAACATCTCCGGCTGGGGTTGCCTTAATATTTTTGCACCTGGACAGAATTGATGGTCCATGACCTAAATATAGCCAATTCGGTCAGATAATTCATTGACCTGGGTCAACCGACCCGGGTGTTTTTGTTTCGGGACGATCAGGCCTCTTTGGGTGGAGACGCCTTGGAGTCGGGGACCTGCTTTATCCGAGGGCAGCGATCGAAAAGCTCGGTCAGCTCACGGAGTCTACCGATGATTTCCAGGGTGAGCATTCCTCGAGTGAATCGCCACTGCCAGTTTCCCGCTGCCTGACTGGGCATGTTCATCCGTGCTTCGGAACCCAGTTTCATCGCATCTTGTAGCGGGATCACCGCCGTGTTTGCTACCGAGGCGAAGGCCAGGCGAATCAGGTCCCAGGTGATATCCTGCCCGTCTCGTCCCAGGTAGCGGCGGATCCGGTCCTGAGCCTCCCCGCCTTCGTTCTTGTACCAGCCGGTGGTCGTGTCGTTGTCATGCGTTCCCGTATACACGACACAGTTCCGCAGGTAGTTGTGAGGAAGATACTCATTGTCACTCTGACCGTCGAAGGCAAATTGAAGGACCTTCATCCCCGGAAAGCCGAAGCGGTCGCGGAGCTTCTCCACAGGCGGGGTGATGACTCCAAGGTCTTCGGCAATCAGCGGCAGGTCTCTCAGCTCCCGTTTGAGGACTTGAAAGAAATCGGCCCCGGGGGCTTTGACCCAGCGGCCCTTCTCCGCAGTCTGTTCCCCCGCCGGTACTTCCCAATACCCGACAAAACCGCGAAAGTGGTCGAGTCGCAAGATGTCCACGAGGCGTAGGCTGGTGCGAATCCTCTCGATCCACCACTTGTACCCCGTCTCTTTGTGGCGCTTCCAGTTGTACAAGGGATTGCCCCAGAGCTGTCCGGTTTCGCTGAAGTAGTCGGGTGGTACGCCGGCTACAACGGTGGGCAATCTTTTCCGATCGAGTTGGAACAGCTCCTGATGGGACCAGGCGTCAGCGCTGTCGTAGGCCACGAAGATAGGCAGGTCCCCGATGATGCGGATTCCCCGATCGGCGGCATAGCTCTTCAATTTTCTCCACTGGCGGAAGAACAAAAACTGCTGGAATTTCTGTTGTTCAATCTCCTCAGCCAGGGTGTGCCTCCAGCGCTCCAGTGCGCCCCGCTTCCGCTGGATCAGTTCCGCGGGCCAGCCGCTCCAGGCGCCCGGCTCACCCTCCGCCTCAAAGGTTCGCTTCAAAGCCATAAACAGGGAGAAATCCGGCAGCCACGAGCTCTCCCGGTCGCAGAAGATCTCAAACTCCTCCCGGTCGGCGGGATCGCCATGGCCTTTCCAATGGGAGTGGGCGGTTTTGAGGATATCCCTCTTGAAGGTGAACACGGCCCCATAGTCAACCCGATTCTCCGGGAACTCAGGTGCATCACTCAGGTGCCCCGGATTCAAAAAACCTTCCCGGACCAGATCCTCCAGATCGATTAGCAGGGGGTTGCCTGCGAAGGAAGAGAAACTCTGATAGGGAGAATCACCGTATCCGGTCGGGCCCAGAGGAAGAATCTGCCAGATGCACTGCCCGCCGGCCTGGAGAAAATCCACAAAGGCGAAAGCCTCCTTTCCCAAGGTCCCGATGCCGTAAGGACCCGGCAGGGAGGTGGGGTGAAGCAGGATGCCGCTGCGGCGTTCGCTTGCCTCAGGCATCGGTGGTTCCGAGTACCTGCTTCCAGATCGCCGTACCCACGGAATCGAGGAACCCCGGGGCTCTCCCCGCTTTTTTCCCGATTCCCTTCCAGCTTCTCCCTTTGCCTCCCCCCTTTCCCTCGATCAAGGGAAAGAGGCCGGGAACGATCCGCTTCCAGGGAATATCGAGATCCTCGCTGCAGCCGATCCACCACTGGATATCATCTTTCCTGCGGTTGATCAGGCAGGCCACCGTCTTTGAACCGGCAAGAAGGTTTTGATAGACCGCCTGCACCAGGGAAGGTGCCTCGGCGGTAAAGATCTGTCGTACCAACCGGATTCCTCCTTCGCTCTCCGCGCTGGCCAGCAAGCCCTGTGCCCGATGTCCCGCCAGGGTCTTCTCCAGCTGGGAGATCCGCTGGTCCCGTTCCCGAAGCTTGTTTTTCAGCTCCCGGACCGAGGCTAGAATATCCGCTGTTCCGCAGGTCAACTCTCGATTCAGAGCGGCGGCAAGACGATCCTTCTCCCGAACATCCCGGTAGGCACGGGCGCCGATCAACCAGTGCAGGCGCAATCGGCCCCTGATTTTCTCGTATCCGTCGAATTTGATCAGGCCGACTTCCCCGGTCTTTTCTACATGAATCCCTGCGCAGGCCGCCGAATCGACCCCTTCTATCTCCACGATGCGCAGCCGCTGGACATCGGGAGGGGGTTTGCGCAAAGAAAAGCGTTCCGCCTCCTCCGGTTGAATCCAATGGATATGCACCGGCAGATTCCTTCTAATCGTCCTGTTGGACAGGACCTCCGCCGCCTCGATCTCTGCCTCCTGAATGCTGTCGGTATCGATTTCCACGGCGGTGTAACTGTCACCGAGATAGGCCGAGATGGTAGGATATCCCGCCGCCTCGATCAAGCTGGCCGAGATGATGTGCTGGCCCGTGTGCTGCTGCATGAAGTCGAAGCGGGTCGGGAAATCGATCGTCCCCCGCACCGGCACGTCCTGTTTCAGCGCCTCCGGAAGTACGTGACAGACCTCTCCCTCCCTCTCCCGGACATCGATGACCGGGATGCCGTTCAACCGCCCCCTATCGGCGGGCTGACCGCCCCCTTCGGGGTAAAAGGCCGTCCTGTCCAGGACAACGATCCAGTGATCCCCCTCCTGCTCCTGGTGTACCAGTCGGGCTTGAAAGCTCTCCAGCCGGGGGTCTTTATAGTACAGCTTCTCCGTCATGATTCAATTCACTGATCCCTCGTCAGGGCGCCAGCTTACCACATATTCCGCCTTTTGCCAGGCGTCGGGAAGATCTGCAGGGAGCCGGTCCAAAACGGTCCAGCCTCCGCCGAGACCGGATGCAGCCAGAGCCAGATCAAAGTGAGACATGGCGATGCCCATGTCGATGCGCTGAAGATCCGTCGGCGTGACCGAGCGGTAGCCGGGGAAGCGCTGCAGGTAGAGGTGAATGAACCCTTCCTGCAGCAGACAGCGCCAGGGCTGCCGGTTCGAAGCGGAAGGGGCCAGACGGAGCATCTCCAAGGCGGCGGCGAATCCGCCCGCTCGTTCCTCAGAAAGGGGGGTGCCAGTTTCGCTGTCGAAAAATAGATCTGACCAGGATTTGCGCTGCTTGGATCCTGCACCCCAGCGGATTACCTGATCGAGGATGCTTCGTCTTTTTGTGGGTTCGCCCACGGGGCTCACAGCCGGTAGGATTTCCTCCTCCCCTAGTCCGATGGCTTTGGCAAAGCGGGTTCGGGTAAAGATTCCTCCCAGCCAGCAGGTCCCGAGATCTAGATCGGTCGCCTTGAGCACGAGGAGCTCGAAGAGGTAGCCGAAGTCCTCCAGAGCGTGTCTGTTGTCTTCCACTGCTCCGGCCAGATAGGTCCTGGCGCCCCAGATCGTACCGTAGGCCCCTACCCGGTCGCCCCGATCTTTGCCTTGGGCGTCATTCTCTACCAGTTGGAAGCGGCAGGGGCTGCCCAAGGGTCCGACGGTCAGGGTTTTGCAGCAGCGATCCAACTCTTCCCGGACCTTGCCTGAAAAGATCTCTCCGGTGAATCTGCGGACCGAGGTTCGGGCTCGAATCAGATCCAGCGGTGAATGACGAAATGAAAACGGAATAGTCAGCATAATTTCTCCAGATCGTACTGTGCTCCAATGACATTGCTGTTATCATAGCAAATTACTGAATTGTTGTAGTAGAATGTAAATTCTTGAGAAAAGGCTGTAAGTGAGGTCAAAGCATCTGCAAAACAATGAACTCTTCGATCAAGCGAACAGTCGGAGCGAAGCGGAACAGCCCCTTGCCGCCCGTATGCGGCCCCGCAGCCTCGATGAGTTTGCAGGCCAGGAACATATCCTCGGTCACGGCAGACTGCTGCGGCGGGCGATCCAGGCGGACCAGCTGTCCTCTCTCATCTTCTACGGTCCTCCGGGAACCGGCAAGACCACCCTGGCCCGGGTGATCGCCAATACGACCAGCAGCCACTTTGTCAGCATCAATGCCGTGCTGGCCGGCGTCAAAGAGGTCCGTCAGGGAACTGCGGAGGCCGAGGAGCGGCGCAAGCTGTACGGACAGCGGACGATTCTCTTTGTTGACGAGGTACACCGCTGGAACAAGGCTCAGCAGGATGCCCTGCTTCCCTGGGTGGAAAGCGGCGCCATCGTTTTCATCGGCGCCACCACCCTCAATCCATTTTTCGAGGTCAACCCGGCCCTGGTCAGCCGCTCCCGCATCTTTCAGCTCAAACGCTTGAGGCCGCAGGATCTGAAGACAATCGCCGAGCGAACTCTTGCAGATGAAGAGCGGGGCTACGGCGGCCTCGACGTGAGGATCGATGAAGAGGCTCTGGACCACCTGGTGGATGTTTCCGGAGGCGATGCCCGAACCCTGCTCAATGCGATAGAGCTGGCCGTGGAAACGACTCCGGATCATTTTCCTCCCACGGACGAGCAGCCGATCCATATCACTCTGGAAATTGCCGAGGAAAGCATCCAGCGACGGGTCGTGCTCTACGACAAGGAGGGGGATTATCACTTCGATACGATCAGCGCCTTTATCAAGTCCCTGCGTGGTTCCGATCCCGATGCGGCCCTGTACTGGCTGGCCCGGATGGTGTACGCGGGGGAGGACCCCCGGTTCATCTTCCGCCGCATGCTGATCTTTGCCTCCGAGGATGTGGGCCTTGCCGATCCCAATGCTCTGGTAGTGACCCAGGCCGCGGCAGCCGCATTCGAGCGGGTAGGGCTTCCCGAGGGGCGCTTCCATCTGGCCCAGGCCGTGTTGTACCTGTCTACAGCGCCTAAATCCAACACGAGCCTGGCTTTTTTCGACGCCCTGGATGTTGTCGAGAAGGAGCAGGCCGGAGAGGTTCCCACCCACCTCAAGGATGCCAGCCGGGACAAGGAGGGTTTCGGCCACGGCGAGGGCTACCTCTACCCCCATGCCTATCGGGAGCACTGGGTGGCTCAGCAATATTTACCCGACGCGCTGCAGGGAAAGATCTTCTATCAGCCTTCGGATCGGGGCTACGAGGCGACGATCCGGGAGAACGTACGGCGCCGGCGGGAGGCGCAGCTGGAGGCGATGGTCGAGGTGGAACGTCGGGGCCCTGAGGTCCTGACCTTCAGCAAGGGGGGCAAGGCTCGCGACCTGTGGTTGGAGCGGGCGGTAAGCCGGGTCAGCGAGCAGCTGTCCGCAATCCGGAAGACGATTTTTGCCTCCCTCTCCCTGGCGCGGCATCATCTGGTACTCGATATCAGGGCCGGAGAGGGGCTCTTGACCTGGGAAGCCTTGCGCCAGGTCCCCGAGGGGGGAGTGTGGTCCGTGTCCGAAGACGGGGCCGGTGCTTCACTTCTGCAGAGCAGGGCTCAGGCCTTGTCGGATCTGGAGAGGCCGCGAGTGCTGGTGGGTACACTGAAAGAGCTGCCCGAGCTGCTGAGGCAGGGGGGGGAGGGGGAGGTACGGTTTGATGCGGCGGTGGGGAGGAACGCCCTCTTTCGCCAAGAGGACAAGTTGAGCTGTCTCGCGGGTTTGGCCGCGGTGCTTCAGCCGGGAGCTCTCCTCTCCCTGGCGGAGATCGTACCTTCTCAGGGCACGAGGCTGTCCGATCTTCTCGACCTGCAATCGGAGAGTGAAGAGTTCAGACACAAACTCGGGCAGGCGGAAGATGAAATCTACACCAACCCAAACAACCCCCTGGTGAACTGGAATTCCGAGGATTTCTGTTCTCTTGTAGAGAGCGCCGGTTTCCGAGTGCTAAGAAGTGAATCCCGGAGGTTGGCGGACAATCGTACGATCCGAACCGAGGATATCGAGCGTTGGTTGGTGAAGGGAAAAGGGACGCTGCAGGCTGAAAGCTATGCGGCCCAGGCCTCGAAGGTCTTGAGCTCCGCCGAACTGAAACGTTTGCGGCAGAACTGTCTGGACCAGCTCTCCGGCGGCGAGGTAGACTGGCAGTCCACGGTGTTGTTTGTCACTGCGGAGAAAAAGCTGGGCTGATCCCGCGTCCCCGCTATTGGCCGTTCATCCCGCCGGCCAGATTCCCCGATGGGATGGTGCCGAAGAAGCTGGTCAGGAGGGCGCTCAACCGCCGCTTGAGGGCGCTGTAGGAAAAGTATTTTTTTCCCAGCTCGAAGTTCTTCTCCACCATGGCCTTGCGGCGTTCAGGGTCTTTCAGCACGAGCTCAACCTGCTTCACCGCGGTTTCGGTCAGGAAGCCGTCGATCGCCACCACGTCAAATCCCTTGGGTTCGATATCCACGATATACACCGAGTAGCGGTTCACCAACAGGGGCTTCTTGAAGAGGATCGCCTCCAGAAAGGCGTTGCCGAAGCCTTCGTACAGGCTCGGATAGGTGATCAGGTCGGTGTGGGGATACACGTCCCACAGCGTGTAGAGCTTCCGGCCATCTTCGGTCTTGGTACGGGCTTCGTGAAGCCGGTTATAGATAAAATGGATGGGAACCTGCTCGCGCTGCGCCGTGTCTTTGATCCAGTTGAAGTAGTCCCGGCCTTCATCCCCGGGAGAGTGAGAGATCAGGAGCTTGAGCTTGGGCACTTCGAGGCGCTCCACCAGATGGAGGGCCTGTTCGATCCCCTTGCGTGATACGACCCGGGTGGGTTGCAGAATCAGAACATCATCGTCGTCGAAGCCCATATCGGCCCGAAGGTTCTTGTTGAACTCATCGATCCCCGTCTTGGCCCGCTCAAAGTCAATGACATTATAGATCAGTTGGGAGGAGATACCCTTTTTTGCGGCCAGGTCTTTCTGGGCCACCGTGTTGATCACCACGTGCTTCATCGAGGGCAAGTCGGGCGGAAAGGCCATGTCAAGAATATCGGGGATGGCGTTCAACAGGAAACGAGGCCTCTCCCAATAGAAGTCATGATGATGGCCGATCGCCGGAATCCCCGTCTCGGCAATCACCTCGGTCAGAGCCACGCCAAGGGGGATGTGCATCGGAATCGCTAGAACATTCTCCGCCACCAGGAGATCGATGTTGAACTGCTCGAGGAAGGTGTAGAGTTTCTCTTTCAGATACTCCTTGTTCTTGTAGATCCGATCGGTAACGGTTCGATTGCGGGTTTGCAGGCCGAACAGTTCGGCGGCCAGGGCGACATTGTCGGGGTGCTGGAAGAAAGCCTCCGGCACCAGCATACTCGCCTGAGGATCCTTATCCAGCTCTCCGGCGAACCAAAAGCAACTATGGTGAAAACCCTCAAAGATCTCCGCCCACTTTCGCGACTCGAGGGACACTCCATCCACCCCTTTGAACCGGGTGGACACAAAACCGATGTTGAGGGACTTGGCGTGTTTGTGTTTGCTTTTCATGGACTAGGGGCGGCAGGTCTGGCCTGGTTTGTTCCCGGTTGCAGCAGCCCTTCGATCGTTTTGGGGTTCTCTTCGAACTCGTGAAACATCTTTATGATTCGAAAAGATTCCTGGTTCTCTAGAAATACATCTACGATTTCGGGGTCAAACTGGCTGGATCGACCCTCGATAATGGTATTCATCGCTTCCTCGTGGCTTATCGCTTTCCTATACGGTCTGTCGCTGGTAAGGGCATCGTAGACATCCGCAACAGCCACGATTCGGGCCGAAAGGGGGGTTTCATCGCCCCTGCGGCCTTCCGGATATCCCTCGCCGTCCCAACGTTCGTGGTGATAGTAGGCAATCTCCTTCCCCAGAGTCAAGAAGGATTCCCGCTTGATCTCAGCGTCGACATCTCGAAGGGCGTCTCCCCCCATACGGGCATGATCCTTTACACGGGAAAACTCCTTCTGATCGAGTTGACCGGCTTTGAGAAGTATGGAGTCTTCAATGGCGACTTTTCCGATGTCGTGCAGGACCGACGACAGGCAGATATCCTCGATATAGCGTTCGGTGATGTAATTCTTGTACTTCTCCCTGCTGCGCAGCCCGGTAGCCAGGACCTTTGTGTACTCCCGGATTCGTTTGAGGTGTTTGCCGGTGTTCTTGTCGCGGTACTCGGTCAGGCGGGCAAAGCCGAGAATCGTGGCCGATTGGGTCTCCTTGATTCTGTCAAAGCTCTCCTTGAGCTTGCGCTCGAGGTTGACTCTTTCGGTTAAGTCCTTCTCGATAATCGAGTAGGCGATAGTCTCGCCGCTGGTGTTTTTTATTGACGAGTAGGACGTGTAGGTGAATAGATCCGTTCCGTCCTTCCGGCGGCGAGGTACCTCGGTTTCGATATAGCGGCCGCCGTTCTCATCGACCAGCTCGAAGATCTGGGAAATCGTGGGTCGCTGATGGTTCACCCGGAAGACGGAATCGAAATACTCCCCCGACACCTCCTCCCAGCTGTACCCGTACAGCTCTTTGGCCGTGTAGTTCCAGTTCACGATCCGTCCGAGAGGATCCACGATGATGATCGCTGAAAGGATCGTGTCGAAGAGAACGGCGTAATTGCGTTCGGAGATGGCCAGGCGGGCTTCGATGTTTTTCATGTAGGAAATATCTTTGAATTGGCAGGTGTAGCCGGTCACCGTACCCCGGGGATCCCGGATCACCCAGGATGAATCGAGGACCCGCTTGATCGTTCGATCCTCCATGTACAGATGGGTCTCGAGGTTGAATACAAAGTCCGCATCCAGTAAACGGATCAGTTTGTCTTCCAGCTCCTCCTTGTAGACGTACAATGAGGCGATGCCCTCGATGGGGCTTTTCGGCTCCCTTCCGATGAGCTTGTAGAAAGCGGGATTCGCGGTCATGATTTTACCGCTCAGATTCACGGTGAGAAGCCCGTCTCCGATGGTGTGAAACAGCAGCTCGAAGGAATCCGAGGTGCCGGTTGTTTCTGCGTGAGTGCTGGCCAGATCCTGCCGTACTCTGACCAGAGTGTAGCTCTGAGTCTCTCCTTCTATGGTAAAAGCCGCGACTCGAAAATATTTCGGTGTTCCGTTCAAGTCGGGAATCGTGGTCAACCGATCGATATGGCGGCACCGTTCCACGTTGAGCAGCTGAAGGAATTTTGCGTCGGTTAGGATGTCCATGCTTCGCCAGCCGGTAATGCGAAGCAGCACCTCGTTGAAAAACAGGATATCCCCGTTCTCATCGAGAATGATAAAACCGTCGGAGAACTCTTCGATGATTTTCAAGATTACATCGGAGAATGCGATGGCGGACCCCCTCGAATCATCAGTGTACCGACCTGCGCCGGGAAGTCAAGCCGGAGGAGCGGGGACTTGTATCTATTATTCAAGAGTTCTCTCCACTGCTCCCGGATTCTCGAGAGTGAACTCTACGACAGCCAGCTCGGGACCGTCGTGAGCCGCAGAGAAACACAGGGTAGTGCCTATCCGATCGTGCCAGGCGCCGGTTAGTCTGGCCGACTCATGGACATGACCGTGCAGAGTGACTAGAGGAGATCGCTCTTCGATAAATCTGCGCACCGCGATACTGCCCACATGCACGTCCAACGGCACTCCTTCGATCATTCTTCCGTCCAGGGCTGCTCGGTCCAATGCACAGTCGTACGGCGGGGCGTGGAACAGGAAGACACTCTTTCTCAGATCCTCTCCGTCACTCAAGCGGCGAAGATCATCTTCAATTGTTCGTCCCGCGATTTTCTCCGGTGGAACCGAAACGGTCCGCCGGCCCGCAGTCAGCGGAACGGCGCCCACATCCACAAACCGGGACACATCGTAGCACTCCCAGTCTTTGAGTAGGAAAGGCGTCGGCGGAACGCAGGAGTAGCCGTACAGATTGAAGCCTTTATAGGTTATCTTGCGGTTGTGCAGGTAGTGCAGGAGGTCGAGACGTTCAGCCTGTCCGAGAAGCTTCTCCTCCCTGCGAGGGTCATCGTTTCCCAGGATGACCAGGAGTCTGGGGTATTCTTCTCTGAGGGTGTCTTTCAGCTCAACCAGATGAGGGAAAAGGAATTGAGTAAGAAAATTACCGGAGATATTCACGCCAGAATTAGGTTGTGGTCTGGATAGGAATCCACCAAAAGGCAGCAAATCGCCCCCGAGAAATACGAGCTCCGGCTTCTTAGCAGAAATGATTTGGAAGAGCTTCCCATAGCGTTCGACAGAGCCGTGCAGATCGGAGACGAACAAGCACAGGCTCATCGGTTCAGCGGGAGCTGGCGGGCCGGATCGGTCACGGCCCCGATTTTCACGGCGTAGCTCGTTTTACGTTTGATGTTTTCGTCTGTAACCATGTGGATGTCCAGCATATGCTCGTTGTTGAAACCGGTACGCATGTAGTTCATCTCCGCCAGGCTCAAGCTCCAGCCCTCGAACCAGGCCAGGAGCTCCCGCTTCTGCTGCTCTGTGCCGCGGAAATGAACCAGAAGATCGATGTCGCTGGCCGGGCTTGCCGTGGCGTTCTTCGTGCTGCCGATCACATAGATTGCCTCGACACCGAACCGTTTCGGGTTGAGCAACTCGGCGATTCGTTCGGCCGAACGCATACGCCAGCGCCAGTGCTCGCCATGCGGGAGCGCCGGGGCAGGCCGGGGCGCTTGCTCATTCACACGCCCCTTGTCCGGCGGCGTTAAGTAGGCGAGCGCCTCGCCCGCCTCCGCGTTCATTACAACTCGCAAGACCTCGCCGTTCGTCTCTTCGGCCACATCAATCACCCGCAGGGTCTCGCAAAGATCTTCATATTCCGGTAGGAGCTGAGGAAGAACGTTTTCCGCGTCCTGCAAGAACGCTTCATTGAAGATCGTTTCGGATTCATCCGGATATAGAGGCAGGTAGCGGATCGAGGATTCCACCAGATCCTGGAAAAAGTGGGTTCCAAAGGACAGATCGGGGACGTAGTTGCCTTTCCGGCGCGCAATCTCGACGAGCACCGCGGTATTGTTGATCTCCGAATAACTGACCGGAACCCCCAGCTTAATATCCCCGCGGCTTCCCCATCTGCCGGGACCCATGAGCAGGAACTGTCTTTTCGGCAGCAGGGAGTTCAGCTGCCCTACGGCTCTGCCGACCCGTTTCAGCTCTTCCGCCGAACCCAGCATTCCATAGTATTCGGGTACGACATAGACGACGTGGGTCAGGTCGGGGACCCGACCATTGGAGATGTATTTCCGGGCTGTAAACAGGATTTTCTCCCCAGGAATGTCCTTGGGGATCGGAACCGGACTGTCTTCGGAGGAAGAGCTCTGGGCACGGCACTGAAGCAGGAAAATCCTTCCTTCTTTCATGGCAAACTCGATATCAACCGGTTTGCCCAGTTTGTCTCTGAGCAGATCGAGGATTCCTTTGACATCCTGTATAAAAGTACTGTTGGAGATCACTCCATCGAAGGTAACGACCAGATCGTCCTGTTTTACGTCCAGATTGATACGGCTCTTCCGCCGCAGCATCCCGTCCTGGTGTACCGAAACGACATTCTCTAAGTTTGGATATTCTCCTCCGAACTCCTTGATCAGCTCCTTCAGGTCAACGGTGACGAAACTGTTATGCTCCAGATCGATCACATCGGTCTGCCGCGGCGAGTAGTAGAGGGTTTCATCGATGGTGGCATTGACGTTCAGCCCGGGTTGTCCCGGCGCTATCAGCTTTGGGTAGTCATCGCTCAGACGGTCCACAGCTCGAGTACCCAGTCCGGGCACTAACCGGATCAGGCCGTCCTCCCTGCGAATCCTCGGGGACCAGCGGAACTCGTTGTTGCTGAAGGCCACCCCGGCAAATTCGGGCAGGAAATAGCGGCCGACTCTGGTTCCTACCACCTCCTGGATCATGATGCCCATCTCTTCATGGAAGTTGGTCAGCCCTCTTTCTCTGCGGTACTCGATCGGGTCGGGTGCGAAAACAGAGGCGTATATTTCCGCAATGGCGTCCATCAAGGCGCCGAGGCGTTCACCTTTGGCTCCCTGGTTGGCCAAAAACAGACTTTTGTACTTCCCGGAAAAGGCCGATTCCATTCTGTCTTCGAGCAGACTGGAGCTGCGAACGATGATTGGACTCTCACCGAAGTCGTCGAGGCAGGCGGAGAGCCAGTTGGTGATATCACCGGGAAACAGGGAATTCTTGAAAATTTGTACGATGTTGGGGTATTCCTCCCTGATCTGCTCGACGCTCTTGTATTTCTGCTCGAGGATTTCTTCCAAGTCGTTGTAACTCAAGAAATTTTGCAGCGCGTCTGAGGTCATGTACCAGGTTTTCGGAATCTGAACCTGCCCGAAGCTCGGCTTTTCTGCAGCGTAGCGTTTCAGAATTTGCCCGGCTATGAACAGGCCCGCACTCTTGCCGCCGAGCCTGCCGTGGCTGTTTTGGGGGTATATGGTACAGCGCAGGATATCGTAGAAATCGTGGAGATCTACATATTCCTTGGCGATATCTATGAAATCCAGCTGGTCGGTGAACAGACGATGGATCAGAAGAGCACTGATGTTCTGCTTCGTATAAGGAGTAATTTCAACATCTCCCTCTTCCATATGATGATAGCGGGAAATGGCATCGAATATGTCCCCCAGAGACGTATCCAGGTTTTCCAGAGCTTTGACGAGGAAACCAACCCGATTCTCCTTGATCCACTTCTGGATGTCCTCCAGTATCTCAGCGTCGTTCAGATTCGACCGGGCTATGCTGAATATCCGTGCGGGCAGATCTTCAGATGAGGAGAGATCGGATTTCACGCTGGGTTTGTTGGCATCTTCCTCAGAAGGATAAAGCCTTGATCCTTTTTCCATGCTTACCTGATCGAGAAGCAGGCGAGCCTCCTCGATACCAATCCAGCAGAGGTGATTGAGCATCTTGCGGCTGATCTTCGCGAACAGCTTCCTATCCGTCTTCTTTAAGAGTTCGACCACTACCTCCCAGTGCTTCTGGTTCGTGTTTTCCAGCTGGCTTTTGGCGTTTTGAAAATCCACAACCGACTGCTGTAGGCGCAGCTGCAACAAGAAATGTCCGAAGCGGTCGGCAATCGTGTTCAGAAGCTTCTGCTCCTCCTTCAGGAAGGGGCTGCGGGGGCCTGCACCGACCTCCTCGATATAGAATACCTCGATCTTGCCTATTTCCTCCTCGTTCATAAACACTGGCGCGCTCTGAGACCATGGTGTTTCGGAAAAATCCTTCGAAGTGAACTCCCGGGAATCGACAATGATTCTGACCCTGCACAGTTGAGTGTACTGCCAGCCTGATGGCATTACTTCGATCATCCGGCTCGCCGCTTTTTCCAGATCGGCGTCCCGATCCCGGAGAATCTCTTCGATGTAATACAGGCAGTTCAGTTCCTTAGCCCGTTCGTTCAGATCCTCGATGATTCGTTGTAGGCTGGTATCTGTGCTTCTTTTGTCCTCGCTCATCGTACGATCACTCCTTCACCTTGCCTGCCGTCGGCCACAGCTTTCAAATCCGTCCCGGAAACCACGTGACGCACGTACTTTGATTCGTCCTTTGCGGGCAGTCCGGAAAGCCATTCCCAGTCAATACGATCCCCTTGGGATTCCTGCACTGAAAAATAAAGAACCCCTAAATTCGTGATGTTGTGAAAAAAATGAGAACCTTGGCTGAGGTCGGGATTCATTTCCGTAAGTGTGGTCTCCACGATTACCCTGGCTGCGGAGATTTGACTCCAATTGACAGGAATTCCCAGCCAGGGATCGGAGCTGCCCCAACGGCCGAAGCCGATCAGAATATACGAAGTCCCCTGTTGAAGCAGGTCGTCGTTGATCCTCTCCAGCTCCCGGGCGATGTCAAGCGTAGAGGCCGAGTCAAAGTTCTCCGGTTTTACGTACACTACATGCCGCAGGCCCTCGAGCACACCGTTTCCCATAGTTCGCCTGGAGACTACCAGTACTCTGTCCTGAACCATCTGTGCCAGGTCCACTTCAGCTCCATCGAGGGAGATCACCATCGGTCGCACCTGCAGGAAGCCGAAGCGGGACTCACGGCCGCGGTCAGGATCGAAGCTCAGGGCGAACTCGATTTCCACCGAAGAATCCAAGCTCTGCTCGGATATTTCAAGCAGGCGGGTGATTAAATCGTTTAAAGGGATCGTATTTCCTTTCAAGATCGGCGAAAAGTCCACCAACCGGGCTCCGGGTCCGCTCTCCCCCATGATCAGACGATCCGAGTCTGGATCGTAGGTCGAGCAGACGTAGCGGAGGGTGCCGTCCGAGCCGGCCTGGCGGAGGTCGGCATGTTCGAGGTACTCGGCCTCCCGGATCGGATCATATTCCTTGGGAGCACTCATGCTGACAGCCCAGAAATCGGTCTGGCTGTTTTTCAGGATCTCTTGGGCCGAACTGTAGGGCGGCGGTGCCTGAGGACGGGAGGGGGAGTAGGGCCAGACCTTGCCGCCGTCGACGATGGTCTTACCCAAACCGAGAGCCAGGCTCACAAATCCTTCCTCCGGGCGGGCGCCTCCAAAGGGGTAGTAGTTGTACGAGCGGGCCACACCGGAGATTGTCGGATAGAAACGTTGTCCGAATCGGTAACCTACCACTTCCTGGATGATCACAGCCATTCGTTCTTCCCCAATATCTCTTCCCACGGCCCGGAAGTAGTCCCTGGCTGCCCGGAAATACGTCGAGGCGTACACGAACTTGATAGCCTCCACCAGCTTGCGGAAGCGGGCCTCTGTCTCGGGCTGGTTGTTGGGGATCATCTTCGTTTCGTACACCCCGGCCAAGGGTTGGTGCAGAGCGTCTTCCAGAAGACTGGAAGAGCGTACGGCCAGCGGCTCGTGGGCCGAGGAGATCAGGCTGAATAGATCACCGACGACGTAGGCGGGTAACTCGGCTTTCTGAAAATGGCGGGCAATCTGCTCGTCTTCCATCGTTCCCAGGGCTTTACAATCCAGTTTGTTGTCGGCTAGGAAATCTTCGAAGATGCCCGTAAGCAGCACTGTCATCCTTGGGATCGTTACCCGGATGTCGCCGAAGCGTCCCTCGTGGAAATGAGAAGCGATAGTGTCTTTTATAGTTGCCAGACCAGCGGCCTTGCCCCCCGGATCTCCTTTACCGATATAGGTGAGAGTCTCATCGGCGGAGACCCCTTGCCGTTGGAAGCGTACACCTCTGGCATAACCTTTGTTCATTCTGAAACTCAATCCGCCTGCGGGTCCCCCGGACGGTCTCGACCCCTATCTATAGTATATCGCAATCTTCGATCTCGAATGAAGGGAAGATTGCGATGTCTTCTTCTCAGCCCTTAATCTTGTTGAAAATACAAGATTTTGGACCGTCATCATAATAAGGAGCGCGGTCGATTCTTCAAAGGCGTTTACACCCATCCCCGTTCGCGGCAGGCCTGAGCCACCCGGTTGATGGCGATCACGTAGGCCGCATCCCGCATGAAGAGTTTCTTGTTTGCTGCCAGCTCCGAAACCTCGAGGTAGGCGTTGGTCATCTTCACGTCGAGCTTGCCCAGCACTTCGTCTTTTTCCCAGTAGTAGTTCATGTTGGACTGCACCTGTTCGAAGTAGCTGCAGGTCACGCCCCCCGCATTGGCCAAGAAGTCCGGAATGACGAAGATATCTCTCTCCTGGAGTGCCTTGTCCGCCTCGGGTGTAGTTGGACCGTTGGCTCCCTCGGCGATCAGCTTCACCTGCTTGGAAATGCGGGAAACGTTGTCTTCGTTGATCTGATTTTCAAGTGCCGATGGAGCCAGAATGTCCGCATCCTGCTCGATCCATTGATCGCCGGGAAGCTGTTCATATCCCAGGTCTTGAGCCTTCGTCTTGTCGATGCCGCCGAAGCGGTCGGTGATCCCGATAAGCTCTTCCACATCGATACCTTCCTTCCTGCGGTAAGCGTAGGAGACCTGGTCGCTCTGATCCCAGCAGGCTACACAGAGGGTCTTCCCGCCGAGCTGGTGGTACAGCCTGATGGCGTACTGAGCCACATTGCCGAATCCCTGAACGCTGGCTGTCGTGTTCTCCATTTTGATTCCCATCTGGCGGAGGGCCTCCCGCACCGTAAAGACGACTCCATACCCTGTGGCTTCGGTTCTTCCCAGGGAGCCTCCCATACCAACCGGTTTTCCCGTGATGAAGCCGGGATACTTCGCTCCGGTAATCGTCTCGTATTCGTCGAGCATCCAGAGCATGTGCTGGGCATTGGTCATAACATCCGGAGCCGGAACGTCCCTGAAAGGACCGATGTCTCTGGCCAGCTGACGGACCCAACCGCGGCAGACTTGCTCCTGCTCCCTTAGGCTGAGATGATGGGGATCGCAAACCACCCCACCTTTTCCGCCGCCCAGCGGGATATCCACCACGGAGCATTTCCAGGTCATCCACATTGCCAAAGCCTTCATACCATCAGCGGTTTCCAAAGGATGGAAGCGGATGCCGCCCTTGGCCGGACCCCGGGCGTCGTTGTGCTGTACACGAAAGCCCCTGAACACCTGGACGCTGCCGTCATCCATCCGCACCGGGATCGCCACGTGGTATTCCCGCATCGGAATGCGCAGAAGATCACGGACCGCGCTCTCCATGTCGAGGATATCCGCCACTCTGTCGAACTGAGCTTGAGCCATCTGGAAAGGGTTGTATGCCTGTTTAGCCATGATGTTTCCTTACAAACAAAAAATTCAAACAGATTTCAAAATCCAATTTGAATTTTATACGATTGTCCGAAATTGTCAAGGGACGGATTTTGGCTAGATGCATTGCCGCCTGCTGCGGCAAAGAGGATCGGGTACCACAACCCATACCCTTTCGGCTTGCAAATCCTCTGGGGCGGAGAGTATCATGTGGGCGAACATTTGTCATGAGAACTGCCGCTTTCATCGCTGTCTTGTTAGCGCTTCTGGGACTCGTTGTGCCTGGTGCCGAGGACAAACCTTACCGGCTGGACTGGCGCTACGTCACCGGTGGGAAGATCGTGACCAAGCCGGCGGTTGACCACCGGGGGATGATCTATGCTCTCTCCGATGACCGGACACTCTACGCCCTCTCTCCCCTTGGTCAGGAACGCTGGCGTTTCCCGGTCGGCCGCAAACTTTCCGCCGGACCCGTGGTCACCTATGACGGTACGGTGTTGGTCGGCACCCGGAGTGGGATCCTTCTGGCCTCGGGTGCGAACGGGCGTCTGCGCTGGATGTTTTCCCCCCGGACCGGTTCCTGCCTGACTCCCGCCCTGGGTGCAGACGGTTCGATCGTACTGGCCATGGCGAGCGGCACGGTCTACTGCCTCAGCTATAGAGGTGAGGAACGCTGGCGATATCAGGTCCGGGCGGAGCTGGCGGCAAGTCCCTCCATCGGTACCGACGGCACGGTGTACATTGGAACCACGGATCACCGGCTGCTGGCTCTGAACCGAGACGGCAGTAAGAAATGGGAGCTCGAGCTTCCCGCCCGAGTGGGAACGCCCGTGATTGATGACAGCGATGCTCTGTACCTCAGCGCCGCAGGGATCCACAGGGTTACACCGGAAGGTACGCTTGAGTGGAGCTATTCGATACCCGCAGAAACGGCTGATCCTGTTCTTCGCTCCGACGGAGCGATCATCACGGGTGCCCGCAACGGCCGGCTGTACGCCCTCAGTCCTGAGGGACAGCTGATTTGGAGCACTTCTCTGCGCGTTCCCATTTCCTTCCCGGCGGTGATCGGCGATGACGGCAATGCTTATGTGGCTACAGAGTCCAGGGAGCTGGTCGCTGTATCTTCCGATGGGTTGATACTCTGGCGGTTCAAAGCAAAACAGTCTGTACGCTGCCCCACCATAGGAAAGGACGGCACGCTTCTTGTCGGTGCGGAGGATTGGATCCTCTACGCCCTCTCCACCAGTTCGAAGGGTCTGTCCCCCAGCCCGTGGCCTCAAGCGTACCACGACGGCCAGCATACCGGTAGAGCCAAAGCTCTGGAAGATCTGGACAGTCCTGCCGCGGTGCTGCTTCGGGAACTGGCCTACTCGGACTCGGAGGAGCTGAAGTGGATGGCGCTTCAGGATATAGGAGCCCATCTCCAGGGGAAACGGTATCTGGCCGTACATCTGGTGATCCTGGAAGAGGTCTTGGGCTATCTGGCAGGGGAGGGAGTGATTTACAGAAGTTCCCAGAGCGATACCCTACGGAGCGGTTATCCGGAGATCAGGGTTGAAGCCTGCCGGCTTCTCGGGGAACTGGGTTCCGAGGGAGCACGAGCAGTATTGTTACAGGTGATGGAGGCCGATGAAGATAGTGTAATCCGAGTAGCCGCCGTCGACTCATTGGCAGCTGTAGGTTTTGATCCGGATGGTGAGCTGGCCCGTGCTATACTGTATAGAGTGGGGGAGCCGGGACAGGAGCGTTTCCACCTTGCCTGTGCCCGTGCCCTCTATCGGATCATCATGAGTTCCCGGAGTGCCGTGCATCCCGACAACTACCGCGCTCTGGGTATACTGGCTCGAAGCGCTGCATCTAGGAGTGTTCGGGAGCGCGCCTCCGGCTATCTCAGTGATCTTTCCCAACGGTGGAGAAGGTGAGAGGAGTTGAGCATGAAAAAGGCGATTTTGTCGATCCTTGTGTTTTTGGCGGTCCCGGGATTATATGCCCAAGACGTGGCCGAGCAGGAATTGCGCAGTGTGGACCGGGAGATCGTGTTCATCAACTACGAAGGACCTTACGATCGCATAGACACGGCGGACGAGATAAAGGGTCTGGGTTGGTACCTGGCCAGTGTACTGGCCCAGAACAACCAGCGCGCCTCTTTCCTGCTCAAATATTCTGTAATCCGGGCTGTGGATCCCGAGGAAACGGGAAAGTTCGACTCGGATATCTTTTCCATCGATTCGGATGCCAAGGTTGATCACATCGACAATGTACGCCGCATTCTGGCCGGTTATCTTGAAGGAGCGTTCGCCTACTCTGCAGAGGATGCCCGCACTCTGGCTCGCTTTACTACGATTTATAACGCCGTGTACAGAGGAGACCTGGATTATTTTTCTGAGATGTACAAAGCGCTGGTTCTCTCCTATCTGACCCCTCAAAACGCCGGGCTTTCGACCAAGTACTTCGAGTGGCCCGGATCCACCAGACTGCTCATCCCGCTTACATCGGAGGCCGGCAAGGGAGTGCTGGGTTCTTTGAGCACAACGGAGTTGACCGAAGACAAAGTCATTGAAGAGATGCGCCAACAGGAGGATATGGGTCTGGAAGACCGCAAGGATATGGTAGAGCTGAAAGAGCGAGAGGTCGAAGAGAAGACGGACCGGCTCGATGAGGAAAAGGCGGAGCTGGAAGAAGTCCGGGAAGAGCTAACCGCGAGCAAGGAAGACCTCGAAGCGGCGCGTACGCGGGAAGAGCGGGAGCGCCTGGAAGCGGAGGTTGCCGAGAAGGAGCAGGAGGTGCGGGACAGGGAGGCCGCCGTTGCTTCGACAGAGGCTGCGATCACGGCCAAGGAGGAGGAGGTCGCGGAGGAGAGGGAGCAGATCATCGCCGATGAACGTTCCCAGGACCAGCGGCCGCAGCGACCCGAGGCGGGCACTTTCGTATTTTCGGATCAACTGTACTATCTAAAGGTGCGCCCACGAGAATCCGGCGGATCGATCACCGGCACCCTCTCGATACTGGACCCGGCAGCCTCGGAGGTGCAGGTCACCTCGCCGGTCAGCCATATCCGGGGCCGGGCTTACTATTTCTTTAAAAATTCGATCCTGGTTGTCGGCCACGAGAGTAGCGCCACATCTCCGGCTCGGTTGATGCTTC